>Ga0194135_10000219_pt1 | contig 33583 bp, 19 predicted proteins | sample LitLau_LLRF_2013_FD_134024 | JGI IMG/M metagenome (GOLD analysis project Ga0194135, IMG submission 134024) | Freshwater sediment microbial communities in response to fracking from North America - Little Laurel Run_MetaG_LLRF_2013 (version 2) | ecosystem: Environmental > Aquatic > Freshwater >... | reverse complement strand
CGGCGCCGGCGCCGCCACCCCGCTGCAACGCTGGGCCAGCGCCAGTGAAGCGTGTTCATGCCCCAGCAACGCGGTCAAGCGTGAGTGAGTGGCTCGCACACTGGCGCGCGCACCTTGCCCGGCAAGGTCGATACGCAGCGGCAAGGTGTTGATGAACATGCCCAGGGCACGCTCGCTGCCCGCGCCGCCTTGCATGCGGCCCATCAGCACGGTGCCGAAGACCACCGAGTCCTGGCCCGAGGCGGCCGCCAGCACTTGCGCCCAGGCCAGATGGAACAGGCTCGCGGCGCTGACCCCCAGTTGCCGTGACTGCGCCCGCAGGCGCAGGGCCAATGCGGCGTCTACCGCCAGCGAGCGTTCTTCGATGCCGTCGGCGTCGCTCTGTACGTCTTGCAGGCCGAACGGCAAGGTCGGTGCGTCGATATCGGCAAGTTGTGCGCAGAAGAACTCTTCATGGGCCTGCTCGCTGACGCCCAGTCGTGCCTGAGCCACATAGTTGCGATAGGGCACCGGCTCGCCGAGGTTTTGCCGGCTGCCCGACAGGCTTGCCTGCACCTCGTGGCGCACCACGTCCATGGCCGTGTGGTCCAGGGCCAGGTGATGGAACAGCAAGATCGCTGCGATCCGCTGGTTCGCCGGGTCTTCGGCATAAACCAGTTGCATCAGGGGCGCCTGGCTGACATCCAGACGCATGCGCCGGGCATCAAAGCGCTCGTGCAACTGGCTCAGCACATCGCCGTCGGCCACATTCAGGGCAATGGCCCGCACCGCCAGTCTGGCGCTGCGCCACACCACTTGCATCGGCGTGTCCAGACCTTCCCAGACGATGCTGGTGCGCAGGATATCGTGACGGTCCACCACCGCCTGCAACGCTTGGGCGAAGGCGTCCAGACGGCCTTTGTCGGCAAAGCTGAAACGCGCCTGCAACAGGTAGGGGTCGCCTTGCCCGGCACTCAGGTGGTGATAAAGAATGCCTTCCTGCAACGGCGCCAGCGCATAGATATCCTGCACGTTCGCCGTGCCCCCCGGCACGCTGGCGACAATACGGTTGATGCTCGCCTGATCCAGGTTCGCCAACGGCAAATGAGCGGGGGTGATCCGGGTGCAGTCAGCACTGATCAGGTTGGCCGGGACCTGTACTTCATTGGCGCTGCCCAGCACCTTCGCCAGGCCCGCCAGTGTCGGTTGGCTGAACAGGCTGCGCACATCGGCTTGCAACCCGGCCTGGCGCATGCGCCCGATCAGGTTGACGGCCAGCAGGGAGTGCCCGCCCAGCTCAAAGAAGTTGTCATGGCGACCGATACGCTCGACCTTGAGCACCTCGGCCCACAGCGCAGCCAGGGCGACTTCCACCTCGCCTTCGGGCGCCTGATACGCCTGGCTTGGCACGGCCGATTGATCCGGCTCGGGCAAGGCCTTGCGGTCGAGCTTGCCGTTGGCCGTCAACGGCAGGTTGTCGAGCCGCACATAGGCGGCCGGCACCATGGCGTCCGGCAACCGGGCTTGCAGCCAGTCGCGCAGGCTGTCGAGATCGAGCGCCCGGTACTCGGTGAAGTACGCCACGAGGCGGCCATCCCGGGCCAGAACCACGCCTTCGCGCACGTCCGGGTGCTCGCCCAGGCAGGTTCGATCTCGCCCAGCTCGATGCGCACACCGCGAATTTTCACCTGGTCATCGTTGCGCCCCAGGTAGTCGAGCGTGCCGTCAGCCAGCCAGCGGGCCAGGTCACCGGTGCGATACAGGCGCGCCTGCGGATCGGCGCTGAAGGGGTCCTGGATAAAACGCTCGGCGGTCATCTGGGGTCGGTTGAGGTAACCCCGCGCCACCCCGGCACCGCCCACATAGAGTTCGCCGGCGACGCCCAGCGGCACCGGCTGGAGTTGTGCGTCGAGCACGTACACCTGAGTGTTGGCGATCGGCCGGCCGATATGCAGTGTCCGGCCCGCGTCTATCCGCCCGGAAGTCGCCACGACCGTGGCTTCGGTCGGGCCATAGTTGTTGACCAGGGTAAAACCCTGCGGCGTGCTGAAGTGACGCAGACGGTCACCACCGATCAGCAGGGTTTTCAGGGTCGGGTGTTCAAGGTGCTGGCTGAACGCGTATTCAGCCACCGGCGTCGGCAGGAAACTGACGTCCAGCGGCTGCGCGGCCCACCATGAGAGCAATGCATCAATGTCCTCGTGGGCCTGCTGTGCCGGTGGCAGGTGCAGGGTGGCGCCCACGCACAGGGCCGGCCAGATTTCCCAGGCCATCGCATCAAAGCCGAAACCGGCGACGCTGGAGGTATGGCTGCCGGCGTGCAGGTCGAACGCGTCGCAGTGCCAGTTCACCAGGTTTTCCAGGGTGCGATGTTCAACCATCACGCCCTTGGGCAAACCGGTGGAGCCGGAGGTGTAGATCACATAAGCCAGGTTCGTCGGGGTCAAACCGGCCACGCTCGGGTTGTCGGTCGGTTGCTGGTGCCATTGTTCGCCGTCCAGCGCGATCACCGGCCGGTCGCTGTCGCCCAACAAGTCGCGGGTGCCCGACTGGGCCAGAACCACTTTCGGGGCACTGTCCTGCAACAGGTAACTGATGCGTTCCTGCGGGTGGGCCGGGTCGATAGGCACATAAGCCGCGCCGGCCTTGAGGATCGCCAGCAGACCCACCAGGGTTTCCAGGCTGCGACGGGCGCAGATTGCGACCCGATCGTCCGGGCTCACGCCGTGTTCGAGCAGGCAGTGCGCCAACTGGTTGGCACGTCGGTCGAGCTGACGGTACGTCAGTTGCTCATCGCCCTGGCGCACGGCAATGGCCTCGGGCTGCTGCACGGCGCGGGCTTCAAACAGCGCGTGAATGGTCTGGCCAAGCGGGTATTCCCTGGCGCTGGCGTTCAGCTCCAGCAGCACCCGCTGGCGCTCGCGGGACGAGAGGATCGACAGCTGATTCACCGCCACCTGAGGCGTGTGTTCCAGCGCTGTCACCAGGTTCGCCAGGGCCGTGTGCATAAAGTCGCAAATACGCTCGGCACCGATCTCGTCCACGGCCAGGGCGACCAGGCGGAAGTCATCACCCAGGTCGTCCACGCTGAGGGTCAGCGGGTAGTTGGTTCGCTCCTGGGCGGCGAAGAACTCGATGCCCTGCCACGCCCGCTCATCCTGTTGCACCGCGGCAATGGCGCTGTGTCGGTAGTTGAGCAGTGCGCTGAACAGCGGCTGTGGCGCCGCCACCCCGCTGCAACGCTGGGCCAGTGCCAGTGGCGCATGTTCATGACTCAACAGCGCGGTGAGACGGCCATGGGTCGCCTGCGCCGCAGCGCGCACGCCCGCGGAGCCGACGTCGACGCGCAGAGGCAAGGTATTGATAAACAGGCCCAGCGCCTGTTCAGCCCCCTCGCCCCCCTGCAGACGACCGAGCAACACCGTACCGAACACGGCGTTGTCGCTACTGCACACCGCGCCCAGTACCCGTGCCCAGGCCAGGTGGATCAGGCTGGCCGCACTCACCCCCAGTTGCCGGGCTTGGCGGCGCAGACGCTGGCTCAGCTGGGCATCAAGCGCCAAGGCCGACTCGCGCAGTTGGCTGCCATTGCCCTGCACGTCGCGAACGCCGAACGGCAGCGTCGGCTCGCTGATATCGCCCAGCAGGTCGCGGAAGAATGCCTCATGCTCCGCCTCGCTGACGCCCAGGCGGGCCTGGGCCACGTAGTTGCGATAAGGCTGTGCAGCGGCCAGCGGCGCGGCCTGCCCTTGCAGGTACCCTTGCACTTCCTGGCGCAGCAGTTCCAGTGCCGTGTGGTCCATGATCATGTGGTGGAACATCAGCACCGCCAGCCAGCGCTCGTTCTGCGGGTCGGCAGCGCAAGCGATGCGGATCAGCGGCGCCTCACTGAGGTTGAGGCGGTGATGACGGGTGTCGAAACGTGCCCGCAACTGGTCCTCGATGGCCCCCTGCGCCGGGTCCAGCGTCAAGGTTTCCACCACCAATCGGGCTTCGCGCAGCACCACTTGCAGCGGCTCGGCGAAACCGTCCCAAAGCACCGCGGTGCGCAAGGCATCGTGGCGCTCGATCACCCGTTGCAAGCCCTGGCTGAAGGCCTCCAGGCGTTCGCGGCTGCTCAGGCCAATCATCGCCTGGAGCACGTAAGGATCACCCTCGGCAGACTGCAAGTGATGGAACAGGATGCCCGCCTGCAATGGGGCCAGCGGGTAAATATCTTGCACATTTGCCACGCCACCCGGCACTTGCTCGACGATGCGGTCAAGGGTCGGTTGGTCGAGCGCCACCAGCGGCACCAGGTCGGGGGTAATGCGTTGGCAATCGACGCCGATGCGGTTCGCCGGCACCACCACGTTGCTTCGCGCACTGCCCAAGGAGGCTGCGAGCGCAGCCAGCGTCGGCTGGCCGAACAAAGCCCGCACGTCGGTATTCAAGTCCTTCTGGCGCATGCGCCCGATCAGGCTGACAGCCAGCAGTGAATGGCCGCCCAGTTCAAAGAAGTTATCGTGGCGCCCTACCCGCTCCACGTTCAGCAACTCGGCCCAGAGCCGGGCCAGGGCGATTTCCGTGTCACCCTGCGGCGCTTCGTATTCACGGCTGCGCAACGCGGCCATGTCCGGGGCCGGCAGCGCCTTGCGGTCCAGCTTGCCGTTGGGGCTCAGCGGGAACGCCTCCAGGTGCACGAACACCTGCGGCACCATGAACTCCGGCAGTTGCTCCAGCAGATGGGCGCGCAGCTCGTCAGTCGCCGCCGGCACGCCGGTGTAGTACGCCACCAGGCGTTTGTCGCCCGGCACGTCCTCGCGGGCCAGCACCGTGGCTTCCAGAATCTGCGGGAATTCGCCCAGGCGCGCCTGGATTTCCCCCAGCTCGATCCGCAAGCCACGGATCTTGACCTGATCGTCGTTACGCCCCAGGTACTCGATGTTGCCGTCCGCCAGGAAACGCCCGACGTCACCGGTGCGGTACAGCCGGCCCTCGCTGAACGGGTCTTTGAGGAAGCGCTCGGCGGTCAGCTCCGGGCGGTTCAGGTAGCCACGGGCGACCTGCACGCCACCGATGTACAGCTCGCCGCTGACACCCAGCGGCACCGGCTGCAAGTGCGCGTCGAGCACGTACATGCGGGTGTTGGCGATGGCCTTGCCGATCGGCGTGTTGTCCGGGGTCTGCGCACCGCTGCAGTCCCAGGCCGTGACGTCCACCGCCGCTTCGGTCGGGCCATACAGGTTGAACAGCTGGCTGCCCGGCAGTTGCTGCTTGAAGCGGCGCACCACGCTGCCCGGCAGCGCCTCGCCGCTGCACATCACCCGCACCAGCCCGGCCGCCTGGCTGACATCGCCATGGGCCAGGAACACGTCAAGCATCGACGGCACAAAGTGCAAGGTGGTGATCTGCTCGGCCTCGATGATGTCGCACAGGTATTGCGGGTCTTTGTGCCCGCCCGGGCGCGCCATGACCAGGCGCGCGCCGGTGAACAGCGGCCAGAAGAACTCCCACACCGACACGTCGAAACTGAACGGGGTTTTCTGCAGCACGCTATCGTCGGCACCGAGGCCGTATTCCTCCTGCATCCACAGCAGGCGGTTGACCACCGCGCGGTGTTCGTTGATCACGCCCTTGGGCTGGCCGGTGGAACCGGAGGTGTAGATCACATAAGCCGAGTGCTCCGGGGTCAACGCAGCAAGCGACGGGTTGCTTGATGGCAGGTGCTGCCAGTCGGCGTGATCGAGATCCACCACCGGCACCGCGATGTCACCCAGCAAGCCGCGGGTGGCGGTTTGCACCAGCAGCACAGCCGGGGCGCTGTCTTCGAGCATGTAGGCCAGGCGCTCCTGCGGATAGGCCGGGTCCAGCGGCACATAGGCGCCGCCGGCCTTGAGGATCGCCAGCAGGCCAACCACCATCTCGGCGCTGCGCTCGACACAGATCGCCACCGGCGAATCCGGCTGCACGCCCTGCGCCCGCAGGTGATGGGCCAGGCGGTTGGCCTGGGCGTTCAACTCGCGGTAGCTCAGGCGCTGGCCGTCGGCCAATACGGCAATGGCCTCGGGGGTGCGTTCAACCTGGGCTTCGAACAGGCCGTGCAAGGTCTGTTGCAGCGGGTAATCGCGGGCGGTGGCGTTGAACTCCACCAGCAGGGTTTCGCGCTCGGCAGCCGGCAATACCGGCAGCTGCTGCACGGCGGTATTCGGTGCGCTTTCCAGCGCTTCGACCAGGCTGTGCAAGGCGGTCTGCATGTAGGCCGCCACACGGGCAGCGTCCACGCCCGTGGCCTGTACGCCCAGCTGGAAGCCTTCGCCCTGGTCATCCACCGAGAGCATGCACGGGTAGTTGGTGCGTTCCCGCACTTCGAACACTTCGGTGCCGGCCCAGTACTGCGGTCCTTGGCTTTCCAGCAACGGGCTATGGCGATAATTGAGGATCGAACTGAACAGCGGCGACGTCGCCGGTACGCCGCTGCAACGTTGCGCCACCACCAGCGGCGCATGCTCGTGACCGAGCAAGGCGCTCAGCCGCCCATGGGTGGCGCGCACCGCCTCACGCACACCGGCTACGCCGGCATCCACGCGCAGTGGCAAGGTATTGATGAACAGGCCCAGGGCGCGGTCGGCGCCATCGCCGCTCTGCATGCGGCCCAGCAGCACCGTGCCGAATACCACGTCGTCCCGTCCGCTGACGCTGGCCAGCACGCGGGCCCAGGCCAGGTGGTGCAGGCTGGCGGCGCTGACGCCGAGGTGACGGGCCTGGGCCCGCAGGCGGCGGCACAGGTCCGGGTCCAGGTTCAGGCGTGCTTCCTTGACGCCCAGGCCATCGCCCTGCACTTCTTGCAAACCGAACGGCAACGTTGGCTCGTCAACATCGCCCAGCATCTCGCGGAAGAACCCTTCATGCTGCGCCTGGCTGACGCCCAGCAGGGCCTGGGCCACATAGTTGCGGTACGGCATGGCTGCGCCCAGCTGCGCAAAGTCGCCGTTGCGCCAAGCCTGAACTTCTTCGCTGATGACATCCAGGGCCGTGTGGTCCATGGCGATGTGATGAAACAACAACAGCGCCAGCCAGCGCTGATTGGCTTGATCATGGGCGAAGGCCAGATGCATCAGCGGTGCGCGGCTCAGGTCAAGACGCGTCAGGCGCGGGTCGAAATGCCCGCGCAACTGCTCCAGCACACTGCCTTGGGCGCTATCGAAATGCAGTTCCTCGACCGTCAGTTCGGCCTGGCGCAGCACCACTTGCACAGGGCGTTCCAGGCCCTCCCACAACAAGGCAGTGCGGGTAATGTCGTGACGTGCGACAACCGCTTGCAGGGCCTGGGCAAAGGTGTCGAGCTGCTCGCGACTGGCCAGGGTAAATGTGGCTTGCAGCAGGTACGGGTCGCCCTGCTCGGCGGTGATGTGGTGGTAGAGAATGCCCTGCTGCAAGGGCGCCAGCGGGTAGATGTCTTGCACGTTGCGCGCGCCACCGGGCACCCGCGCGACAATTCGGTCGAGCTCGTCCTGGCTCAGATCGATCAGCGTCAGCATGTCGGCGCGCAGCTGGGTGCAGTCCGCCGGAATGCGGTTGGCCGGCACCTGGATTTCACTGCCGCCGCCCACCGCCGCCGCCAGCGCTGCCAGGGTCGGCTGGCCGAACAGCACGCGCACGTCGGCGCTCATGCCCAACTGGCGCATGCGCTCGATCAGCTTGACCGCCAGCAAGGAGTGACCACCGAGTTCGAAGAAGTTGTCATGGCGGCCCACACGGGCGACGCCCAGCACCTGGGCCCAGAGATCGGCCAGGGCCGTTTCAGTGGCGCCCTGAGGGGACGCGTATTCACGGCTGGCAAACGCCTCGGCCTGCGGCGCCGGCAACGCGCGACGGTCCAGCTTGCCGTTGGGCGATAGCGGCAAGCGCTCCATCTGCACGTAGGCGGCCGGGATCATATAGTCGGGCAGCAGCGCCTGCAGGTGCGCACGCAGCTCATCAATGCCCGGCAATGCGCGTTCGGCCTCGGCGGTAAAGTAGGCAACCAGGCGCTTGTCGCCCGGGCTGTCCTCACGCACCAGCACCGCGGCATCGCGAATGCCGGCGTACTGGGTCAGGCGCGCTTCAATTTCGCCCAGCTCCACGCGGAAGCCGCGGATCTTGATCTGGCCATCGTTGCGGCCCAGGTAATCAATCTCGCCCTTGGGCTGGTAGCGTCCCAGGTCACCGGTTTTGTACAGGCGGCCGCCTGCCTCGAATGGGTCGGCCAGGAAGCGCTCGGCCGTGAGGTCATCACGGTGCAAATAGCCGCGCGCCACGCAGGCGCCGCCGATGTAGATTTCGCCGGCCACGCCCAGGGGTACAGGCTGCAGCTGTTCATCCAACAGGTAAATGCGGGTGTTGGCCACCGGCACACCAATGGACGGCAGCACTGGCCATGAGGCGGCATCGCCGTCCAGGGTCAGGGCCGTGGTCACGTGGGATTCGGTCGGACCATAGTGGTTGTGCAGACGGCAACCCGGCAGGCGCTGGAACAACGCACGCATCTGCGCGCTGATGCGCAACTGCTCACCCGCGGTGATGACATCGCTCAGTGCACATGCCAGAGCGCCCAGTTCCGGCTCATCGGCCACCGCTTCTGCCAGCGCCTGCAAGGCGATGCACGGCAGGTACAAGCGCTGGATGCGCTGTTCGCAGATATGACGGAACAACTGGCGGAAGTTAAGCCGTACATCACCATGGATCAGCGACAGTTCACCCCCGGCACATAGGGTGCTGAAGACTTCCTGGAACGCCACGTCAAAACCCAGTGCTGCAAACTGCAACGTGCGCTGAGCCTCGCGGCCATCGGCCACGGTCTGCGCGATCTGCCACTGCATGAGGTTGACCAGCGGCCCATGGGGCATGGCCACGCCCTTGGGCTGACCGGTGGAGCCAGAGGTGTAGATCACATACGCCAGGGCCTCAGCCTGCAGGCCTTGCACCTGCGGGTTGTGCGCAGGTTGTGCGGCGATGCCGGCCGGGTGGTCCAGACACAAGGTGGGCACACCCGCCGCGCCGAAACGCTGCAGCAACGATTGCTGGGTCAAGAGTGCCTTGGGCGCGCTGTCGTGGAGCATGTAGGCCAGGCGTTCGTCCGGATAGGCCGGATCCAGCGGTACGTAGCCCGCGCCCGCCTTGAGAATCGCCAGCAACCCGGCGACCATTTCCAGGCTGCGTTCGGCGCAGATCGCCACACGATCATTCACGCCGATGCCATCAGCCACCAGGCGATGGGCAATGCGGTTGGCCAGGGTATTCAATTGGCCGTAGCTCAAGGCTTGCCCTGCGTAGGTCACCGCAGTGGCGTCAGGCTGGCGCAGCACCTGGGCCTCGAACAATGCATGCACGGTGGCCGTGGCCGGATACTGGACATCGAAGGCGTTGAAATCGCCCAGCAGGTGCTGCCGTTCGGCATCGGGCAACAACGCCAGGCTTTGCAGGGTTTGCTCCGGCTGGTGCTCAAGCGCGTCGGCAATGGCTTCCAGCACGCGGTGCATGTAACCGCACACGCGCTGCGGGTCGACACCCGCCACCGCCTGCACGCTCAGGCCAAAGGCGTCGCCGAGGTCGTCCACCGACAGCATCAGCGGGAAGTTGGTGCGTTCTTCACCGCCGAGCATTTCCACGCCCGCCCACCTCAGGGCTTTGCCCGCGTCTTCGGCCGACTGCGCGCCGACTGCCCCGTGCCGGTAGTTGAGCAAGGCGCTGAACAACGGTGTAGGCGCGGCCACACCGCTGCAACGCTGGGCCAGGGACAAGGGCGCGTGTTCGTGGCCGAGCAAGGCGGCCAGCCGCGCGTGGGTGGTTTTCAGCGCATCTTCCACGCCCTGAGCGCCCGCCTCGACGCGCAACGGCAAGGTGTTGATGAACATGCCAAAGGCACGGTCGGCGTCTTCGCCACTGCTCAAGCGGCCCATCAGTACCGTGCCGAACACCACGTCGCGGCGCCCGGACAAGTGCCCCACCACCTGGCCCCAGGCCAAATGATGCAGGCTGGCGTTGCTGACCCCCAGGCGCCGTGCCTGGGCGCGCAAGCGCTGGCCCAGTTGCGCGGCCACCGGCAAGTTGGCCTGCTGGATACCCTGACCATCGCCCTGGACGTCCTGAAGCCCGAACGGCAGGCTCGGTTCATCGACATCGCCGAGCATCTCGCGGAAAAACGCTTCATGGGCGGCCTGGCTGATGCCCAGCCGGGTCTGCGCCACATAATTACGGTAAGGCACCGAAGGCGCCAACTGGTCGGCACGCCCCTGCAGGCAGGCTTCGATTTCCGCGCCGAGCAGCGCCAGCGAGGTGGCATCGTCGATCAGGTGGTGGAACTGCAGCACCGCCACACAGCCCTCGGCGCCCGGTTCCTGGGCGAAATGCAACGCCATCATTGGCGCGCGGGTCAGGTCCATGCGGGTGTGACGCGGGTTGAAGCGTTGCATGAGCTGTGTGGCCAGATCTTCGGCCGAAGGCGCCAGCTGCACCTCCTGCACCGGCAGGCGGGCTTCACGCCAGACCACTTGCACCGGCTCGTCCAGGCCCTGCCAGGCGACCGACGTGCGCAGTATGTCGTGACGGGCGATCACCTGTTGCAGGGCTTCGACGAAATCCACCAGGCGTTCGCGGCTCTCCATGCGCAGCAGCGCTTGCAGCAGATAGGGGTCGCCCTCGGTGCTGGTCTGATGGTGGAACAGAATGCCTTCCTGCAACGGCACCAGTGCGTAGATATCCTGCACGTTGGCCACACCGCCGGGGATGCTGGCGACCAGGCTGTCGATTTGAGCCTGGGGCAGCCGGACCAGCGGCAGCATGTCCGGGGTGATGCGTTGGCAATCGCTGGCAATGGCATTGGCGGGCACCTGCACCTGGTGCCGGTTGCCGGCGGCGGCCGCCAGTGCGACCAGGGTCGGCTGACCGAACAGCACGCCCACATCGGCGTTAAGGCCGACCTGGCGCATGCGCTCGATCAGCTTCACCGCCAGCAGCGAGTGGCCGCCCAGCTCGAAGAACTGGTCATGACGACCAACCTGCTCGACGCCGAGCAACTCGCTCCAAAGCCCCGCCAGGGTGGTTTCCAGCGCCCCCTGTGGCGCCTGATATTCACGCCGCGCAAACGCTTCGGCATCCGGCGCCGGCAACGCCTTGCGATCCAGCTTGCCGTTGGTGGTCAGCGGCAAGCTGTCCAGCGTTACGAAAGCGTTGGGCACCATGTAATCGGCCAGGGACACCAACAACTGCGTGCGCAGCGCGGCGGCTGAAGGCTGGGCACCCTCGGCGGCAATCAGATAGGCCACCAGGCGTTTATCTCCCGGCTCGTCTTCACGTACCACCACCACCGCTTCACGTACGCCGTCGCAGGCCGCGAGACGGGCTTCGATTTCACCCAGCTCAATACGGAAACCGCGGATCTTGACCTGGTCGTCGTTACGCCCCAAGTAGTCGATGCTGCCGTCCGCCTGCCACCGCCCCAGGTCGCCGGTGCGGTACATGCGCGCACCGGGCGTGGGGTCGAAGGGATCGTGCACAAAGCGCTCGGCGTTGAGTTCAGGGCGGTTCAGGTAGCCACGGGCCACGCCCGCGCCGCCCACGTACAGCTCACCTTCGACACCGTGTGGCACCGGCCGGCCCTGGGCGTCGAGGACGTACAGGCGCAAGTCCGGAATACGCCCGCCGATCGGGCTGGTACCGACCAATTGCGCATCCGCCGCTGTCAATGCGCGGTAGGTCACGTGCACGGTGGTTTCAGTAATGCCGTACATGTTCACCAGTTGCGTGCCGCTGTTGGCCATGCGCGCATACCAGGGCTTGAGAATCGCCGGCTCCAGGGCTTCGCCACCAAAAATGACCTGGCGCAGAGAGTGCTTCAACGCACTCTGGCCTTGAGCGGCGATCAACGAGCGAAAGGCGCTCGGCGTCTGGTTGAGGATGGTGACGCCCGCGCTGCACAGCAGCGCGTAGCATTCGTCCGGCGAGCGGCTGGTGACTTGCGGCACCACCAGCAGTTGGCCGCCGTGAATCAGCGCACCCCAGATTTCCCACACGGAGAAATCGAAGGCGAACGAGTGGAACAAGGCCCACACGTCCTCGGGGTTGAAACCGAACCAGGCATCGGTGGCGGTGAAGAGCCGCGTGACGTTGGCGTGTTCGATCATCACGCCTTTGGGCAGACCGGTGGAGCCCGAGGTGTAAATCACATAGGCCAGGCTGGTCGCGCTAAGGCCTGCAACGTGCGGGTCCCGTATCGATTCCTGGTGCAGGCTCGGCGCGTCCAGATCAATCACCGGCACCGCCAGTTCGGCCACCAGCGCCTGGGTCGCCGCCTGCACCAGCACCGCTGCCGGCGCGCTGTCCTGCAAGGTGTAGCTGATGCGCTCCTGGGGATACGCCGGGTCGATCGGTACATAACCGGCGCCGGCCTTGAGGATGCCCAGCAGCCCGACGATCATTTCCAGGCCGCGCTCAACGCAGATCGCCACCCGGTCATCCGGGCGCACGCCCAGGCTTAGCAGACGGTGCGCCACCCGGTTCGCGCGCTGGTTCAATTCGGCGTAGCTCAAGCGCTGCTCGTGGAATACCACGGCGGTGGCATCGGGTCGTGAGGCAGCCTGGGCTTCAAACAACCCATGCAGGGTGGCATCGCTGGCCGGCGTGCTGGAGCCGGCGTTCCAGTGTTGCAACAGCGCGCGATCGCGCTCGGTGGTCAGCGAGAAGTCATTCACCGCCAGCGCGGCATTGTCCAGCGCTTGCTCCAGCACGTAGGTGAAGCGCTCCGCCAGGCATTGGATTTCCTCGGCATTGAAATACGCTTCGTTGTAGACGTAATGGGCCCATGCCTTGTCTTTCAGGTTGCTTGCACGCAGGTGAAAAGCCAGGGGCATCTGCTCGTGGCTGTTGGTGACCTTGACCGAGTCGCCCAGCCCTTGCGCGAACTGGTACAGATGATCGTCCTGTTCGTAGGACAAGGTCACATCGAACAGCTGCCCGCCTTCGTTGCGCAGGTTCAAGCCACTCAAGGGGAAACGCTGGTGCCGGTAATCCTGCTTGAGCCCGTCGCGCACCGCACAGATCACTTCGCTAAAAGTCAGCTCGCGACCGAGGCTGAAGCGCACCGCGCTGACCTGAGTAAACATGCCAACGGTGCCTTTGAACTTGCCCGTGCGGTTGAGCAAGGGCAGGCCCACCACCCATTCATCGCGCTGCGTCACGCGGGTGAAATAGACATACATGGCAGCCAGCAGCACATGGTAGGTCGAGGCCTGCAGGTCTTTGGCCAGCTCCCCCATGCGCTCATGCAAAGCCACCGGGAACGGCCGTGCGTAATGCCGGCCCGGGGCCTTGCCCTTGGCGAATTGGTTGTGATGACGCGCGGTGAACAACGGCTCCGGCAGGCTCTGGTATTTCGCCTGCCAGTAGTCGCGGTCCTTGGCATACCGCGCCGACTCACGGTAGCGCAGGTCGTCGTGGATGAAGTCCAGGTAAGACGTGGCGTCCATATCCGGTTGCCGCGCTTGGAGCAGGTCACTGTAGAGCGCGCCAAGCGATTGCAGCATCTCACCGAAAGCCCAGCCATCGAGGATGATGTGGTGGGCCTGGTTGATCGACCAGTAATGGGTGTCGGCCAGTTTGATCAGGAAAAACCGGCACAGCGGCGCCTCGGTCATGGGGAATGAGCGCGCCATGTGCTCTTCAACGAAGGCCATGGCCGTGCTGACCGGATCGGCCTGCGTGGAGAAATCCAGAAATGGCACCTCGACCTTGATCGCCGGTACGAACGCCTGCAACGGGACACCGTCGGCGTCCGTCTCCTCAACCAGGGTGAGGCGCAGGGCATCGTGCTTGTCCACCATCAATTGCACGGCACGCTGCATCACTTCGGGGACGATCGGCCCCTGGATCTCCAGGTAGTTGCCGATGTTGTACAGCGGCGAATCGCCCTGGCTGATCTGGTCGAGCCAGATGGCTTTTTGCGCGGCGGTCAGCGGGAAGGTTTGAGGCTTCATACGATCTCCTGCGCAACAGCGGCAAAAACGACGTTGGAAAGGAGTTTTTTCGCGACAAGGTCGCCCATGGCCACTGCAGAAAAACGGTTCATAAAAGCCTTCTCAGAATTTTGTCAGTGCCACCTGGGTCACAGCGCAGCAGCGAGGGAAGTTGAGGCGAAAAAAATACTGTTGAAAATGACAACTCAAAACATCATCAGGGGGACTGAGCAGCAACGCCTTGCGCGGCCGAAACAGCCACCCACAGCACGACCTAATGAGCGCATTGGCAAATTTAAGCATTCGCGTTTTTGGCTGTATGTCACCCGAAACCCGGACAATTGCCGGGCATCGAAATATTTTGCAAAATCGCCGCTATTTAATTGATAAATATGGCTTTTTTGATGCAAAAAAAACACGAGACCGATCGCCTTGAAGGCGACCGGTGTCGTGCAAAAAGACGGCTTGCGCCAACGCTTGAATCAGGCGCGGCGATCCTGGGCGACGAGGCTTACATCGGAGACGATGTGGCCATCCAACAGCTTGATCACACGATCGGCCAACTGGAAGTATTGATCATCATGGGTGATGATCAGAATGGTCTTGCCGCGGCGTTTGAGTTCCGGCAGCAACTCTTCATAGAAGAAGCGCTTGAAGGGTGGATCCTGGTCTGCCGCCCACTCGTCAAGCACATACACCGGGCGGTCTTCCATGTAGGCACACACCAGGGCCAGGCGTTTTTGTTGGCCGTAGGACAGCTCTTTGGTCGTGGAATAACCCAACCCTTCGATCTTGATCTTGTCGGCCAAGCCCAGGGCGCCGAGGTACTTTTGCGCCAGGTCCGGGTTGACCTCTTCGCCTTCCGGACCAATCAACCGGTTGAACAGATGAAAGTCGCTGAACACTGCGGAAAACAGATCGCGGTAATCGCTGCGGTTGTCATCAGTGACGGCAACGCCATCCAGCAGAATCTGCCCGGACTGAGGCACGTACAACCCGCACAATGCCTTGACCAGGGTACTTTTGCCGCAGCCATTGCCACCAATGATGTAGATCAGCTCACCGCTGTTGATGGTCAGGTCAACCGGCCCGAGGGCAAAGCCGCTCTCGGCGTCGGCACCGCGGTAGTTCATCACCACGCCTTTGAGGGTGATTTCCTGCCAGTGCTTTTTGTGCTCAAGGCGCAGGACATTGCTGGTTTCCGGCTCGCCTTGCTCGGCATGGTGCTCATTGATCAGGAAGCCGAAATCGGCCAGGCGGGTGATCGCAATCCGGCCCTGCGCTACCACCGGCATGGTGCTGATCAACAGGCCCAGCGGCCCGAGGATGTACATCACGGTCAGGACGCTGGCGGTCAGCACCTGGCTGTCGGTGACGGTCAGCAGCGGCAAGGCAAACACCAGGCTGCCAATCAGCAAGGACTGAGTGACCAGCCCCATGTTTTCCGCACCGAGGTACCACAGGTGCTCGATGAAGTTGAAACGCGCTACCCGCGTCGACGATTCCTTGATCGCCGAACGGCCAAACCAGCGCCGACGGATGCCGTTGAGCTTGAGCTCCTTGAGGCCAAAGACCAGACCGTGGGTATGCTCGTTGAAGGCGGTGAACTCATCACGCACACGACCAGTGAACTTCACCCCGCCAAGGAACAGAAACACATACAACATGGCGCCCAGCACCAATAGCGCCAGCGTCAACGCAAACACCGTCCATGACAGGTAGGCCAGGTAGGCCAGGCCGAACATGAATACCGTGGCTTCCACCAGCATCACCGGCATCACCAACAAGGTGGCGTTGAGTTGCGGAATGTCAGTGGTCAACAGTGTCAGCACATTGGGTGGGCCGCGCCGATCGACTTCTTCAAGGGGCGACGAGAGGATTTTCTGGCACAGCGCGATGCGCAGGCGCGTCATCAGCTTCATGTTGGCGTAAGCGGGAAACAAGGTCGCGCCGTTACGAAACGCCAGCGCCACCACGCTCAAGCCAATAAACCAATACAGCAGGTGCAAGCGCGATCCCTGCTCGTAAATAGCCTGGTTGACCACGTTGACCACCGCGATCGCCGCCACACCACTGACGATGCCGGTGACCAGGGAAAAGAACGCCAGCCAGGGATGATTTTGCCAAAGCAGGCGCAAGACCGAGCCCGGCTTGGGCGGCTTCTCATGCTTTTTGTTCATGGACCAACTCCTCAAATACACGCAAGACCGCGCATGGCCCGCCAGACAAGGCCGTTGCTACCGGCCCTGTTGCCGGCGCCGCCAAGTGTACGGATTGGCACAAATTCGGCTGTCCCCGAAAGCCTGTACAAAACGCGGACCGAGACAAATACACACCACCGAGGCGGATGGCCCCTGCGAATGTCCCCTCTTTCCATTGCAGACCGGCGCAGCATGAATGGGCCTAATACGGTCCCGAGCCGGACCCCTCAGGAGTAAAAGGTGGCTGCTCTGATCGCTCACCCACCTCTTAAAAGAACAGCGCCATCAAGGATGATTGGACTATGGAAATGACGAGCAGCATGCAAATTGCGGACAGCCCGCACTTCTATTTCGTACTCGGCGAATTGGTTTCCAGTACCGACCAGGATCACTTCGCACTCAATATGCTCAAGCTGATCGCCAAGCTCCTGCCGGTCACGGCGTTGACACTCAGCGAGTGGACCCTGGACAAGTCAAACAATAGCCTGATCGATATCAAGCCTCTGGGCACGGCCGGCAACCCCGCCGACATCCCCGTCCAACAAGCCAACAGCGCCACTGCCAACCCTCCCCTGCTCAAGGAAGTGCAGGAGATGGAGGGCTCGTTGCTGATCCGCCTGAATACGCGAACCAAAGGGGCAGCGGGCAAGGTGTCACGCGTTGCGGCGCACGAGTGCACCCTGGTATCGCGCGATGGCAGCCGGCGCTGCGTGGTGACGCTGTATCGGTCCCATACGCAGAAGGATTTTTCCTTGAGTGAATTGTCGCTGCTGAAAAACCTCTCCGAAGCCTTGCTGCCATTGATTGAAAGCTATGCCCAGTTCAGCCGCCAAAGTGCGTTGCGCAAAATGGGCAGCTGGATGGCGACCCCGCTCAGCGACACCGAACCGTCGCACATTCATCGCGAGTTTCAAAAACGTCTGTCGCTGTGCGATGTCACGCTCTCAACCCGCGAACAGGAAGTTTGCCTCGGCTTGCTCAACGGCGGAACCGTGCCGGAAATAGCCGAGAAATTACGTCTCAAGAACAGCTCTATCGAAACCTATCTCAAGCGTGCGACAGCAAAGCTTGGGGTCAGCGGCCGACACGGATTGACCAAGTGGACGGTCGGCACCTAACGACATTCAAGAAACGGGTTACTGCGCTGCAACCCGTTTTTCCCTTTGCATGAGGCTGGCCAATGAACAAGTTTGCTTTCTCTGCGGTGGCGGTTGCAGTGGCACTGAGCGGGTGCTCACTGATCCCTGACTACCGGCAACCGGCAGCTCCGGTGACCACGCAATACCCGCAAGGCCCAGCCTATGCTGCCGCTGCAGGTAGCGTCAGCGAAGACGTTGCCCGCCAGGGCTGGCGCACGTTGTTCCATGACCCCGCCTTGCGGCAGTTGATCCAGACCGCTCTCACCGAGAACCGCGACCTGCGTGTGGCGGCGCTGAATGTCGAGGCGTACCGCGCGCAGTACCAGATCCAGCGCGCCGACCTGTTCCCGGCAGTCTCGGCGACGGCAGGCGGCACCCGCCAGCGGGTACCGGCGAGCATTACCAAGACCGGTAAGGCGGCGATCACTTCGACGTACTCCGCGAACCTGGGCATCAGTGCCTATGAGCTGGATTTCTTTGGCCGCATCCGCAGCCTCAGCGAGCAGGCGATGCAAGCGTACCTGGCCACCGAGCAAGCGCAGCGCAGTGCCGAACTGAGCCTGGTCGCCAGCGTGGCCAATGCTTACCTGACCTGGCGTGCCGACCAGGAATTACTCGCGCTGACACGCCAGACCCTCGCCTCTTATGAGGAAAGCCTGCGTCTGACGACCCGTAGCCTGCAGGTGGGTACCGCGTCATCGCTGGATGCCGCCCAGGCGCAAACCAGTGTCGAAAACGCCCGCGCCAACCTTGCGCGCTATGAGCGACTGGTGGCCCAGGACCGCAATAGCCTGACGTTGCTGGTTGGCACCGCACTGCCGGAGTCCCTGCCGAGCCTGCCGCTGTCGAGCAACCTGATCGCCCAGGTGCCCGCCGGCCTGCCATCGGACCTGCTGCAACGCCGCCCCGACATTCTGCAAGCCGAATACCAGCTCAAATCCGCCAATGCCAACATTGGTGCGGCCCGCGCAGCGTTCTTTCCCAGTGTCAGCCTGACCGCCAACGCCGGCGCGTCCAGTTCGCAACTGTCGAGCCTGTTCAAGGGCGGCTCCGGCAGCTGGACATTCCAGCCGCAGATCAACCTGCCGATCTTCAACGCCGGCAGCCTGCGCGCCAGCCTCGACTACGCCAAGCTGCAAAAAGACATTGGCGTGGCCCAGTACGAGAAAGCCATCCAGACCGCCTTCCAGGAAGTGTCCAACGGCCTGGCGGCACGCCAGACTTACAACGACCAACTGAACGCCCAACGCGATCTGGTGCAGGCCGACCAGACCTATTACAACCTCGCTCAACGCCGCTATCGCCAGGGCGTGGACAGCAACCTGGTGTTCCTCGACGCACAGCGCTCGTTGTTTTCGTCGCAGCAGGGGTTGATTACCGACCGTTTGGCGCAGCTGATCGCCGAAGTCAACCTGTACACCGCCCTCGGCGGCGCATGGGGGGAACCGACCCGACTGGCCGCTGCCGAGACGCAGCCATGAGCACCTTCGAGCCCGGGCAATATGTGCGCCTGCGCTCGGGGGGCAAAAGGATGCTGGTCAAATCGACACTGGGGGCGGCGCCATTTCCCCACTCCGCACTGGTGCTGTGTGAGCACGAAGAGAAAAAACGCAGGGTGCAGGGGTTTTACATCGCCACCAACCTGAAGCTGGCGAGCGCTCCTCAAAAGTAATGATTGTAAAGGGCTCTGGCCGACGGGCAGCAGAAGGCATTAGGTGGCCCGTTATCGACCGAGAGTGAACGATTCAACAGCCAATCTGTAGTAGCCCTGGTTGATCGAAATATTGGCGGAACTGGCCGCCAGCACCCGTGCCGCCGCAGACGCGTTCATCGCCGCCGGTACCGCGGCCAACACCGTGCGCAGCTACCAGAATGCTCACAGCAATAGTTGTGAAAAATCACAGCACTCCACTGCCAACTGCGCCACATTCTGATTCAGGCCAAATTGGCGGTCGGTACGATGAAGCGCCGCGTAGCGAATTCTCGGCAATCCTGGCTTTGTGACCAATGCGCGCAACGCTCCGCGCTCGATCAGATGAGAAAGACAGGCTTTGGGCAGATAACTTACGCCCACTCCGGACAATGTCAGACCAACCTGCACCAGCAAGTTGTGACTGGTGAGGGTCTTGGGCATTTGCACGTCATGAGCTGCCAGCCATCGTTCATAGACCAGGCCTGTGCCTGACTGGGAACCCTGGGTCAGCACTGTGAACCCGGCCAGGACTTCAAGGCTCACAGGATCTGGATCAGCTATCAGGCTTGGAGCACACATCCAGGCGTTCTCGACGCTTTGAAGTGGCGTACTGACGAACCGGGCATCGTTGAACACGTCCGGCACGATGACCAGGTCGAGTTGGTCGTTTTCCAGTTTTCGAAACAACTCACTGCTCAGCTCCACCGATGGCTCGATCTGCACTTTTGGATAAGCCTGGCGCAACGCATCGACGAGCGCGGGTAACCAGGTTAATGCCGTAAGTTCCGTGACACCCAATCGAAAGCGTCTTACCAGTACCTCCCGGGCGCTGACCCGTTCAAGCAGATAATCGCGGCGCTCGAGCAAATCCTTGGCGTAATCCAGCAGTTCACCGCCCTTTTCGGTCAATCTCGCGTTGCGCTTACTGCGGTCGAAAATCTCCACATCGAAGGTTTCTTCCAGTTCCTGGATGCGCTTGGAAATAGCCGATTGCGACATGTTCAGCTTGTTCGCTGCCGCTTCGAAGCTCCCCAGTTCGGCAATCCAGTACAACGCGTCAATCTGCTTGAAGGTGATCATCGACTTTTCTACATGAAAAAAAGCGATGCTACTCCATAATAAAATATCGCTAAAACTGTTTGTTTATCGCTCCTAAGATCGAACCACAGCCCAAATCGGCTGCCAGTCCAATCTCAGGAGATCAGTCATGTCCTTGCCCGGTTCACGCATTTTCCCCAATCCGCCGCTGGCCGCTGCCGAAGTGCTCGAGGCTTTCGCCCACGTCGTCACGCCGCACATCAGTGACAACCTCGGCCGACACATCGGCGCCCGCGGCCTGACCCGCTATAACAGCAGCGGCAAACTGGTGGGCACCGCCCTCACCGTCAAAACCCGTCCCGGCGACAACCTGCTGATCTACAAAGCCATGAGCATGTTGCAACCAGGTCACGTACTGGTGGTGGATGCCCAAGGCGATGTCAACAACGCGGTGATTGGCGAGCTGGTGAAGCTTTACGCCCAGCAACGAGGTTGTGTCGGCTTCGTTATCGACGGCGCGATTCGTGATGTTGCCAGCTTTGCCGATACCCCTTGCTACGCTCGAAGCGTCGTGCACTGCGGCCCTTACAAAACCGGGCCCGGAGAGATCAACGTAGCAGTTTCAATCGGCGGCATGCTGGTTCAGCCAGGTGATCTGCTGGTCGGCGACGAGGACGGTCTTGTGGCGTTCTCCCAGGCTGATGCTGCCGAGATACTTCGCCGCGCCGCGCAACACGCAGCCCATGAAGAAGAGGTAAAAGCCGAAATCGCCACCGGTGCTGTTCGCCAAAGCTGGATGGACAAGGTCTTGCAACAGGCCGGTCTGGCCGATTGAGGAGAACATCATGAGCACTGCTTTTTTGTCTGATCGGGTGTTGGGCATCGAGCCTTCGCCGAGTATTGCCGCCAACGCTTTAGTGACCGAGTTGCGCGCCCAGGGCCGGGACATCGTCAACTTCACCATGGGCGAGCCGGACTTCGATACCCCCGAACATATTCTTCGTGCCGCCAGCGCCGCGATGCACAGCGGTGACACGCACTACACCGCGACCAATGGAACACTGGCTTTGCGCCAGGCAATTTGCCTCAAGCTTGAGCGCGACAATGGATTGCACTATGCCGTTGACGAAGTGATTGCCGGTTGCGGTGGCAAGCACATCATCTATCACGCCCTGGCTGCGACCCTGAACCTTGGCGATGAAGTCATCGTGCACACGCCCTACTGGGTTTCATACCCGGATATCGCCCGACTGAACGACGCCACGCCGGTGATCATTCCTGGTGACGAAAGCAACGGCTTCAAGCTGTCGCCCGAAGCATTGGAGCAGGCGATCACACCACGCAGCAAATGGGTCATTTTAAATACCCCAAACAACCCGAGTGGCGCGGTCTACAACGAAACCGAATTGCTGGCTCTGGCGGCGGTGCTGCGCAGGCACCCTCACCTTCTGATCATGGCCGACGAAATTTACGAACAATTTGTCTACGGCGACGCCGTGCATGTGTCGCTGACCAGACTCGCTCCGGATCTCAAGCCGCGCACGCTGATTGTCAATGGCGCGTCCAAGGGCTACGCCATGACCGGTTGGAGAATCGGCTTCGGCGCAGGCCCCGCCTGGCTGATCGCGGCCATCGGAAAATTGCTGTCTCAGACCACGACATGCCCCAGTTCGGTGAGCCAGGCTGCAGCCGTGGCAGCGTTTGCCGGAGACCAGGCACCCATTGCCGAAATGCGCGAGGTGTACCAACAACGCCGAGACCAGATGCTGGCGTTGCTAGGCCCCATAGACGGGTTGAGCTTCACCCCGCCGGACGGCGCCTTTTATGTGTTTGCCAACGTCAGCGGACTCATAGGTAAAACCGCTGAAAGTGGAGAGCGCATAGACAGTGATTCGCAGTTGGTCTCCTACCTGCTCAAAGAGCACGGACTGGCCACGGTCAGCGGTGCGGCGTATGGCATGTCGCCGTACATACGCCTGTCATTCGCCAGCTCCCTGGATGTCATCGAAGAAGGTTGCCGTCGACTCAAAGCCGCGTGCCAACGATTGCGCTGACGGCTTATCGCAACACCCGACAGCCAGCGGACGGCTGCTCACTGACTGCCTAGAACAACACTCATAATCATTGTCATCAAATGAGGCATCCCCATGCACAAGCCCCGTATCGCGCTGGTATGGCAAATCATGATTGGCCTGCTGGCCGGCATCGCCATCGGCGCCCTGTTGCACCGCTTTCCCGAGTCCCGTCCGTGGCTGGTCGACAACCTCCTGCAACCGGCGGGCGACATTTTCATCAAGCTAATGAAAATGATCGTCGTCCCCATCGTGTTTTCTTGCATGGTGGTCGGTATCGCCGGTCACGGTGACGGTAAATCCCTGGGCCGTATCGGGATCAAATCACTGAGCTATTTCTTCAGCATTACGACGCTGGCAATCATCGTCGGTCTTGTGATTGGCAACCTTCTCAAGCCTGGGGCCGGCACCGATCTGGCAAGCCTCAAAGCCGCCGCCATCACTCTGCCAACCAGTAATGCAGCCGGTCATGGGCTTGGGCAGATCATCGTCGGCATCATCCCCGACAATGTGATCAATGCCATGGCACAGGGCAGCCTGCTCTCAGTGCTGTTTTTTGCCGTGATGTTTGGCCTCGGCGTTTCCAAACTGACCAACGAACGCAAGGAACCGGTCATTGCGCTACTGCGTGGCGTGTCGGAAGCCATGTTCAAGGTCACATCGATGATCATGGCCTACTCGCCCATCGGCGTATTCGGAATGATCTCCGTGACCGTGGCCAACTTTGGTTTTAGCTCACTCCTGCCCTTGGCCAAGCTGATCATGGTGAGCTACGTGGCGATTGCCTTCTTCGTCCTCGTCGTACTGAACCTGGTAGCACGATTCTGTGGGATTAATCTGTTCGCGCTGATGCGTCATATCAAGGATGAATTGATTCTCGCCTTTTCGAGCGCCAGTTCGGCGGCGGTGATGCCGCAACTCATGAAGAAGCTTGAAACCTATGGTGTGCCACCCTCTCTGGTCAGCTTCGTAGTGCCAGTGGGCTACTCGTTCAACCTCGACGGCGCTTCGCTGTTCCTCGGCATTGGCACTTTGTTCGTCGCACAGCTTTACGGCATCGATCTGAGCTTCGGCGACCAAGCTCTGCTTGTGGTCACCATGGTGCTGACTTCAAAAGGGGCGGCAGGCGTCCCTGGGTTCATGTTCGTTATTTTGTCAGCCACGCTCGCCAGTGCGGGACTGCCACTTGAGGGTATTGCATTCATCGCCGGGGTTTACCGACTCATGGAGATGCCGACAACCGCCCTGAATGTGTTGGGCAACGCATTGGCTCCATTGGTCATCGCGAAATGGGAGGGGCGCGCTGCGCATTGTCTGAAGGCAACGCCGGCCTGAGCGTAAAAGCCCTGCCTAGGCACTGGCAACATTAAGTGCCTAGTGCTTCACCATCGAATCGGATTAGCTGACGAACCCTGTACTCTCAAAAAGTCCTGGGTACAGCAAAGACCCTGACAATTTCCTCAGCACAAGCGGCGTCATAAAACCTACTCTCATAAAAATCAAAAGCAGTTTCTGCCCCACAACTAGAAAAACGTTTCTTTACTTCCTTCATTTCCTTAGACGCAAGCCCCCTATCATTCTTTCGTACTTCTTCCAAAAAACCGACTGAGGCTGGTTTTGTGTAAATAAATATATTAGGTATGAGAACGCCTTGCTCTTTCAATCCTGCAAAATCTGTAAAGCTTACGGCAAAAAAAACATCTTTATCTCTTGAAACCTCCAAGAGCCTTAAAGTGTTTAAAACAAACAAAGCGAGCCCAGTCAGGAAATCAGAAACTCCGTTGCGGCTCATCTCATTCATCAAGTGCTTTAAGCGGCTATATCTTGATACAAGCGGAATCTCTTCAAAGCTTTCATAATCCTCAAAGAACACGCGCATATCATTATAAGGTTCTTGACTGATTACCTTGTTATAGAGGTCTGTCAGCTTCATTTCCAGGGAGTACTCCATTACTTGGCTATCACTACTTTCACGAGGACCGCCTAACCTTCAAGCTCATAAACCTCAATGTCACGACCCATAACATATAGGTCCCCATCCCGGCGTATTTCATCAATCGATGCTGGATCAGCATCCAAAGGGTAATTCCCATCAATATCGACACACCAATACTCGTCAATTTTCAACAACCGAACCCCCGAGCAAATTGAATTGAATTGATGCCCACTGACTTTTGCACTCAGCTCTTCAACACCGCGGACAACCACTTTAACCCTCTTCCAAACATTTCCATCAAGCCGATGATCTCTGGCATGAAATAAAAGCTGTGCCGCGAGTCGTTCGCCTGGTGCATAACTAAACTCAAACGACAATAACAACCCATCTTCAAAACGATGAAAGGCTTGCAATACATCACTTATTTTTACTGCAGTTTCTGACATATTCATTTGCCTTTTGAACATCCGCGAATTTGAAACGCTTCATGCCTGGCGTCGCCATGTCCCCCAGAAGCGCTCACCCCTCCACCGCCTGATAAACCACCCGGTGCGCCTCGGTCGGCAGCGGCACTTCCCACTTGAACAGCATGCGGCGGATATCATCGTTGCGCAGCGAAGTGTCGCGCTTCTGGTTGCGCCGCATGATTTCGTCCTCGGGCCGCTCCAGGTAAAGAATTTCCACCTCGGCGCCGTAACCGTAGAGCAAGTCCAGGGTGCGGCTGCGCATCTGCGCCGACAGGTGCGTGGAGTTCCACACAAAGGGTCTGTGCTCGCGCAACAAGGCCTTGGCCCGGTCGATGGCGTAGTGCGCAGCGGCGCCTTCGTTCTGTCCGTGGCGCAGGCCCAGGGCCTGGCGCGCGTCGTCGAACGACACCACCGGCAGCTCCGGGTAATGTTGCGCGGTCCAGGTGTCCTTGCCGCTGGCCGGCAGGCCCGAGAGCATCACCACCGACGAGCCCTGCGGCGGGTGCAGTGGGTAGTCGGGATGTACCCGGGCGCCACGCAGGTACTGAATGCGTGTGTAGTCGTCGGCAAAGGCCCGTGGTCCGTGCAGGCAGCCCTCCTCCTGCGCCAGCTCGCGCCACAGTTCGATGGCATCCAGCACATCAGCCTTGCCGGCGTAGTGGCGCCCCTGCATATCGGCCTCGGCCACGGCACAGAGCATCCACAGCGGCAGTTCCCAGGACAGTTTGTGCAACAGGAACTCGGCGCTGCGGCCGCTGCGATCACCCTGCAGAGCGAAGAACGGCACCTGGTGCACGGCGATGATGCGGCAGATCTGCTCGCGCAGCTCGAAAGGCACGCCGGCGCGCCACAACAGCAGCCGCGCGTCCACCGCGCCCCGGCGCGAGTGGCCGGGCTGGCCGATGCGCCCGGTATCCGGGTCGATCACTGTGGTGTCGGGCTTGGCGATGTCGTGCAACAGGGCGGCGAAGAACAGCACAAAGCGCTGCTCGGCGCTGGCCTGCTGGTAGGCGGGTTGCGCCAGCAAGGCTTCGACCACCAGGCGGGTATGAATCCACACATCGCCTTCGGCGTGGTAGGTCGGGTCTTGCGGTGTCTCGGCCAGGCGCGCCAGCGCCGGAATGGCCGCCAGGCAGGCAGCGGCGTCCATATCGCGCCCCGGCTCGGGGACCAGTTGTTGCAGTTGTCGAATATCCATATCGGGATGTTCCTTCAGTAGCCGTGGCGTGGGCCCTGCCAGTCCATGGACAGGCGCGGCGCATAGAGGTCGACGCCGTCGGCCAATTGATTGGGGATAAAGGGTTGGTTGGCATGGTGCTGGTCGGCATCGAGGATGGCCTGGACGAAATCCTGGCGTACCCACTTGAGCCGGCCGCGGGTCTGCTGCTCGTCTTCGAGCTTCAGGTACAGGCCTTCCATGCGGCTGGAGCGGTCGCACTGGCGCCAGGCACGGGCCAGGTCGAGGCCTTCGCGGCGCACCACTTGCTCGAACACCTCGCGCCAGCGCGCGGTCTTGGCCAGCGAATCGCCCACCAGCGCCATCAGCTCGGCATGCCGGCGCGGCGCCGGGCCTTCGTACAGCACCGGCACCGACAGCACCGGCCCACCTTCTAGCAGGCGCCGGCGCGCCGCGGTGGAGAGGAACAGCCCGGTGGCGCGGTCCCACACATCGAACTCGCAGAAGTAATGTGGCAAGCGGTCGTAGAACACCGAGTGCTTCTTGTGCAGCCATTCGCCATACAGCACGAAGCGATCTTCCAGGCGCTCCAGCAACCAGTGTTCGTGAGCCACGGCCCATTGCTTGAACAGATTGAACTGGCGCTCGCGTCCACCACCGGTGAGGTAGTGACCGCGAGATTGCAGGCGCAACTCGCCGCCTGCGCTAAAGCTGATGCCGGCGTTGGCACCATCGAGTTTTTCTTCCACCACCAGCCACTGCCCGGCCAGGGCGGCATAGTGCACCTGGCCAGTGTCAGTGTCGCCGTCTTGCAGGCGCGAGCCTTGCAGATGGGGCGTGCGGGGGTATTTGAGCAGTTCCAGGTTGTGCGCGGTGGCACGAGTATCCATGTGCATGGGTTTGTCCTCGAAAACAGAGAAAAACCAACGACAGGATCAGGCAGGCATGGCAATCAAGCGCCGCCGCGCATAGGCACGGGCAGCCATCAGGCAGGATGGACCGTCGTCGGTATCAGGCGTGTTGGCTGGCGTAGGGCACTGGCTTCACCACTTGGAGAAAAGGTTGCAGAGGCTTTAGGGGGCGCATTCAACAGCAGAAGGCGGCATCCGGTCAAGCACCGGCTAAGAGCTGCTCCTCGCCCCGCGCCCCGCTTCGCCTCATTGCTTGCCGCGCGTGCTGTTGCGCCATATGCGGTAGGCCCTGATCCCCGAACGCACCGAGCTGAACAGCAACTGGCCGTCCATTTCCCGGGTCATCCCCGAGCGTTCCAGCATCGTCAGGAACGTGCCGCGGGCACGGGCGATCGCGAAGTAGATGCCCTGGGCGGCCAGGGTTTCGCGGATTTCCCGCAGCACCGCGATGCCGCTGACATCGATATCGGTCACCGCCTCGGCATTGAACAGCACCACCTCGGGCTGGCTCTCGCGCTGCACGGTGTCGAGCAGGCGCATCTTGAAGTAGTCGGCGTTGAAGAACAGGATCGCGTCGTCGAAGCGATACACCACCAGGCCGGGCACGGTGTGCGCTTGCGGGTACTGGCGGATGTCCACCTGGCCTTCGATGCCCGGCATCCAGCCCAGCACCGCGTCGGTGGGTTGGTAGATGCTGTACAGCAAGCGCAGGATGGCCAGGGTCACGGCGAAGATGATGCCCGGCAGCACCCCCAGGCCCAGCACGCTGACGGTGGTCAGCAGGCACAGCCAGAACTCGAAGCGGCTGAGGCGGTAGATCTGCTTCAGGGACTTGACGTCGAGCAAGCCCCAACCGGCCATCAACAGCACCGCGCCCAGGGCCGGCTGCGGAATCCACGCCATGGGCGCGGTGAAAAACAGCAGAATCAGCGCAATCGCCAGGGCCGCGATGATGCCCACCAACTGGCTCTTGCCTCCGGCCATGTCGTTGACCGCGGTACGCGAATCCGCGCCGCTGATGGCAAAGCCCTGGGAGGCACCGGCCGCCAGGTTGCTCAGGCCCAGGGCGATGAATTCATGGTTGGCGTTGATCGCGTAGCCATGGCGCGCGGCGAAGCTGCGGGCCGTGAGCATGGCGCTGCAGAAACTCACGGTGGCGATGCCCAGCGCGTCGCGCAGCAGGCTCTTGCTTTCCTCCAGGCTGGTCTTGGGCCAGGACAACTCGGGAATCCCGGCCGGCACATGACCGAGGATCGCCACCCCGAGGCGGTCGAAGCCCAATAGTCCGGCCAGCAAGGTGAACAGCGCCACCGTCAGCAGCGCTGCCGGTAGCCGCGGGTAGCGTCGCGGCAGCCAGATCAACAGGCCCAGGCTGGCCAGGCCAACGGCCAGGGTCAGGCCATGGATCTCGCCCAGCCGCTGGAGAAAGTTCGCCAGCCCCAGAATGAAGCCGTCGCCTTCGATCTTGAAGCCCACCACCTTGCCCATTTGCCCGGCGATCAGGCTCAGACCGATGCCGTTGAGGTAGCCGATGAGGATCGGCCGCGAGAAGAAGCTGGCGATAAAACCCGCCCGGGCGATCCCGGCGGCGATCAGCATCAGGCCCACCAGCACGGTGACGATCATCGACAACTCGACGGTACGCTGCAGGTCGCCCATGGCCAAAGGCGCCACGGCCCCGCCGAGCATGGCGCAAGTGGCGGCATCGGGGCCGACCATCAGCTGCCGCGAGCTGCCGACCAAGGCATAGACGATCATCGGCAGCACACAGGCGTAGAGCCCGTACTGCGGCGGCAGGCCGACAATCTGCGCATAGGCGATGGCAATCGGGATCTGGATAGCCGCCACGGACAACCCGGCCCGCAGGTCGGCGCGAAACCATTCACGGCGGTAGTGCAGCAAGTTGGACAGGCCAGATAGACAGCGGGATAACGACATGCCGGGTCCTTTCGAAATAATCCGTTTTATTCTTTGGCCGCGCTCTGGCGGCCCTCTTGTTCGGCCCGGCGACGCGGGCGCGTATTCAAGCGAATCGGGCCACTTGGCGCCATGAGCTGGAGCAGCTTTTGCGTCGATTCACCCAGATGATTGGCCATGGGCAACCCGCTGGCGCTTGTGGGCCGGTGCCCACTGCTGTTCAACGTCACCGGTTGCACCAGCCCTGAACCGTGATGGCAATCAGCGGTCAAAATAATCGGTCAAACCCATCCATCTCTGCACATAACCCTCTAATCTTGGCGGCACGTTTTGCAGGTCGTTGCGGTCGGTCTTTGTCGGTGTCGAATACGCAGCGTTAATCCGAGAGCATGAAATGCCACTGTCTGTTGAGTTACTGCCATGACTCATGTGAGTCAATCGTTGCGCCAGTGGGGGGCGCTGATCCTGACGCCACTGCTCGCTCTGATGGTCTGGGTGGCCTCGGTGTCTGGCGCAGAGCCCCTTGGCTTCGACCTGTACATCGCCGAGGCGCCGCCTTTATCGATGCTGGACCAGACCGGTCTGCATGGCATCGTCGGTGATGCGACGTCGGAAGCGGCGATCCGGGCCGGTTATACGCTGCATTTTATCGAAGTGCCCTGGGCACGAGCCCAGCAAAGCGTGCGCAAAGGCGTCGACAAGCTGATCATTCCGCTGTCGCGCACGCCGGAAAGAGAAGCCGATTACACCTGGATCGCGCCCATCATGACCATGGACAGAGCCTTCTTCAGCCTGCACACGCGCGTCGAAACCCTGCAGCAGGCACGGGACACCTTTGCTCGGATCGCCGTTGGCCGGGGCAGTGCCCAAGAGCAGAAGCTCCGGGCTGAAGGCTTTGCCGACAAGCAGATCTATCCGTTTGAAATTGGCGAGAACCCGGCGCAACTGCTGCTGATGGGACGGGTCGACGCCTGGTTCAACGGCATTCCCGAAACCCAGAGCATCTGGCGCAAGGTGTCGACTCAGCCGTTGCAGGTCAGTCCGGTCTTCATGAGCACCGATCTGTACCTGGCCTGCTCCAGAAACTGCAATGCGACACTGGTGCGCAAGCTGCGCGCGGCGGTCGAGGAGCTGCGCAAGGACGGCACGCTGGAGAGAATGCGAAAATCCTACCTCGACGCTCCCTGAGCGGCCCCCTGTACTGCACACAACCCGGGGCGCGTTGGCACAGCCGGCGTCCCGGTCCGCAGCACGCGCTGGCCGATGCCCCTCAACGCGAGAGCATGAACGTCTCGTACTCCAGGTCATCCAGCGCCGTCGACAACCGCGCCAGCCCCAGCAGCACGCAGATCAGCAGCGACAGGGTGAAGCCATAGCCGAAGTAGCTCGGCCCCAGGTGCAGGCTGAGCAGGGTCAACCCGGCGTTGAGGGCGACGAAGAACAGGCACAGCTCCAGCACGATCGCCCGTTTGTCGAGGTAGAAAAACACGTTGAGGATGGCCATGAACACCACCTGGATGCTCACCCCGATCAGGTCGATGTAGAACAGCGGCAGGTAGTAGCTGGACATCCCCAGCCATTCCAGCAGGCGCGGCCCGAAGAGAAACAGCAGGACCACCGTCAGCCCCTGGACCTTGCAGATTTCCAGCAGGCCCTGGCGGATCGAGAAGGTCATCTCGGCTTTCAGCGAACCGATGTGCTGCAGGGTTTCGCCGTCGCGCACCGCGCGAAACAGCCGGTCGTACCACTCGGCGAAGTCGGTTTCGATCCGCACCAGGAACACCGCCATGCCGGGAATGATCGCCAGGTAGGCGAGGAAGATCGGCAGGTCATACAGGATCGAAGCGCGCAGCGGTCCGATCACCTGGCTGGAGGTGTCCGGGTTGAACCAGAAGATGAACTTGTCGATCCAGATCCCCAGGTTGTAGCAAAGCCCGGTCAGCAGCAGGCTGACAAACACCTGGCGGCGGTCGAGAAAATCGAAGGCCACCAGCTTTTCCGCGCGGTACTCGCGCAGGATGTCGTACAGGAACAGGAACAGCAGCGAGCTGTGCCCCAGCAACAGCGCCAGCAGCAGCCCTTCCATGCCCATGTGCCGCAGGAAGAACGCGCTGCCTACCATCAGTGCGTAGCCCGCCAGCATCACCAGCAGGATGCGGTTATAGGCCTTCATCCCCGAGAGGAAGATGATCACCAGCCACAGGTTGCACAGCACCACGAAGTTGGCCAGGGTCATCAGGCGGTAGATCAGCGGCTGGTCGAACAGGGTCACCAGCAGCAGGATGCCCAGCACGCCCGAGCCCAGGGTCACCAGCAACAGCACCCCCACCAGGTTCGGCAGGATGTGCTCGTACTTGCGCTCGAACAGGCGGTCGGAGACGAAACGGGTGAAAAACAGCTGCAAGCCGCCGGTGAGGATCAGCGAGGTGGCCATCAGGTAGGTCACGGTGATCAGAAACTGCCGGATCAGCACCTCCGGCACCACCAGCCCGAGGCTGATGACCCCCACCAGCATCACGCTGAGAATCGACAGCACCCAGGGCCCGGAACTGATCAGGCCGGCGTAGACATAGGCATGCAGGGTCGCGGTGTAGGAGTCGCGGGACAGAATCTTGCGCAGTTCGAAACCGATGCCGGCCATTTACACAGCCTCCTTGTGTGGGGCGCCCATGGCGGTGTCATACAGCGTGCGATAGCGCTCGATCATCAGGGTTTCGCTGTAGTAGCGGTGTACCCGCGCCAGGCCGGCGGCCTGGGCGGCTTGCCAGCGTTGCGGGCTGCGCAGCAGATCGATGATCGCCTGGGACGTGGCCTGGGGATCGGCGATCGCCACCACCTCCCCGGCCAGCCCCAGATCGCGGTCGGCCGCTTCGCCGCCCTCGATCAGTTCCCGGCAGGAGCCGACGTCGCTGCTGACCACCGGCGTGCCGGCGGCCCAGGCTTCGAGAATCACCAACGGCTGGGCCTCGCTGATGGAGGTCAGCACCATCAGGCCCAGCTGCGGCAGGATGTCCTGGATCTTCTGGAAGCCGAGGAACAGCACCTTCTGCTCCAGGCCGAGACTGGCCACCAGGCTGCGACACTCGGCGACGTACTCGGGGTCTTCCTCTTCCGGGCCGACAATCCAGCCTTCCACCTGGGGCATCACACTGACCACGCCGCGCATGGCCCGCAGGAAGGTCTTCACGTCCTTGATCGGCACCACCCGGCCGATCAGCCCGACCACCGGCGCGATGCCGGCGGCACGGGACTCATAGGCCTGGGTCCAGAGTTGCAGGTTGATGCCGTTGGGAATCACCTGGGTGCGCTCCGGCGGCGCGCCGTCCTTGATCTGCCGCTGGCGGTTGCCGTCGTACAGGGCAATGATCTGGTCGGCGCTCTCGTAGACCAGATGACCGATGCGTTCGAAAAAGCGCACCCAGAGCATGCGGATGTAACCGGAACCGCTGTCCATGCTGTCGTTGAGCGCCTGGTTGCTGCTTTCCGCGATCCAGCTGGCCTGGGCCAGGTCGATCTTGCGTTCCTTGGTGTAGATCCCGTGCTCGCTGAGCAGGAACCGGCAGCCCCACAGCTGCTTGAGAATGCAGCCCACCAGCCCGGCGTAACCGGTGGAAATCGAATGCAGGACCCGGGCCCGCGGCATGCGCCGGGCCGCGGCGGCCAGCATCAGCAGCGGCGACTGCATGGTGCGCAGGGTCCAGAAATAGTTGACGAAGGACGGATCGGCGCAATGCTGCTCGTAGCCTTCGGTCAGCGCCTCCCAGCTGGGGCGGCTGTAGAGCACGTCGTCCAGGGTGATCCGCGCCTGGGCCAGGGAATCGAGCACGCCAATGCCCAGCTCGGCGGGCGGTTTCTCCGGGTTGTGCAGGTAACGGTACAGGTTGCTCAATTCCTCCAGGGACGCCGTGTGGGCGACCCGCTTGTGCTTGGGATTGCGCCAGGCCTCCTCCAGATACACTTCTTCGATGTGCACCACGTTGGCCGGGATCTCGTAGCGGCGCTGACCGTAGGCTTCGCGCTGCCCCCCAATGAACAGCACGGAAAAGGTCAGCTGCGGCAGGCCGAGGATCATCTGGTGGATCCAGCTGGAGACACCGCCGCGCACATAGGGCCAGGTGCCTTCGAGCAGCAGGCAGACATCGGCAATGGGGGTTGGGTCGACGGCGTTTTTCATGTCCAGGTCCTTACCAGCCCGGCAAAGGGCGGACGTTGTTGCATCTGCGGCGGCAAGCTTTTGAGCAGCGCGGGAATCTCTGAATAGTTGCCGGTTTCAAAGGCGATCTCGGCCCGAAACGGCAAGACCTTGGCCGGGTCCATGCCCGCTTCCTGGGCCTGGTGCATATGCAGTCGCGCCTTGCCGATGTCGCCCCGCTCAAGGGCGATACGCCCGGCCAGCAACAGCAACTCGCCGCCCTCTCCCGCCTCCAGCGCCTGCTCGGCATGCTCGCCGGCTTGCCCTAGCACGTGCTGCTGCACGCTGCCCTGGGCCAGGCCCAGGTAGGCCAGCTCCCAGTACCAGCGCGCCAGGGTCGCGTGCAAGGCGCCGGCCTTCTTCGGCGCGGCGCCGGGCAACTGTTCCAGCGAAGCCTGAATCCGCTGGTTGATGTCGGTTTCCTGTTTGTCGAGCATCGAATACGCCAGCAGGCGCACATCGTCGCTGGGGTCGCCCAGGGCCAGCTTGAGAATCGGCACCGCTTCCTTGCCCGGCATCCTGCGGGTGGCGAGCAACGCCGCCAGGCGCTGGTCGGGGTCCGGGGCGTGGCGCAGCACATCCTGCAAGCCACTGTCGCCGAAGGTCGGTGAATGCAGTTGGGTCTGGGCGCGAAACGGCAGGTCGGGAATGCCCACCGCCTGCCACATCTGCACTTCGCGCTTGCGCGGCAGGTACAAGGCCGGAAAGATCGCCGCGATCACCCCGACCGAGCCCAGCAGCGGAACGAAGAACGCCAGGCTGAAGATGAACAGCGGGCTCCACGGCAAGGGCCGCCGATAACGCGCCGGCAACAGCAGCCAGACCGCCGCCGTCAGCAGGCCGCAGGCGATGGCATGACTCATTGCATACAGCAGCGCGACCTGCAGGTCG
>Ga0194135_10000218_pt1 | contig 33637 bp, 11 predicted proteins | sample LitLau_LLRF_2013_FD_134024 | JGI IMG/M metagenome (GOLD analysis project Ga0194135, IMG submission 134024) | Freshwater sediment microbial communities in response to fracking from North America - Little Laurel Run_MetaG_LLRF_2013 (version 2) | ecosystem: Environmental > Aquatic > Freshwater >... | reverse complement strand
GTTCGTGATAGTCAGACAATACCTGGTATAAATGCATAAATGGTGTGGTGCATACACAGAAAAATGGCTTGCACATCTTGAAGGCTTCTGCCAGTATGTACAGTCACAGTATATGCGATTCTCTGAGATTTCAGTTTCAGTGTTGGGCAAGCATACGAGATTATTACAATGTTTCTCGTCTAAGAAATTACTATCAAGACTGGAGAATGTGTGTGTCTTGAGTTCGTATGTTCAAACTTTATAATTCTCTTTGTAGTATATATAAGTTCATGTGCTCCTGCTGGTTTCATGTTATTTTAATGAAGCAAAGACGTAAGGAATTTATAACAGGACGATATCATTTCGCTCCATCAATGATATACATTAGTACAACAAAAGATATGGACAGGAGTTGATCACTCTACTGCTCATATGTATGTATGTGTGATAGTGAAAAAGAAATAAAAAATTACAAAGAATAACTTTCGAGATTGGTCGAAGAGTAAGAGAAGATCACGAAATGTGGAGGTAGTAAATGATACAGCGGCGCCTTACTCCTCTACACACCTAAGCATGCAATGCCTAATCAGCACGCCAACTTAATACTTAATAATAATCGTATGTATGAAGATTCAGATCATCCTTTAGAATTTGTATCATTCTGATAATAAGCGTCTGTTCATTTCAATTTACTACGAAATACAAATCAAAGCACGGATAAATATCTACACAAAATAACACACTATATATTACAATTCATGAACATACAACTATCCTAAGGTTGACACATTCAAGGAAGTTTCAGATGAGAAAAATGAGATGATGCAAACATGCGATGAAATATCAAATATCTGACAATTTGTGCAATATTGTTACCCGTAGGAGTGATATGGATTCATGTACAGCTTGTACAAGGATACAATATATTAAAGTAATAAAATACCGTCGAAGGAAGATTAGATGTGAACAATGTGAACATAAGCGTGTGTGTGTGAGTGAGTGTAGATGAATTAAGTTATTCTAATCATGATTGTCATCTCATCCCTTCTTCCACTTTGTCTTCCTTCCGTCTTGTGTATTTTATGACCGACTTCAGGACTTTTCTCGTCATCATCATCATAGAGAGACGTGATCTTGAGAGTGATGTATGCTCCATGTAATAATAATGTGATAACAGAACTGCCGTCATGTCATCGCTTGATTCTTATCACATCATTCCAGCCATTTATCAAACGAACAAATTACAGTGGAAAGGGTTTAGGGTAACCCTTCTTAATTCTGTCAGTCAACTTGCATTGGAAGGGCTCGAGAAAGTAGCGCTGCTTCCCACATATTCACATACACAACGAACATAATCAAATAATCATTTACTCAATATTCTTCTGTGGCGGATGATCTCAGTGTCAGATTCCAAAGAATACTCAACACAGCAGCGGCATTATTATGGTCATAAACGGATGTGTAGCCTCTGGGGTTCGTTCATTGACAAACCCAAATACCCAAAAGCTCATCGGGTACGAGATAATAGCAGGTGTATATAGCACTATATAATACGATGCTTGTATAATATTGCAGTGGATACCTTCCAGGAAATACACTTGATTCTCTGAGGTCTGTGAGCCTTGGGCTTCCGTGTCTTCACAGTCTTGAAAGGATCATCATTCTCACAAAATCATTGAATGCATGTAAATATATGCAAATGTTGACTCCTTCGTGATACGAGTCGGAAAGATCAACAAAGGTCATTTACTATGTAAAAACACTCAAGAGACTACCGTTTCATGTCAAACTTCATCATCTGCCTAATCCATCACAAGTACATTTTGAGTAATTTGTACAAGCTATGCCTTTTGTTCTTTTCATACATTGTACATGAATAGATGTAATATATATATACATATACGTTAGTCATCATTCAATCATTAGTTTCCATTTATCTCATGCTCTCCACGAAAAAAACAATAAGTTCATAAATAACATCTAAAATCTAAAGGAAGGTCATTTGTGAAAATATGTGGTCTTCAAAAGAGTACATATTTGAACTCAAGAGAAGCAGTAAATAATGGAAAAGGTTTGTTTAAGACGGAACATACAGTTTTATTATAAAAAGGTGCAACCGTAGCCAATGTTTTATTTAAGCGTTACAGTAGATCATTGACAGGTTCATATATATGTACGTATTAGATATCTTGTATGGTCCTCCTTAAGGAAGCATCTCTTGGATCATTTAAAGAAGCATTTATTTAAGCATGCTGAACACCTTTTATTTTACACAATGAAAAGGCACTTATATTTACCAAGTTTAAATTAAACTTACAAATAGCTATTACAAGTTTTGTAAAAATTAGAAATACCATCTGGATTCTCAAAAGACTCTCCATTGTTTGCTCAAGAATAGAAATTAGAAGTAGCCAATTTCTGACCAACTTGTTAACACGTCTTACATATTATTATATTGGACGTTGATCGGCAGGCACATAATTCCTCACTTTTTGATGAACTCTTGTAATATATAATGTATACGATGGGATGTACAGCGAAATGTGAGCGAACATCTTCAACAATCACCAACTGCAAAAGTGTTACTACTACTACAACATTATATACTAGAAAGGCACACACCTTGAGACAAAATTACTCGCCTCTCTCTTTCTCTGCAGCTTATTTTGATGGCAAGTAGGTTTATTGTTACGGTGGATCGTCGTCACCCTCGGTGAAGATGCGGTTGAGAGAGAAAAAAGTATTAACAAGCAGCAGGTGGCTGTGTGCTTCTTTATGCTTCTTACAAACAACCTAAAAGCTACCAATGAATATTATACACTCACTCTGCTTCCAGATACTTATTACAAAGACTTTGACACATGACATATATCCCTTGTCTGTTCCTCTCTTCGTACACACCGACTTCCTTCTTCTAAAAATACATTTTTTGCACTTGGCAATCAATTCAAGATTTTGTTAATGAATGTCCAGTGTATTTTGGTGAGCAGTTGAAGATGCGAATTCACTTGAACTCATTGAACCACATATTATTACCACTACTGAATAAATAGTATTAGCTAGATTCTCAAAAAGCGTTTTAAGAGTTGTAGCACCTGATGAGGAAGAAGTATCTCTGTGTTGTATTGATGCAATTTGTAAGCAATTGATTTTGTTTCAAGGTGCTTTTTATTACTTTGAAAGAGTAGAAATTTTAAGAAACATTAAATGAACAGACATAAAATATACCTTGTGCGCACAGTATAAGCGAGGAAAGTTGAACTTTCAGAGGTGAAAGGACCATTTAAATTACATTTGGGTTTCCTGCACCTGCAACTCATTGTCAAGACTTGCCTTCATCAACTTATAGTTTCAGCGTAAGACTTAAACCCAATAAGTCCTGCTGACACACACAGACTCGGGCAAGAATATCAAGTTTAAAAAACGATAGAAGACACCGGTAACAAAAAAAGGCGAGACACGAGCCTGAAAGAAAAAGCAGGTGAAAAATGTAGAAAATGTTGTTTCCATAATTTTAAAGTTTGTGTGTGAAGAATAAACGAGTGACTTTTCAGTCAGCACCGTTGGTCATTTAAATATTTCTTGTAATTTCACCTGGTATATAAATTAGGTTGGGTCTGCACCTTGCGGAAACGCAGTCTCGCTTGGAGCAGGAGACTCCATTATCAATGTTGAATTGAGAATATCAGAAAATACGAAGACGACAGCATAGTACCAGAATACTCCTTGATAGAGAACAACAAGTCCCAATCTATTAATTGTATGAATGAATGGTTAGAAAATCTTGAAGGTAATATTATGGTTGCTTTATTGTTGATTGTCAAGCTGGAAAAAGAATACATCCACTTTTTTACATTTGGCTTGTAGAGAACTTCTAATTCTATTATCCAGCCGAAGCTACAGAAGAGTGTATCTTTTTGGTGTGGCATAAAACATGGAACGATTTATGAGTTGACAGGTAAATTGCTAGACAAAAAAGTATTCACCTCGCCCGATGTCCCATTCTAGAGAGATATTGAAACCGACTCGGGTAACTATACATACTAATGAATGATGATACTGACTAGAAGGTGGGCCGACAAGGGTCCTCTTCTTCGTGTACAAGTGGGATTTGACTGCAGATCTTGTAGGATTTATTTGTATAAAATACATTCTGATGATTGTATGTGCATTGTATAATGTATGTGCGAAACCAATGAATAGTGAACGCAAGCAAAGCTAGTCTTTCGAGTGAACAACTACAACTTAAAGTTTTTATGTGCCTGACACGGTGTGAGTATACTCTTATTTGTGAGACTGTGAGAGTGATATATTGAACAGATCTACAAAGTATTCTTGACAAATCAAAGTAGTCTTCTCGTGAGAGATCATAAATTATTCATTTCATTTTATCGAAGAATGCTCCAAGTTTGTATATCCAGATAATTAATGGAGGTAGCAGCAACTGATGCAACTAATTTCGATTTCAGAGCTCACTTGAATTAAGCATCTTGTCATGAGAAGTAATGAGAACTTCTTGTTTAATTGTATTTATGTGTCAACACTAACCTGGCTAGACAAGAGCAATTTGCAAATGATCAATTGCCCTTTTTCGTATCGCACAGACCTGTATCATCAGCTTTGCAAATTTTGTGCTGTATAATATGGCTGTATATATCATGTAGTCATAATTAATAGGAAATAATCGCGTTCCCGAAGTTTGAGTGCCCAGTAAGTATACGTAAATATTGATGAGGAGGTGTGCATCTGAGTTGAGTTAATAGTTCGTTAGATAATAACGAAATAACTCCTGATATGGGTTAATAATTATCACATAACAATTTGAAGCCCCCGCAATCCTCTTGCGTAATTGTAACTGATTCAATTATTTATTTTCTCTGATGCTTGGCATTTAAGTATACTTTGTATTCACAGAACATAATATTATTAGAGATTCTTTTATAGTATCCTATATAGTTGTTATAATAAACGCTATCAGGACAAAACAACCCCTTCGAAATCTTTTATTCTTACTTAAGACTTGGCTCATTGCTTCTTTCGTAGTTTATTTTCCAATTGCTTCTTCGAGATTGTTCATAGGAACGATGAGTGTTGGCATATTATTAACTGCAGCAGTGAAGAAGGAATTATAAAGGACCTTCTCGAGACTAAAGGTTAATTGCATCACTTAAGTAAATGAGAGAAACTAGTCCTTATAGACACACAAAATACGATATATAGGATGCATTACCAGGTCTGTTTTTTTTTCTCAGCCTACACTCACGATTGAGCAATTGCACCCAGACGCCTTTAAGTTAACATGCCGAAATATTCAATTCAGTTCGAAATTGGGCTCGGATTCCATTACCTAATCTTAATTGTTATTTTTTCAGCTACTGCATCAATGGCTCAACTTAAGACGCATAAGGCAATCACACACTAACAATGAGATATAGAATGACTTTATTCCTCAATGTGGAGATATAGATAATATCCAAGTGACATAGGACATTCCCTAGATTTGAATTAAAACGGGGAAGCTATGTCTAATGCTTTCCCTAAAACAGTTGGTAACATCTTCCTGGATTAATTAAAGTTTTTAGACAATTGAAATGGACTTCAGGCAAGGCATGTCTTGATCAGCCAAAGACTAAATTGGTATTTATGCCGATTCTCCAGTTGTCAGTTTATTTTCGGAGGACCAAATAGTCCATTTTAGTAGTAATTCTTGGAAAACATAATAATACGTGTAAATCTTCCAGTCTCAAGCTTACGCAATTCACTTTTGAGTAGATATATTATATATTACACACCTTCAACAACAAATTACACTTGTTTGTGGACAAAAATTTTGAAAGTGCGGAAAGAAAAAAGTGTAATTTGGTAGAGGCATGGCAATCACACACGCAAGTCTGAGAACATGCGTCCAACCTTTTGTTCCAGGTACCTTACCTGACAATGGTGATATATACACCTCTACTACTGCATTATTATTTTTGTCTCAGATTGGAACTCTTGGAACTGGAGCAGTGCGAGAAGTTGACACGAATATGGGCAATCTGATCCTCTTATCCAATTAGCTGTACACTATTTCCAAATCTCCTTTTTACACTCCACACAAGATCGAGACGCAGCGAGGCTCACGAAAAACATAATCTAATTGTACAAGGTAAACCTAAAGTTGACCAAAAAGGATGTTCATTTAGGTGACGCTCCAACATTGCCTTCAACCTTAAATCTTCCACCACTTAAATCTCATTAGAGGAAAATTGTAACATGTACAGAAATTGAAGTAAATTTATAATGCTGACAAGCATGTTTTTGCTGTAGAAATTGTAGAGCTTAGCACCTTGAACTACACGTCTGCTATGTAACTTACATTGAATCTGCAACATCAAGGATTATATGAGCCTACTTTCATATCGTGTCTGCCATGAATCGCACACTAATTGAGGTCTTCTTCGTGTCGTACTGTGTTTTCACTTTAATTATTAATTCGTTAGTCAGACTTGACTGAATTCTTTAGATGTACTCCGTACTACACCGGTACTTTCTTCACAAAACTTCTTGTCGTTGTCATCATGTACTGTACATTATGATACGATAATAATAAAAGGGATCATCAAATAAGTCTATATTTCGGATCGACAGGGATTTCGTTAAATACAAATAGTCCTGGGTATTATACGATAGACCTTTTAGTCTTTTTGAATCCTTTACTTTTCTCTCTTCATCCCTGCCATATCAGACCATGTATTAAAAACTTAATTATTCTATATAATAATAATAACCGCTTTTCAAGGATACACATAAAACATACGTGCTAGCTGCAACATTTAAAATCTGTCCATAAAACAGTTATGATATAAAACAACGAAATATACACACTTCCTGTTGAATTTAACCAATTTGCATTACAATAACACTTGCATACGCTAGTACTAGAAATATGTGTGGTAGCTATTTAGAAATCAATGAATGTCTGTAATTAAATTGAATAAGTGTCTGAGGATTCACACGCTGTAAACTTTGGTGGCCCACCATACAAATCCATAAATTCATGCAAGTCACAGTAGCGACGAAGTATAGCTACATATAGGAGTGTTTCTGAATTCAACAACCCATAAATCACCACAACTATCAACAAATGAATACTTAGTTAATATGACTTGGTCAGAGGACCTCACCCTCACCTATTCATGGCAGTGGAGAAGAAACATGTGAATAATTTGCTCCCAGATATTACATTCACGACATATGGACTCCTGGTACTGTATTCATCGATATAAGCCAATAACTCAATCATTCAATACATACACTACACTATTCTTAACTATCCTTATTGATCCATCGAATCACATCATATCATTCCCTAGCAGATGTAGATCTCACCTGAATTAATTGCCAATTAATGAGTCGAGTAATTGCCTGAATAATGTTCAAAACAGATTCATTTATCATCCCACTGATGCTTCCTTTTAATATTGCAACAGCCACACATCAGCAGTTGAGAATAAATATACAGATCTAACCACTGTGTACATATTATTGAACCACAGGGAGTGGTATAGTTAAATATCATGTTTATGCAAAGTTTGAAAAGTAATCGTCCAAAGATTGTCATACACCTACATTTAAAACAATAATGATTCTATGAAACAAATCGGAAGTTGGAAGTGGTTAATTTGAGCGGATGTGTCACAATAATTCGTAATATCTCTACTAAATATTTCACCATATAATCGTCGAATTGCTAAGGTATATATTAGGGAGGACTAGAAACGACTCGAAAGTGTCGAGAGAGAGAAAAAGACTGAAGATCATAAATTTTTAGTAAACAATAGGAATTAGTATACAACACAGAAAAATATTAAACGGTTGTGCGGACAGGGCACTGCTGCACCTGAAGGAATATAATATGCAATATGTATGGGGTAATAATTCTGTTGTCGAGTTTATTCTGTACTGTTATCAAAAGTTGCATAAAAAACGTGAGGATGAAGGCAAAAGTATCCACCGTGTGTTCTTCCTCCAGAATTAAAATAACAATATTATAAATTATGCATTAGATTAGAGATGAGGGTGAATTGATGACGGTGATGCGAGTAAAGCTAAGGTGTAAGCAATAGTCTCTTTCTATATATTATCCACTTAAATAACAATATTATCGAATGATGCATATTAGTACACAATTACATGTTATATTCAACATTGTTGTTGCACCCGGCGACTTGTTAACGAGCCTACGATCCCAGCTCGACTTCTGACTTGTCAAACGGAAATTCTACACATATAATATTCTGACAATGTCAACTCTTATTTTTTGTATTGTGTCTAGTGTGTCTATCTTACATCATATTACTAAAACTTTGATGAATTTCATTAAGAATTGCCCGCTTTTGATCCATGTATCCGGTAGTAAATAATACTTAAATAGTTGTATTGTCTCTCGCTTAAGTCAAGCCGAAGCAAGTCAGCTATGAACACTCAGCTTTCGGTTGCAAGAGTAGCTCTCTTGAGTTACAGGACAATACTGGTTTGTTAGAAATTTAAATACATAAAATTTGCATTCATTAACTCTTCCGTTTAAAAATTAATTTAGTATTTATTACAATATTGTTCAAGGTGTGTAGAGTGGAAAAGTACCTCATGTCAATAACAGACACACACACAGACAAGTACAATTGAACGGATAAGACTGGTTTCCAGTTCCTCTTGACATCAGCACTTTTATTTATATATATTTAGTATTCCACAATGTTTTATATGTATAATTCACAACAATATTCGATGGACTGATGGACAGAAACTCTTGTGTGTGTGAGTCAATGATCCATTCATGAAAGTAAATGTCACAATAATATGCTGGTAAACCTTTCTCTCTGTAAAAAGATGAAAGAGCAATTGTCAAGTTGAGAAACTCTATAAAAACTTTAAGTGATTCTTTATCAACTTGTATCACCGTGTATATTATGTTGATTTGCTTTTATCCTGTTAGATGCATTAAATCATAAATACCTGATGACACAACAAAGTAGTGTATACCTATAAATAATACTACACAATAATAATTAGTAATTAACTTGATGTGTCTGAAATTTTTGATTAAAGAAAAGCACGGGCAACAATGAACAAATGAAACTATCCATGTGTGAAGTCAAGTTAATTGGGATTGGGATTTTTTGTTGGCCTTAAACTCAGGAGGAAAAAGTCTTGGAATTGTGTTCATTTATCGAAAAATAATTACCACGACATGATGAGGTAAAGAAGGGTCACAATAAGTGTGCAACAAAAAACTTAACATGACGGGCTTTTGTCATCAAATTATTTCAATAGAATTGAGAACAATACGAAAGTAGCAATCAGGTAGGTGGTTCAGCTTTTTGTGTTTTTAACAGGCTTCGTCTTCTTCTTCTCTCGAACGTCATGAATGACGAAAGACGTCCACATGTCACGCGGTACTTATTATTATATATAGAGCTGAAGTTGTGAGGATAGGGTTGGGCCCATTCATCAGATATTTCTTTAAAAAGTGAATACATACCTTCACCTTCGATTTATTCCCCACTTGATACTCATTGATAAAATATACTACTTGGACAATACAAAAATTTATTAGCCTCTTGAAAACCTGACTTTATTAAACTCTTGGCATTGAATAAAATGCATGCAGAAGAAAATGAACTCGGGCATTTTCATATTTTTACATTTTAAACAGTGGGACTAATAAATTTCATTACTTCGCTAGAAACTTCAGAGCTAATAATTGTACGTTTAGAAATTCACGTTAGAATTCAACTCCCCTGTAAAATTCAGATCTATGAGCAATAATCTATTAGCAGATGTTTTTACAAAAATATGATGACATGCGAAATCTTTTATATTAAGATTCATGAAGTGATTATTTGGTAATCAGGTGAGTTTTCAAATAGCACAATTAACCTGATGCTATTTTGATTTGTGCTCTCTCTTCGTGACTGGAGATTAAAATCTGTATCTGATCTTCTTGTATACTTACATGATCTTACTCGTATGCACGATTGTTCTCCTTGATTTCATTACAACTTTACAGCGTCATCCCTTCAAATAATAATATTTAGCTACATTGACTATTGTCAAATAAACAGCTACTGGATTTGACAGAATGTTTAATCAAGAAAAGATTAATTTGCTCCAATGCGTGTATATACGTCCATTATAAATTGTAAAGGATCTCAGGTGGAAATATTAAAAATGAGTTCAATTATTGTCAGTTTTTTAAGCAGCTGATAAGAAAGAATAAGCTTGTCCCAGTTGCTTTTTTATGCTTCACATTATACTTTTCATTATTATTTGATTTGATCTCATCTCCTTTTTGTATTTCTGTGACTTGATAAAGTCATTGTTCGACTTTTCTTCCCGAAAGATTGAACACGTATTTTTTCCTCTACATTCATATAAGTCGCAGGTCTTTTTCTACATTGCAGTTTAACACGAGCTTGTAAAATCGATGAAACCTTATTGCTTCTGGTCTTAAAAAGTACATGTTAAGATTGTTAAGAAGTCCAGGTCACATTTCACAGAGAATACACCTCATTACCACTTGCCTCCATTGTGAGCTTATAATTGCATACACGAACGATATTTGTCAAACAAGAATTTTTCTCTGCCATACATACCTTCTATGCAATACATTGACAGTTTTTTTCATCCAATCATACAAAATACTCAATCCCACTGCATCTTCAACTCCTAAAGTATACGATGTGTAGTCCGTTAAAATAAGAAAGTGTTTAATTTATTTATTGATGATAAGCAAGACTAATTGTTCAAATAACAAAATACTAATATTAAAAATGCAAGAACGAGTTCGCTTTGTATTGAGATTGTGTATGCAAATGAGTGTAATAACTAACAAGAGCTTAATTAATAGGTGTGTTTACGTCAAAAAAACTTTTAACATATTTTGACAAGTGGTAACACTCGAGGTTTTTTGTTTTCTTCCGTGTAATATAAAATGCATAATAATTACCGCTCGATGTATATTTATGACAGAACAAGGAGATTACGATACGATGATGAGGCGTATGAAGAAATAGGAAAGAGAGATTCATCGTTTAATTTACCCACTTGTGTGTTAGTCGTTAATGTAAAATTACAATAAAAAGAAGAAAACGGAGCTTGAAAAAGTGTTTGTTCCTGTGTATTATTATTAAACGCATATTATAGTTGTCGGGAAGGCTGCGTGGCTCGAAAATATCGGTAGTATTAGAATTTTAAGAGTTGGTATGGATAATTGGTAGAACCAATGAGAAAATGTGTGAGTAGAGACGCCATGTTGAGGAAAAAAATAAATAATTTGAAAAAGTAGTTTGTTTAAAGCTTTGTGCACCTTTACTTACTCAGACGGGCATCATCGCATTGATCGTCTTCATCATCGCACATCATATCGTTTCTCCGTTTTTTCGTAAAGGGTTAATTTTTTAAGTGTTCTGTGGTTTTCTTGCGTGAGACTTTCATTTCTACTATATTGCGGAGGAGAGAGCAACTTTGAAAGAATTATATAAAAGCTCTTCTGGCTCCTCCGTCAAAAACTGGAATTCATTGCCTGATTGTTATATGCTTCCCTGCTGCTGCTTCGATCATGATCGTCTCCTCTCATTCTCGTGATTATGATACACTCTGATGGCTAGAGCTAGCTAGACTCAGACTCGCTCAACAATTACATATGTGGAAACATGATGTTACTTTTGGGACATTTTATAGACATCCTTTTGTTTTAAAAAAACTTCAATCAAATACTCGCACACACATACACCGACGAAGACAGAAGAACATTAGAGCAACTTCTCTCGATTTAAGATGCATTACACTTTTTTGTTTCAGACATCAATAGTTTTGTACTTTGTATTAGAAAATGAAACAGTTGGGTGAATTGGTTTTTGTACTATGAGTCAATCAGCATGACTATAATATATACTAGAGCTAGGATTATCATCGCATATGTAGTCGAATTAGTCGTCTCGTTAGTTCCAAGTTTCAATAAGCTATCGTGAAATGAAAGCGTACGTACGTATACTAACTGTTCAGCCTAAGCTTGTGATTCTATAAATTCTGAACTTCAGGCAAATGATGGAAAATACCTGCAAGAAACAGACGCGCAGAATATCTGACTACAAAAGTAATTGTAAGTGAAATGAATTTGATTGGAATGTGTTTATACGGATGAACCTTAATCTATGGAGGATTATTTACTTTCTGTGAAAATAGTTTGTCTGTGTGTACGTAGTGTTATTCGATGACTAATTGCACACATCTGACTAAGTTCTTATAGATTATCTTTGATCTATTTATATATGTTCTGGCCTTATGACGATTTTTAATCGGCCTGTAAAATATAGCTAAAAGTCAGGAGAGTTTGGAATGTTGAGCCGCATTGTAGTATACATTGACAATTGACTATGCATGAGACAGATTTGTTACATATTATAATTTGTGTATAGTGTACAAAGTTTTGTTATTTTGATGGACTTATGGAGATGTAAATTTTAATCCCCTTAGATGATTAAAGAATTAATGTGTATGGTGAATGACAGTTTGTTGCGTGGCATTTGAATTTTTGATTCTATAGTTTTGTTTCATGTGACTCGGAGTCATCCAGAACGCAAAAGCAGTTGTTGTGTCATTTTATTACAGACTTTAATGAGATGCGATGACTAATACGGACAAATGATGAGCAGATCCGTCGTTGATATGTGTTTGCGTGAGTGTGTGAGTGTGTGTAGATAGGAAGAGAGAGTCAATAACATCTGAAGAGGATTTGTATTTTGAAATGATGGCCACCAATATCCAGTAATAATTCTGTTAAGGATTATTTGTGCAAGGCTCATTTGGCATTTGATCAATAAGGGATTACATATCGTACATATTAAGAGTGGTGGTGGTGGTGGCTGTGGGTGAAGAGCAAATTGAAGTTGGTAGAAAGGAAAATGAAGACATTGAGAGGAATGAGGTGTAAGATGGGCCGTCTAATTACTCAAGGTGTACACGATGTGCCGACTCCATGTCCAGTCCTTATCGAGGAATCTATTGAATTATGGTCCTGTTAAGGGACAGTTCATCTTGATTTGAAGCTACTTGAGCTAAGGAGGACTTCTTTCGGATGATCATCATCAGCAGGCACTCACTCGTGGTCACCAGAGTCAACCTGATTCGAATGACTGTCTCTAAAAGAATATATATAATGGTGATAAGAGCATGGATATATACATGTATGTAGTTAAGTGTGTGTAGACTTAGGCGTGGAAATGGTTTCAGTGTTGTCCATTGAGAAAAAATCTTAATAGAGATGAATGTGCAGTTGTCTTTGGACTTGTCGCCCTGTAGCTCATTCAGGTTAGACAAGTTACAATCCTTTCCCATCCAAACGCCCGAAATAAACGATTTCTTACCTCCTCCAGACTCTGTCTCCTGTTACATATCATTAAGAATCCATTAAGCTTTAAGAGTTAACACTTAAGTTCACCTTGTCCAGAGTTCCATCTTTCAATCCTCCGTGGCGGATGGTAACTTGACCCATTAAGTTAATTTATAAAATTCATCTTGTATATTTCAAACTTTGACTTTTGCCGGTCACCTATAACTTGTCATTTGAAAAAGCACTGGAGACGGAAAAGACAAAAGGAAGTTTCATTTCAATTGTAACACTTCGACTTGGTTATATAATCAGATACCAGATCAACGGTGATGATATCCTTTCGTGTAATCTCAGTTAAAAGAAAGCAAGGCACTCAAAGGCATATACGGAGATACACACACAGATATTACCTCGAGATCTAGTGATCATTCAATCGATATCGATAATATACACATTATTAAAGTCGTCGCTTTTCCTTTTACGTCTTTATATTATACTATTCTCGGTTAATTATTATGCCGTTCATGCTCAATCAGAGTACAAACAACCGTATGGAATGCACGACATGATATCTCCGGCGGAAAGCATTTTTATGCAATCCAGTTCAATCTTTGACTTAAAGATTTTTTCATCTCTCTCTCTTTTACAAAGAGTCATTTTGAATATTTGACTCGTCCTAGTAGTCCTAAGACAATTTTCGGAGAGGCGCAAGATTAATTCAGAATTAAGACAAGTGTAACTTTCTACTACAAAGCCATTGACAACTGGAATTTATCAATCTCTCTCACATGTGCTACATTTATTTTTTATTTCTATTGAGACAACCTATACAAAAGCCCAAGAGTTCAATATTTACAACTTGTACGACAGCGGCAATCCTAACAAATAAATGCTGAGGAATCTGAATGCATCAACAGTCTCAAGCTAATATTATAATCTATCACACCAGAATAAAATTATAAACTGAAATCCCCACAGCGGATATGCTTACCCTTTTCCAGTGCTACCAATCCATCTCTCTCAACTTCTGACGACGTCCCTGTGCGCTTCATTCATTATAAAATCTCCAATCAGACGCCTATAAATAATACATATAGGGGTTCCCCATCATCTAATCTCTTCGATATAGTAAAAATTACAGGCATATATAATATATATATATATATATATATATATGCTGGAACACTGCAGTAAGATGTACCACAAATTAATTATTGACTGCTTGTTGGACAAGTACAATTAATGCGAGATTCAGATGCAACAGCACGTGCAAGTAATACTCCAAGAAAGATATGACTTTAAGTGTTTGGCTCAACAACTGTCAACTATATAAATCATTTTCTTCACTATCCATTTTTAGGATAAGTTACTCTCGTTGTCTCGTTCTCTAGCTCTGTGTGTATATATATCTTCACTTCACGATATAATTAATTAGAACCATATTCATACAGTGCATTATGAGTGAACGTAAAGTCTACTCATTCATCATTTGTCATTATCACTCTGAGGTTTCTTTTATGCGAATGGATCAAACAAGCCCAAGCAAAACGAATCAAGACAACTTTCATCAATATAATTATGACTTTAGTCAGTTCCATATAAAGTGAACTTGGTTTTTTATGAAGAAGACTTGTAGAAGATCTCAAACTTCAAACTTCAATTTCAAATTTCAATAGTAACTTGTGGGAGTTTCTTCAGAACCAAGAGATCGTAACAGGAGTTAAGTAAGGAATAAAAAATAGTGTGAAGAAGAAAGAAAAAGCCAATCTGCCAATATGTATAGTAATAATAATACATTTACAGTATGTACAGTACAAGTCCGATGATGCCTGCCAATTTCCGCTCAGCTCATTTTGATGGGTTTCTCATCTCATTATTTTCAAATGATCCTGTTGAGTTTATCTTTCTTTAATGTTGTGATTACGAGATGCAGTCATTCTGGTCGTTGACTAACTAAGCTACACACATACACACACACAACAATACAATACGCTACTGTTTTGTTCTCTTTATTTCACTCAGACATTATAATATACACTCAATAGACTGTGATCTGTGATTTAGACTGTATGGCAGTTTTCAATCAAATCCAAATAATAATTGATCAGTAGGTAGCTGAACTCATTTTCAATAGTCGCTCAACAAAAGCATATTTATTTCTTGATTATTTATCATCCTCATTATATTCATTCCCGATCAATCACTTCAGACTTTAAATTGCATTCCACTAGCAAATAATCCCCGTGCTTGATTACGTTTACCCATAATGTCAGAACTCTTGATGAAACAGTTACTTATAATCAAACATTATCTTAAATTACATAGACGCTGGGTTAAAAATTTCATTACAAGTTGAAATATGAAATTATCAATCATCCATTTATCACTGAAATGCTATTGACCTTTCTATATCAAATTAAATTGCTGCGGTGTGGTGTGTTGTTAACTAGATGAAAAGTTGGCGTTTTTCGAGTTCACGTATTCTTTATTGTATACACAAATTAGAAATAAAGCTTAGAATAAACGATGATATTCTAAATTTCAAGACAATAGCTGAAGCCAAACCCTAAACAATGTATGATCCGTAATGCGTACACACTGCTGTCCTGTAGACTTTTTAGTTACAGAGTCTATAAGCGTGTCTGTTTGTGTGTACATCATTTTGTTTAATTTAACCACTAACAAGTTCAAAGAAAAATGAGTTCTTTGAATACTTACCAAGTACGAAATTAGTTGGAGAACAATAGAATGGATGTTTGGGATGTTTCAAGTGTGTGGAAACATGTCATGACTATTTTTCCGTGAAAAGCTGCGAGATTACATATTCAAGTTTTGCAGTCTTCGGTGTGAGGAAGTTTAAAATATATAAAAATAGTGTTAAGTGGCATTTGATGAAAGACTTCTTCCTTCTTCTGCAACGAAAAGGTGATGATCGAAGTCTTGTAGTCTTGTGTTAAAAAATATAAGTAGCCATACGGTGTGTACTATGTGTAGGATTTCTTTTCAGGTTGAGTGCTCGGGAGTGCCTCTTTCGTCTGACCACCAGAACCGCTTAATTCGCACGATTTCTCACAAATAATAATGCTTTTTGATTTGATGTATATGCAGTTTTAAAAAGAGTCTCTGAAGTGGACTTGAAGGGGCATGAAAGCTGATGACAGATTAAAAGGAATTAAGGTGAGAGAATAAGTGATTGAATCGAGCAGACAGGTAGGCCCATCCATGTCATGTTCTGATCTTATTTACAAGTAAATTAAACTCTTTAAGGAGAATGATGGACTTCTCACGCCCAACGCCCGCAGTAAGCGACAGTCAAGATAAGAGATCGTGCAGAATATCATGAAATACCTATTAAGTCTTCTGTTTCCTCAAGCTAATTCTAATATCTCCCTTTGTTGTCATGAAAGACTCTTAGGCGTGTTTTTGCTTCAGATTCTGACTTTATCAGGCAATCAGGGGATTTAGAAATCAGTCCCGTTTACAATTCAAATACACTTGGCTTGCATATTGGCTTCCTTCATCTTACCAAATGGAAAAGTTCTCATCTGCTCTTATCCTAGAAAGTACCTTGACTTTTAACAATTTTTCTTCTTTCAAAAATACAGATAGTGTTCCAGCCAAGTAGAACACGGCAAATGATTTTAGAAATCATGCGATTTGTCGTTCGTAATTGCTGAAAATTAAGAAAAACTGAAGAAAATTCAAGGGTTTGTCCTATGAAAAAGTCTATGTACACATTCCGACTAATTGACCTGGTTCACGCTTTCATCCGCATATCTACAGTGTGTACTGTTTAGAAGGAATCAAAAGAAGATTTCACAACACACAAAAATTGTACACAAAGAGTAATCACTCAATCAAAATTTTAGAGAAAAAGTAATAAGAGTAATAATAAATCACAAGGATATGCTGTAAAATGCCTATCTGCTTCAAATGTTGCATGAAAAAGTAAAGCACGGCATGCATGCTTCTTTGCGAGTAAATTAAGTGTGACTACGCAATACATAATGCTTACAGATTCGTTTCTTGAAATTACAGGACACACTTACACTCTGCTGCTTCCCAACATCCTTCTTTATAAGAAGTTATTTTACGCAAAAGCATAATCATGCTTAAAATCTGAACATCTATATTACACGCAGACACTTTATTCCTGTTGTTAGAGTTAAAAACATAATCTACTCTGTACCGAGACCACACTGGAAGCTGTGTAATGTATTGTGACATGCACACATATTGAAATATTGAGCAATACTCCTCGTCATATCGAGGAACAACGTGTTATTATACTTACATACACATTCAGACACACATATACATATATTATATATATATATCTTCTGTCCACCAGAAAATTTGTGTTTTTGACCTAAACAAATTACACTTCGGTTGAACTGCTTCAATTTTCCTTAAACTGTAGGTCCTTCAAAATTAAAGGATCACAATCGTTCATCCCTTCAACGGTTGAAAGTAATGTTCAATTTGTAAATTTAAAATGATTCATGAATTCATGAATTTGCATTGAAGATAACTTTATTTCCAATTGTACTTTTAATTTAGTAACTGTAAATTCTTGATAAGCGTACACATTTATAAAAATCTAAATAAAAGTACTTTTATGATACGCATTCAAAGTTACAACCGGAAGTAACAAGGGCATACATGACTTATTTGTGTCAACTGTTTACTAATCAGTTAATACCAGTATGCTCTGCAGTATTTAGCATATAATCGATTGATTTCATTAAGTAAATTAAGATATATGTTACGTGTTACGTAAAGACCAAAAAAAGTAATTTCATCAGTGCAATTCCAAATATAAAAAAATAGTAAATCGATGGAGACTGAAGGTTTCTGAAGAAACAAATTTTTTGAAATCTCTCTAACGTAATTGATGATGAATATACGGCTGAAGAGGAGTATTTGTGACGAAGGTGCTTACGTGTGGCGAGTGTGGATAATAAAACGGGGAGAGGATCTTATTTGTGTGTCTTCTGAGGTGAAGTAGTTAAGTAGTGTTAGAAGAGTGAAAGGGGTAGTTTGGTGGTGATTAAGGTGGATGGGCGGACCAGGTAGGTCTGTAGATGCACACCTCTTTTGTGAAAGTTGACGAGTCAAATCGCCTTTTGTTGAGGATGGGCAGCCAATGGATGGGAGCAGGTTGAGTGGGCTTTTTACCTTTTACTTACCTGAGGAGAGTCAAAGGGTTGGTGGATTGAGAGGCGCAGGTGGTAGCGATTTCTCATTCATTTCCTTCGTCTCATCCTCATCTCACCTTCCTCTGTATATCCAGGTGGGCAATCACATGGGGTTTCTTCTGGACGACTAATCGAATCCAACTCTCCCATTAAAACCACCTCTCATCTCTTATTATCTCCACAGATCTAATTGATACACCGGCCGTTTGTGATCACCTCTCTCCTTGTTAGTAGATTATTTTTAGGTTTGCATCTACAATAAAATAAAATTGTGCGATGATCTCCAATAATTAACAACAACTCTCAAAGACTCATCCAAGACTTACAAGTTACATTTTATAGTTTGAGTGTGAGTGAAATCAGTTTTTGATCAGAATGAATTAGTGGACATTTGGACAATAGTAATTGGATTGTTTATCTAGAAGAAGTGATTTACTTTACGCACAGTCATAAACATATATTTACTCAATACTCTGTGTGTGTTTAAGTGAGTAATTATATTAGTTAAAGATCAAATAAGAATGATTTCAGAGAAGGTGGGAAGACTCATTGTTGTTAGTGAAACTGACATGAGTAAAACTTTATTATTAGATTGTTAGTTTGTACGTATAAGCAGTTTGACTGTTAGTCTGAAACGCTAATGATTGTCGACATTAATAATACAAGCCCAAAAAGGCTCGAATTAAGCCAAAAGAAGGGACTTTATTGGGACATGGAGTTCAATGGACAACTTCCACCTAATACTATACCTACGTCTGCAGGTAAACATTAACTTGCGAGTTTTAAACCTCTTGGTATTTTTAGCTATTTGATTCGTTTGGGTTCGTGTATAGAAGCAACAGGAAATTAAATTGCTTTTAGGGCAGGCTCATAGTTATAATCTTGTAATTTTGTATATGATTTGTACGTAATTCAGATGACATCAAATGGTCATTGCAAGTTCTTTGGTCTCGAAAGATTACCTATATATCATTAGATTATAGGATTTTTAAAGTTACAGAAAAAGTTCAAATTTTAATTTGGAGGTATAAGCTATAAAAATATTACTCAAATGTAGTAACAGTTTTTTAGTAGTAATCATATACTACCACAAGAATATTTTTGAAAGGACCACAACATTTTACACATATCTCCAAAAAACCTTTTGTTTTTCCACAAGCATGTTTTTTGCTTCATTTAAGGAAACCAATTAATAAGATCCTCTTCATTGAGTACAAATAGCAATCAATTATCTTAAGAGCAAGTTCGAATGTGAAATAACTAGAAATTAATGGTATAAAAAATAAGGGCCTTTGATTTCTTACAAATTCAATGTGAACTAAAATTAAAACGGAATCTCTATGATCTTATCAAAATATCCAACGTGTTATGTTTATTGCTAAAGTTGCCCGTACTCAGGCTTTCTTAAAATCAATCTTAAGACTTCAAATATTTTGGTTGAGTTTTAATACGAACTGTATATCGTTAATTGCTCTACATGCTTCTATGTTCTATGAGCATATAGATTTAACTTGATTTAGATTTTAGGCCCGCCTACGAGCTCATTTATTTATAATTACTGTTCATTACAAAAATGTACTATATTTCAAAAGATACTAGAGCATACTATAACACACAGTGACAGTGAGACACAAATTAGCAAGACATATTATTATACTTCCGAAAGCGTCACGTTCCTTGCGTTCATCCACAAGGCATTTCAATTGTAAATCGAATTGTGAATAATTGATCCCGAGTCTATACCTGCAAACTTGGCAATGAGCGTATAATAATGAGTGAGCCCTATATCTATTGCTAAAAGGTTTAAGCAATTGGTGCAGTTAAAAGAAAGTACATTATTTGAGTAGTTTAATTTGGAGATAGGATTTTGAAATTAATTATCTACTCTTAACCGATAACGCGATATCTTGGAAATAAGTTTATAATTATAGAGGTTAAAGCTCCCCTGCATATATAAAGTCCTGTGCTAACACACGAAACCTCTTTGCATATTGTTTAGGGAACTGCACTTGTGACAACACACGGAAGTATTTTGCATGATCGAAACCCATTTTAAGTATTCAACCCTTTTCAGGGTGATGCTAATCGGAAAGTTGCAAAATGGAAGCTTACACTGAATCGACCTGCCCCATTATAGCGCTCATGATTTTGTAATGCACTAACAAGCCTCAGTGCTGTGAGTATACTAGTCAACCAGCCACTATGCATATGAATACATAGTAGTAGTCCACAACTTTCACCGCAACTTTCATTTACCGAGTTGCAAATAAATTGACAGGTACTGCTGAATTCGTTGCAGTAATGGCAATTTTGATTATTACCCCAACCAAAATTTAACTAGAGTTAGAGATTGCAATCTTTCTACTGTGACATTCGTTTACACAAGTGATATCTCTGTCTAGGTTGCTAAATATTACTACTATATAAAGTTGCATGTGGTTCGTATCACATTTCTACAAAATTATGTATAGACTTGTCGCCGTACTTCCTTATGTGTCCGATTCAGTATTCTCGCAAATTAACTATACTGTGGTATCATGTATTGCACGCGTGAAGAAGACTAAAGACTAAAACAACATTACAGGTCCAATGACAGCCCATCAACTGAGGGACCTGTATGTCGCGGGAGGTGGGGGTGGCTCTGGTGGAGGAGTACCACCAGGTAATCCATCATTTGGACCTTCTCCAGGGTCTCATGGTATCGGATCATCTCGACTACTTGATTTGTCACCTGTTGCACCACTTCGATATGGAATCCGACCTTATGATCCTATACAAATGCTGCAGCAACAAGGGGCAGTCTCAAAATTACTCGGTAAGTCTTATCAAACCTACGCTAATTTGTGTCTATGTGAAATCAAGCCTATCAAACTACTTTGTTAGGTTTTATAAGTTTTAAACAATCGTTTACTAAGGGCTCAAGTCGATATTATTCTCCTAAAAACCTATGTATGTACAGGTTCAAGATGAAAGTCATCTTGAACAGACACACAGAGCATCTCACGAGGCCCTTTTTAATTAAATTAACACAGAAAGAAATGAGAACAAGATTTTCATTTTAGCCAGACAAAGACATTAAAGGTTTTGGGGAGTAATTTCTCAACTGTGAGAAAATAGTTCACTCAATCAGGGAAAGATAACAAGCAGTCCTGGGGAGTCTAGTCAAGATGTACAATTAGAAAAGCGCCAGACAAGTCGTAACGCTTTGACAATAGTGACAGAGAGGCTGCTCGCGTCCACGAGTGATACTTCTAACTAAAGAGTACTTAAGTCTCACTGACTCTTAAAGATAAAAGAAAATGTGTTGGGATGAATTTGTTTCGTTCTTTCGAAGGTTTAAGTAAACCCATTCTGGTTATATACTTCTGAAAGATCTCAGTCTCATTTTTAATGATCCGTGTAAACTTAAACTGTCTCAATTTAGAGTACTGCGCGGATTCTAGACGAAATTATATTTTTGTATCTTTACAAAACACTCCCATGTCACTTAATTATTTTTTTTGAAACCAAGTTTATGCATCCTTCCTAATCATCACACTTGGAACGTATAACAGTTCTCATATTAGACATTGTAGAATCGTAACATTTCTGTTTCCGTGATTCTGCACGTATGCTGAACAAACGACTACGTATAACATGTCGTTGCATAACAAGTGCATTACAAGATGATCAAAGAAAGGAAAGAGCAAGGTGTACGGTTACAAATAACCAGCAATAAAAAACAACATGGAACTTAACGGAAAACAACAATTAAACTTAAGCTGAAATTGCTAAATCGTGTAAAGAGATTGTTGCATATAAAAATCCAAAACATTTGTGGATGTTTCGAGTTACTACAAACATAAAATTACATCGAATCCCAAGTTTCCTGTAATTCTGCAGAAGATAATTTCTTTGAACTGGTTCTATGAACTAATTGTGTGTTGTAGCATTTCCATAAAAATGACTGAGCGACGGTGTATTTTTATGCATCGCCTCCACATTGCATATGTCCCTTGTAGCAGGTACGGGCAGAAAGTTTCTAAATCCGAAATAAATAATATAATTGTTGCTGTCAACGTAGCAGCTCGCTGGCACAGTTGGATACCTCACAAAGATCAAAGTTAAGCGAGTAGTGGTGATGGGCAATTGACTTAATGTAGAATGTGCTAAGTGAGGATAGAGTTAAGTTGTATATCTTTGTTCAATGGTAATCTGACAGTTGTGTTGTCCCTGAGGAAAGTAAATAGAACAAATTCATGATGTTGTAAAATGGGAAGGAACCGGTTTTATCACTCTTCCCTGCTCTCCTACAAAATCATAATCGTCCAAGTTACGTACGTAAAAAAGACATTGTCAGGTTGTAAATACGGACGGAGATAAGAAGATTTTGCACACTAAAGAGCACCTCTGCCCAACCCACAAATAAGTCGATGTAACAACTACATATCCATACCACCACCACACCGGCTCTCTTCTTTTTCTTTCTCATACTCTGTTTGAAAAATTTGTACAAAATTAGTAAGTAATTGGCCACTTCAACTCGAACAACTTTTCTTTAAAACCGTAAAACAAACATAAATCCAAATCCTCCTAGGGAATAAGTTAACCCATCAACCTCTCTCTGTCTCTCTCTCTGGAGATGTTCCTTCGCATCTCTTCATTTCCTCAAGCAAAAGAATAAAACTAGCCCTGTAATTACTTCGTTGACTCTTTAACCTTTCCCTCTGTGTGTGTGTGACATTTACTTTGTTTCAAAGAATTCGCATCATGATGCAAACAAGACAAGTTCATTCTTGTCTTTGTTTTCTATGAAGCAAAGCAAATAACAATAATTTCGCAAAGGTTGCAATGCAGCAGTTTATGCGAATAGTCATTTAGTAGTTTATTATTCTTCTTCATAAGAGTTCAGGCTGAGTTCCTGAAAGGACCTTCTCTTCCTCTTCTACTTGTGAGGAAAGACACCTTTAACAACTTTAATTATCGCACAGACGTGTAATTTACTGCAGACGAAGCTCAGGCTTTTTCATTCTACTTTTTATTCGTTTAGAACTTCTGGGGATGTGTTCATCATCATCATCATCATCATCATAAGGCGCTTATTTCCATGGATCAGAATATACACATGTGAGAAAGCAGCTTAATAGACAGGGAGACATGTATTAAATATCAGGTTTTCAAGATAATTTTTAGCAAATCGGAATTGCGTGCAGTCGGATATTATATTCACGAATATACATCTGTGCTCTGCTCAACTCAAAATCAGTCATGCATTGTTCTCTCTTGTTGTGTTATGAGAAGAATAAGCCAAAGCAAGAATTAATAAGTGTTGCCTGTAGAGAGGAGACGCTAAAGTAAATGCTTCAAATGAAGTTTAATTTTGACGATAGGATCCAGTTCTTGTCCAACTTGGAAACATTAGTTTGTTCGGTCAAATTCACAAGCACCTAAATCCTTTCTGTGGGATCCATTAGGCAGAAGAAAAAACAGTTTAATGAAGCCATCACACACACACAAAACAGACTAACACTACTTCACGTCTTAATATCTCAACCAACAACCCTCTCGTTCACACACACACTCACTTACTATATACACTCTCAATACGTTAACTCTTCAGTGCATCGAGCTTCTTCTCTATCCTTGCACTCTTAATATTTTAAAACTAACATCATTATCATCACCACAGGCCTGGACTATCAAAGTGTATCTATTATGGGGACACATTAGGACAACCTTATCGGCCTGTGTGTGTGTGATTGTTGACCGCTCTCTCTTTCTGTTATACATTTGATCCATTACTTTTACTGCATTTGTAAATGAATCCATATGCATATATATATTCATTATTCTGTATTCTTGTATTCTATACGGTCGTATATTCTTAATGTCCCTTTCTCCCTCATTTTAAGACAGATCATAAAATAGCTTTTCCTAAGTTTGTGTCATGTTATTCATGCAAAACAAAGATATCTTTTTGTTATTATTCATTTCAGAGCCACTATAAACATTTCGTTCATCAGTTTTGAGTTAAGACTGAACGATTTATTGCCTGATTTGACTATAGCCAAGATATCACTTAATTGATAAGTGAAAGAGCTTCGGTCATAAAAATTCTCTGCTCTGCTTGCCTTTTACTGCACACATAACACGTCTTAATTCATCCAACCCGTTTTTCTCACTTTTCTGGATTCGAAACCACTTTTAATGAGTCAACCTAAGTTATTGTGCTTTGTGCTACTACATGCGTATTTGTATGCAACACATATATCTCTGCCTTGCCTTCTGCATCAAAGTAGATAATATTATATTCTCTCGCTACTGCTTACTACTACTACTACTACAACACAATCATCAATCCCAATATGCAAGCATTGCAAACCATGAAACCACCATTTATTGTGAATTAAACAGCCATTATCATGTAAATCTGAATCTACTTCGTATTGAACTTAACGTATTTTATTCCTGTTAATTACTACGTGACAATAATTGAGCGGACACAGCTTTCAACGAAGAAACATTGAAACACTTTTTACTTTAGTACCAATACCTTTCAGAGACACCAATAATTTATTTCCTTGCTCGATTAAAACTACCCTCTATCTCGTTCATTGAGGAAAAATGCAACCCTATCTTTTAACTTGTATTATAATAATGTGTCTGTCTACCGAGGTTGCGTCTGTTTTTCTTCTAGAGTGGAACAAAAGCATAATACAACTTGCAAGTTGACAAGAGAAGAGAGTTCTGTTTAAACTTCACCACCTGTCGCACTTCATTAGAGTAGACACATCTTGGAGAACCTTAATATATATTATACCTGTCCTAGCTATGTCGCTCTACAAGTTATTAAGTATATACGGAGAGACTACCCTTCAATAATTCTCACTTGATGTCTCATGATTTGCTTCCACGACCATTTTACACGTTTGATGAAGCGTTTAAAACCAATTTAGGGAAGCATTAAGTATTAATTCAACGGTCACGTGTGTTACTACACGCATACAAGACCTTATAGTTTTTAAGAAAGCATTTCACCTTGCTATAAGAAAGTACGTGGTATATCATTGGGCTTTAATACAAAACTAGAGTCTTGATCCTATGATTCCTATGCAATAATCTTGTTGAATGAAATGCATGCATGTAATATAATATGTATATTTCACGTGTAACTGATTATTATTTCTGATTGTATTTAGAAAATAGTGTAGCTACAAAAAATAGCGCTTGTGACATGCCGCAGATTGTCGTGTGTGTGTGTGGTATGAATCAAATGAATCACATATAATTAATTAATTTCTAAAAGCTTATTCATCACACTTTCACGCTGTCCTGCAGTCACAGATGATGAAAGGACGACATAAAAAGTGAATGACAGCTTTTGCCGCATGAATGAGCGACTATTTGGTGGTCGGTTGTTGAAAATCGGACATAAATATTCATTTGTCACGGAGCTGAAACCATTCACATCAAACTAGTTATTATTAGAGGAACCACTTTCTTGTCTAGAAAGGTTTGCTGTGGGGGTGGTTGCAAGAGAATGCCATTGATCATAATAAAAAAACATACAATGTTTTCTGTGTGGTATGCGTTGTAATACTAATGAATTAATAATAGATGAATTTTCTTGAATGTTCGATCATGAACCAAAAGTGTTTTATATAGTTTTAATTGTCATGATTACTTTTTGGTTGACAGGATCATTACGACCACCTGGAATTATTGGAGGGAGTAAGCCGAAAGTAGCAACTCCTACTGTCGTAGCGAAAATAGAGCAATACAAACGAGAAAACCCGACGATATTTGCTTGGGAAATTAGAGAGCGACTTATTTCCGAAGGTAAGTATCAACTGCACCTGCTTAATTTTTTGAATATACATTGAACAAAGTAATTAGTTCATCTTCCCTAAGAAATAACTTAAACTACACAGCTAATTGTATAACTAATAAGTAGAAATTAAAATACGCTTGTCAAGTGATTCCGCATCGAAAGTGTGAGAAAGAGAAGCACATAGTACATAGTACATAAGATAGAACGTATGAGGAGAAAAGAAGTGAAATCAAATAAATCAGTCAATCTGATTCTGTGTATGCCGTTTTTTGCTGAGAGCATATAACTACAATCAAGGTGTGGTTTAAGGAGCGGCTTACTCATCTCATCTTTAAGGTTTAGGTGACACAACTTGAACTGGGAACCTTGAGAGAAAAAAAACAAGCAGGTTGATTTGATAATCACGATTTTTATGATTTTAGGTTATTACTTTGTCCATTGTGAAGTGAGTAATCCACACACAGGAAATTTAACACTCGATTGAGTACGTGTGGTTTGTACATAGTGTGTACTTACAGATCTTTGTCTCCAAATAATTCCTCTAACACAAGTTTTTATTCTCATCGAAAGTAAACTAACCTTTTATATTATGTTGTCTAATAGTAATTTCACTTGCGAAGTTCCTTTAACATCCATCTCTTTTTACTCTCTGTCTCTCGTCTCTCTACTGCAGAAACTTATTGTTTGCTATTGACTGTAAGGATAAAAGTTACCGAATCTTACAAAGAAAATTAGCACATTCCTTTGAAGATAATTAAATCAAAGTTACTCTCAGAATAGAGTATACACGCAAAGGAAAGAGTTTTATGGTTACTTAATTAAAAGGTGAATGGAAACACTTCCTTTGTAGTGTGGAACAAAGTCTCCGGTTTTTATATAGTCTATCTGGTTGTGTAATTATGAAAGGCTGGTGTTTGTTTGTCCATTGTTAGGTTTTGACTTGTTTTATGAAACATCTAGTTACTTATACACATATACACGAAACATTAGTGAGTAAAGCTTTTTCTAGAATAGAAAGTAATTCTTGTAACAGTATATATCAATCAAAGTTTCTTCTATACGTGTAAAAATAATTCTATACTTAATTCTACAGTATATATTATTTTTTGCTATATTCTTGAAAGTGCTACATCAAGGCGACGAATTTAAATGGTTTGTCAATGAAGAACACAACACACGTAATTGCATGAGAAGCTAAGTCTCTTCTTTGGATTCAACATCTTTTATGACTGTTTAGGTATATAGGCAGATTTCTTACGTCTCATTAAAGTGTCGTGTTCAGATCGAAACAATTCAACAGAGTGTAGATAATAAAAACTAGTTGATTTTTTGATAGATATGATACACTAAGCTATGTACTACTTACTTAAGCAAGGAGTGCGAGTGAGGAGATGAAGGTGATTCTAATTCGGGGGCAACGTGAGCTTGCGGCTCCAGTTAATTCCTTCATTCCTTGTGACTAGTTCTTTCTCTTTATATAAATGTTAGTGTTCTCAAGCTTTTACGAGTTAAGATTATGCGAATTATTTATTTACGTGCATTAAATCGTTAAATACATTTTTATTTCTTGACTATACTGATAGCTCGGGTCCATATATGAAATTAGTGGCATTCTAAGGGAGCAGAGAAAGGCAGCACCACGTTGTTGTAAAGATTAAGGTTACACACGGTGGTGGTGTAGTGAGAGAAGAAATAGCGAAAAAAGCCTACCGACTTAACACTACTCGGGGTAAGATGAATTTAGCTTGGCTGGAGGCAAAGGTTTTGAGAAGAGTGAGGACAGGTGTCTAAAGTCATTAATCAAAATTAATGAGGTCCTCTTTCAGCACAAAGAAACCTCATTTCGTCCTAACAAAGTTAATCTGATTCATAAAATTAAATCTTATCCACGCTGCAGTTCAGCCATACACACAACAAGTCTCATCGTCTCTCTATTAATGTGTATTACAATTCCGGCACCCCTTAGACAGCAGAACTTCCAAAAGCTCTGCTCTCGACAAAATCACTTACCTGTGAGCTTTGCTTCTTCTCTACACAACCTTGCTTGTTTACACCGTGTATTATTATTGATGACGATGACTACGAAAGCAGACCTGGCTTGTGCACAGCCAAAGGTGTCAAGTCAAGTGTATATTATGTATACTCATATGATTTTTTAACTCTCAGGGGGTCTCTCTTTCTTTCTCTCTCTCTCAACTAATCGAAATTAAGAAGCATTTTACGTGTGTAATAAAACAATTATTCTTGATTTCATTTGTGTGTAAAGAAATACACTGAACTTGTGCGTTTATTTATTTTGACACAGAATAAGAATAACGATAGAAAATACCTTCTTAACAATTCAGAATAGAGAAGTTTGAACGATAAATATTATTAAATATTTAGCCAGTAGCTGGGTTGCAGTAGCAGTTGGCAGTTGTTGATGAAATTATGGGTGAGAAATAAGTCATGTCCACTTAAAGAAGTGTGAGCATTACAATATCACCACTGCAGCCTACTCAGTCCTTCCGTGAGTGAAGGTTGGTGGGGGATATTCTTCACGACTTATAATTCATAAGTCATGAATGTCAAGGAAAGTAATTGCCATGAACCTGTGAAAATGCAGGAGCTGATGAGAAGTCGTTAAATTCATGATAATTCTCATAAACCTCGGTGGACAGAAGAGTTGATAGTTATTGTGAATCATTTTTGGTGGACCCTCCAGACAAATATACGCTCCTATAAGTCTGTATTAACAGGCAGAGAACTCGAGATAGAATATATAGTGGTGGTTCGTTTGTGCATGAGTTACGATGCATACACACATTTCATTCGTTTCTTCATAATGGATTTTCATTTTATTGGCCACTTTCTTTTCTTTATGAATTTTCAATCGAACAATTTTTGAGTGAGGCAATAATAGAATATTAGCAGCAGACGGTTAGGTGATTTTTTCCGTTTAAAATATATAGTATAGAGCAGGCAGACAGGTAGCAGTGTATAGAGTATGAGAAGATGAGCCTATGAGTATACGCAATACACACAAGTACGAGTGTACAAGAGCTTTTCGCTCAATTAGCTCTGATCTTAAGACTGGGAAGGGTTGAAGGTGAACATGGATAACTACCTTGGTCAATTATGCGGTGTTTATGAGATGATTATTCAAACGAATTGTGTTTATGCCAGGTGTGTGTACGAACAGTACAGCTCCCAGTGTATCCAGTATCAACAGAATCCTAAGGAACCGAGCTGCAGAAAGGGCAGCAGCTGAATTTGCAAGAGCAGCAGGATATGCGGGACTCTACCATCCTTACGCCTTCCCGTGGCCTGCAGCAGCAGCCGCTGCTCATTTGTGGTCACCTTTGGGTCCTTCTGCCCAAGGAGGGTCCCCTTCACACGCTGCCCTTGCCTCCCTAGCTGCAGCGTCTGCCGTACCTCCTTCGAGTCAAACTACGGATCTCCCTCATGCCAGTAGCCACTCTGCATCTTCAACAAGACCTTCCTCATCAGATAATGAGAGCCCCAGCATAAGAAACCACCACAGTCGTAAGTCATCATAAAATCCTTTGCACACCTAAATAAAATCAATTGTACTTTATTCTACTACTCTCTGGTCAAGTAGTTTGATAAAAGAACAATCCTTTTGTGTTAAGTAGTTCCGTGGAATGTTTTGTGGTTAGCAAAAAATAAGTTTAATAAGTTATAGAACTAGAAGAATGGTAAATGAATAAACTAAGCCGATAGATGATTTTTCAGTTGAGTTAAATTAATGGATTATTATTATACATGGGAGACTGACATCCGTAGGAAAAACACTTTATTGGTTGTTGATGGTTTCTTATTAATCGCATAATGAAATCTGATTTTTTCTTCGACCACACTTCATGTTCGGACAACACAAGATGAGCGTCTGCATAGTCTGTTTTGTGTTTTCTAACATTGGTACATGAGCATAATTAATTTTTTTTTGTTTTTCTTGTCCAACTTCTTTAACTAGCTCCACACACATAAATACACATCATGCACTCATCTCTACACCGCATTCGTGTGTGGTGTAAATTTTAATTCAACATGGCATATATAGATTGGTTTAACTATTTGAAGCAATCAATCATGATGGAATTCGAAAAGTTCCTTCCAAATTATTATTAGCTCTTGGGTGTTGTTGCTATTATTATTATTTTTCTTCGTTATCACCATCGACCTCTCATAGTAAAAGTATTTGTCAGACTTTTTATTCAGACTTTCTTTTCTGGTAGTAATATTCACCTAGGTATAAAGTCTGCTCACATTTGAACAAGAGCATAGGAAAAATATTTATAGTGTGGTACATTCCTTTAATAAGCTATGTTAAAATCTTAAACTATATTGACACCTTATTCAACCTTTTTCTTAATCGCTATCAAAAATACACAAAATCATCTATGGGATTAGGAAAAAAAGAATAGAGAATCAAACAGTTCATTATTCAGTTTATGCAAATACTTCATCGATGTTTCATCCTAGGTAAATATTTGATAGTAAAACCTTATGTTAGTTTAATCCGGTGTAATCTATCATTTTATTTCTTTGCATTTCTCATTTAATTTTATGTGCGATGAAGACTTTATAATTTCAGTTATGCTCTAAAATATGTCACAATGAAGTGTTATCTTTTAAAGTCACGAAATATTAAAAATAGTTTGAAGCCATTACGCTACCCTAACACATGTAGATTATATTCCTACTACGACGCATGTTGTAATTAAACATACTATTTTGGAAATAGTTGAATTGGAGAGCAGAAATTCCGAAGACGCGTCACTAAGCGGAGCCATCAGTGGTACAGACAGCGACGGAGAAGTTCCTAAGTTTCGCAGAAACCGAACGACATTCACGCCTGAGCAACTTCAAGAATTGGAAAAGGAGTTCCAGAAGTCTCACTATCCTTGTGTTACCACTCGAGAACGCCTAGCGTCAAAAACAAATCTGTCTGAAGCTCGTGTACAGGTAAAGAAAGTTTTGAACGTAACAACTACATATTCATCCACGATTACAATTGAGCATGTGGGAAGAAGTACCATTTACAGGTGGTGTGTTTAGAATTATATCAGAGTGTCAGGGAAATTATTGTGATTCCGCATTGATCAAAACGAGAATTTTGTATTTTTTATTGACCTGAGATTCCTGAGTATAGCAATATTGTATCTAGTAGTTAGACTAAGAAAAGACCCGACACTCGAGGGACCCTTGACACCTCTCGATATCAAAAGCCTATGTGCAGAGATAATGCACGTAGAAGGAGGATTTATTATTTGAATAAGTAACTGGAAAGATGCAATCATTCACTTTGGATTGGCTTGTCTAGATAAACATTTGTATCTTTATTAAGCTCGGATGAAGCTGATGGAGAAAAATTGGTATCACGGAGGATTGTGATTTTCATATCTCACTCTTGTCATTTGTAAGCATTATACGTAATGGAAGAGACCATTACTCTCCCTACGAGAGTCCTATCAATTTTCTACCCTTCCTTCAAAGGCAATGAGAACTTCATGGGCTCAAGATTACTCCTTTTTTACAATAAAGGTTAAATCATCTCTCTCACTCTGTATACACAGTCACTACTCGCAGCAGTCTCAGAAGCTACCTGGTCTCTTCTTTCTTGAGACATAATATGTATCTCTCTCTCTGTGTGTGTGTCTCAAAGAGATCTTCACAAGTCCCACACGTCACTTCCATATCCTTCCACAACCACGAATAGTAATATTATTGCAGATCAAATCAGTTTCGAAGGAACTCGCAATCAACCAGTGTAGTAGTAGTAGTATGTGCTATACCTGTGTGTGTAGGCATTATATGCGTCTCAAGTGTTCCGCAGTCTTCCTTGAGCTAGCTCAATCTCTCTCAACTTTCATTAAATGCATAAAAAATCTAAAAGCACTCCGCTTAAGAAATCTCCTCATCACTGATTCAAGAGTAATGTACGCATAAGTGCATCTTTATATATTTGTATTTGGAAAACAGCTTCAAACTCTCTTGTTATATTATTATTAAATTAGGTAGATATATTTAAGCAGGAAACCTTAACTGTTAAGCGGCGATAGTACAGACCGAGATTTGCGCTTATGTGACTTTCCTTGGAAATTTATTAGAGATTAGAAATATCATAATTGAAAACTCAAATAAAGATATATCTTTGTAAAGAGCGATTAGTGAAGAAAGAATGTGCGATTTTTATAGGCAAAGGGTGAATTTTCTTTCTTCAATTAAGAAGACTATATAATGGTTGTGTGTAGTTTAATCAGCATGTTTGAGTGTTTAAGTAAAGATTCATCTCTAGTAATGCTCTGCTTTTCCTTGTGTGATTGCTCGTTGAGTTGATGGAGTACATATCGGTTGTTTAATGACTTATGTGAAAGATTGTCGTACTCATCTTGGAATGAATCGTTGTAGCGCAGCACCCACATTTTTACATTAACTATCGCACGTTTTATGTAGGAACGTATGCATTTACAGTGTAGCAGTAATTTGAATTGGTTTGCCTTTCTTATTATGGCTATACTAATGAGGAGGAGAGAATCAAAAGATACCGACGGTGTACATTATTTAACTTCATCTGCAGTAACTTCTGGCACAAGCAATTTAGCCGTAATTGTACACTGTGAAATTGTGTATTAAGTATATGGACATATGGGGCTTCACATCCACTGTGAACTTTTTAAGCCTGATCTGACAGACACACACACACAGAGGAATGTCAAGAGATGAATCTCATATTGCTACTTCTGTGTACGAGAGAGAGAGATACATAGAATTAATGATTACATTTGATTCGAGTGAGATAAATGATTAGAAGGGGAGATACACGTGATAAAGAGTGGAAAAGTTAACCCTGATTAAACAAATATCTCTGCTTCGTTTTGTATCAAGCTCTTTCAAAGCTGAGTACTCGTATGCAAATTATTATTTTATTTTCGACTTGTCTAAAAAGTCAGCGTTCTTGTGAGGAATTCGAAAGTTAGTCGCAGAAACGGAAGTTCAATATGATAATGTGCTAAGCTAATGAACTGAGGTGTATATGGAGATGGTATGGAGTGTTGAGTTTGGGAAAATATTTGTTTGTCTGCAATTCAGGTTTGGTTTTCCAATAGACGAGCCAAATGGAGAAGACATCAAAGGATGAATATTCTGAAACCTTTCACCATGCGCTCCTCGACCTCGCCAAGTCCAGATGGCCAAATTTCGCCAGCCCCTTCGCCTTCCCCACCTTCCAATCACCATCACATCCGAATTCCGGGTCAGCCACAGGACTCC
>Ga0194135_10000217_pt1 | contig 33700 bp, 25 predicted proteins | sample LitLau_LLRF_2013_FD_134024 | JGI IMG/M metagenome (GOLD analysis project Ga0194135, IMG submission 134024) | Freshwater sediment microbial communities in response to fracking from North America - Little Laurel Run_MetaG_LLRF_2013 (version 2) | ecosystem: Environmental > Aquatic > Freshwater >... | reverse complement strand
GTTCAATGTTGACGCAGAGTTTGTGTGGTTATTTTGTTGTGTACTATGAAGCATAGCATAACTTTCTCTGACGCTTTTGCCTTATTATTACGTAGACTAAGGACAGTGCATGAGGACACATGGTTCTGTGCACAATGGAAACCTAAAGGAGAAGAATCCAAGTAGGGAAGACTCATTATATTTACGACATTCCCGGGAGATTTTCTTTTTACAGGTCTCCTCCACATCTGAAGGAGTAAAAGAATTGAGGTCGATTAGCACAATTAGCCTATCCCCATTTGTCTTTCTGCTCTTTCTTCTCGGGGAGAAAGTATATGAGACCATCAAGCATGCAACTGTTTTGGGGATGCAAAACTTTTCCCAACTCTCTATGCATTTCCAGCTCTTTCCAAAGTTACTACTTATTAAAGCTAAGAAACTGAGTTTCTTCTTGTGAAGCGATAAAAATCACTTGCAGCTGTTTTCTCACACACACCCCGTTTGATATACTGCAGCAAGGACACCGGGAGTAAGGAATCTGTACAAATAAATACACGCCTGACTGATTTTATGGCTAATTAATCATTCTCTAGCCGACACTTAAATAATATTGAAGTGCAACATTGGAGTTTCAATGAATTATTTCAGATATTTCCAATAGATATTATGAGGTTATAAGATGACGTGCTGGTTTTGATAGAATTAGGTCAATCTTTTTAATTAATTCTCAGATTCTGTCGTACCTGTTTACAGTGATAGTGTACATTTAAAAAAGCTGCATTTCAATAGGCATCCCCAAAATCCTACAATAAGTACTATCTGTCGAGAGTCTCAAAATATGTTTCATCTACTAACTTAAACAAATTCTGTTTTCTGTAGCCAAGAAGCGTGTGTCACTTTCCCACGCTTGATATACCTCGACCACAATCTATTAATATGACCCCAAAGAAAGTTTACTTTCACCACAAAACAAGGCTTTTAATTAAAAATAACTTCTGGTAGTCATGTTCTTTGTTCACACGTAAGTGTCTTCCCCATTCATATCTGTTGTGTGAAGCAGAAGTGGGAGCAGTATCACGGTATAGTGTTCATGGATTTAGACAGAGACTCACTTTCTATCTAGAAAGTACAAACTTAATTAGTTTGTTTGAAAACTTATCCTTCTGCTCTACCTTGATCTCTTTTATCGTTGTAATTTTCCATCCCTTTCCTCTCTTTACCTTCCATTTAGTTCCAAATTATCATCAACTTTTCTTCCCTGCTGAATACGCTCCTCCTGTACATACATATATATATAGTCTAATTCCAAACTGCCGTCCTCTGGGAAATAACCCAACATATACTGCTGCAGATGGGTTTCCGTAAGCTATAGTAGCTTTCTCCTATTTATTTCCTAATTATAGTAAGATTCAGATTTAGTCTCACGTTCTATACGCGTTCCATTGACAGTGTGGGATACAATTATTCCAAAGCGATCATAGGACTTATATATGATACGGAATAGTGTTCCTTTTATTTTAACCTCCTTCTCTTGATCCAAGTACCCAATTCTTTGGAAATGTAATTCGTGAATAAAAGAGCAAAGTCGTAAATCATTTTCCTGTTTGATTTATTACAGAAGTTGGATGACTGTATATTCGGGTTCTTCGCTATCGAAATGGTCATCAAGATGATTGCGATGGGAATCGTTGGACGAGGAGCATACTTGGCCGACCGATGGAATTGGCTTGACTGCTTCATAGTCTTCTCGGGGTGAGTTTGAATTTACGGCTTGATGGTCACTGAACAAGCAGACACTATGTAGGCACACACACACACACACATTCAGACGTATAACAAAACTGAGTGAAAGGATAACAGAGAAAGGGTGATTTGTTCACCGGAGAATCATCAAGGGCTAATTAATATCTCTCCATTACCGAACCACACTACCTGCCATCACCTTTTATCTCCCTTCTTTCCATAATCCTTCTTCCTCTCATCCTCCTCAGTGTGTGTATGTGTATTTCTGGCCGTCAGTATTCCGATGAAAGAGTATTAACTTTCTACCGCATACGTGCGTCACGAAACATTAAATTATTGCAAGCCATGGCGAAGGCACAAAGTTGAGGAAACTTTAAAACAATCTGTTGAGCACATTCATGCTGAAAGCTAAGTAGGTGTATGCGAGCGACGTGAACGAACTGTTATATACAATGTTAAACGGCAGTGTAGCCTAGATGAGAGAACAGATTGAGATTTAATTACACCTACTAACTGGTAGACCTGCTACTAACTACCTTTGCATTACAACAAAGGGAAGAAGTGAAAACATGACGAACGCCAGGGAAGATCAAAATCTCTGGGTATTAAAATAAACTTTCTCTCCTTCCCTTGGGCTGAAACACAGTCGAAATGTGAATTAAAGTCTTTTGAAGCAGACACAGCCATGCCATACGTATATATTTCCGATAAGTTACTCTCTGAGACTTCTTTCACGCAACATTCATCACAAAATGGATCTTCTTCCTCTGACTTGGTCAGAGCCTGCTACTATACACTACGTGTAGCTTTGTGTGTAGAAGAGCAAAATTCAATTTATGTTGTGGCTGATTGAACACATGAAATCCATTTGAACTTACGCTGACCCTAATTCAATAGTAGTTCTTTACGGTGAACGGGTAAGATTCAAACCCTCCTGAGTAAATCAATAAAAGGTCATTAAATGAAAAGAGATACTACTTAGCCCTTAGTCAAACGCAATAAAAACATGCTCACAGAGCAGCTTACTCAAAGTAAAAGTAATATTATAGTGGAAGAGGAAGAACACAATGTCCAAATATTCCACAACATATTGAGAATAGACAAAGTGAAGACAAAAGTGTCACAAAGAGCATCTTAGGAGAGTTTAGTAAGATTGCAATTCTCTCGTGAATAGTTAGTTTTTCAAAGACCATTTTATGAATTGAGGTTAAGGACTTTTTCATAAAAAGCAATCATGCAAAGAAGTGACAAAGACACATATCTCAAAGTTGTCTCAGATTTTGTGTTAAAGTGCTTTGCATTCCTCCGTGTTATATTCTGCAGTAGTAGGTGAAAGTAAGACTTGATGCTGTTTTGATGAGATTGATACTTTCACCGATAAAAATATCGACACGTCCCACAGTAAACCATCCCACGCCCACATGATTGATTGAACCTAAAATACGATGGAATGAAGCTTCAAAGACACACACACACACAAATTCACGCGTTCCTTTTATATCCTAACAATCTTCTCTAACCATACATACATAGACACTTGGTGACAGTAAAGTTGCACGAGAAAGCAGTAATCCTCGCTCTCGTATGTATCGAACAAGAACATATATATATATACACCATGTGTATACTACACTCTATTTCACACACGGAAGAGAATTTAATTGCCACCATTACTGAATAGCATTCAAGTTCATTTATGTGTGTGCATGAATCACATGTGCGAGCATTTATCTACTTTGTACTGAACTGCATACAGTGGCACATACACAGTCTGCTACACACACACTGTACTTTGAAACAAGTTCTAGTATAAATCACCAGTTTGAGTTAAATATGTTGTGAATATTTATTTCAGGATTGTGGAGTACTGCATCCCAGATTCCGGGAATGTTAACTTGACAGCAATTAGAACCATTCGAGTGCTCAGACCTCTGAGAGCTATAAATCGCATCCCAAGTGAGTATGGTACAAGTTGTCCTTTTCGTTACACGTTAAAACACCCACTCTCCCTCTCTCTCTCTCTTATAAAGCACTTATTCTCTGTTAATGGGACAGTAAAGTGTAGAGTGTGAGTTAAACCTTCTTTCTTCGCTACTTTTGTTACAAATAATGTTTCCCAAATTATATTAAACACCAGGAGCTCATCTCGACTCTTTTCGCCGAACTATGTAGACAAAAAAACTTTAAAATAGTTTAAAACTATGAGTGCGCTATGCCATTTGTCCAAAGAAAGTTTTGACTGAATAGATTTTTATTTTCTCCTTTACATCTGACACTTTTTTTGGGTAGACGAAAACTACAGGCGGACTTTTACTATAGAAGAGGTGGGAGTGTGTCAGGAGCGAGTAAGTGAAAGTTAGTCGTTGGTGGCCGTGTGTGTGTGTGGCTTACTCGCTTCTCACGGGCCAAATATTTTTGCTGAATTCATCGTCACTCTCTAAAACTTTCTCCACTTTTGAAAGAAAGATTTAGCACATTTCATTTATATTTGCGTAGAACCGTACTAAGCACGAACTTGTGCCATCAACTCCCATCTGCATAATAAAAAGTCTAATAATTTCTTTTACAAGTCAAAGTAGTAATGGCTTCTATATATACTTGGCCCAACCATCTTTCTCTCATTATTACCTTTCTCAAAGTATTTTTAGTTCCTCAAAGTCTGTGAAACCGTATCATCATAATGCTTCTCATTATATGGGTGAAGGAGTCTTAAAAGCACTTAAAGCTACATAATTCTTTGTGATCATTAAAGAACAATCTCAGACTTTCTCGCATGTTAAGATTTGACTAATATCCTTTCGCCCGATAATTCAAAGACATTAAAACTTAATAGGAATACGAACGAACGAGAAGAAGTCTATAGGTAAGTTTCTGTTAGGTATTTTTGCAAATCTCTCGCAACACGGGGTGGTCTTCTATTTATAGAAAAATGTAATGACGAGCTTCAATTAAACGCAAATGTCAGGTGCAGAGCTGCACTCAAGTCTAGTTCTAAGTCTAGTTCTCAATGACCTAGTTATTATTTTATTTTGCAAATAATCTTCCAGGTTTTAAATACGCTCACCATCCGTCGCATAGTTCGCGCAGCCAGTAAGTGTTATTTTAGCAAGGATAATAAAAATGTATGAAGTTCAGAGTAAAAAAGTAAGGGACTGGCACAAACCAATATTATTGTTTTTCCACATTCAGTTATAGCAAGCAGGTATACACTATGACACATAAATATTTTTCCGAACTCCTCTATATATTGTTCTATTGTATTTTTGAGAAGAATCGAATTTTCCTACGACTCAGTGTTAAAAGATTGTTTCCAGTAGAAGGCTGGAGAACAAAACATCATAAGCTTATAAAGATATATGTTCATATGCACTCGATGTTATTGTGGTACAAGGACAAATCGGTGAAATAATGACCTACCAATGCTTCCAATGCTTTATTCACCAGCCTTTCTTTATTTGCTTTCTTTACTTCTTTCCGGCTCTTTCTCTCCTCATCGTATTGTTGAGGAAGTAACAGTTTATTTACAGAACGTGACTTGAAGTCGTAAAAGCAATTTTATTCACTAAACAACATTTTGTAAATTGCTGCTGAGGGCAAGCAAACTACAATATCGTTTCAACCATGTTTCCTCCCGTGAATTCTAAAAGAGTTTAGATATACATCGACGATTCCTTCTAGATTGATGGGAGTCTCTCTATCAGACAGAGACGTCTTCGACTCTCCTACTACAACCAACCGTATCATCAACAACAGCCTTTCAACATTCTTTATTTCTGACTTTTCCTCTATGTCATTGCCATTACGCTGATGGTAGATTAGATGTGTGGTCTCTCAAGCGTATTGCTGACAAGTGAAGCGTATTTTGGCCCCATAAACTACTTTATACATCTCTCTCCTGAACTTTACTCATAATAACTTTTGGCCTGGACTTTGCAAAAAAAGCAAAATAAATGGCTTTCTACCTGCAAGTAATGATGCACTGGCAAAGTCAACTCCTGTCTATTTTTGATATCTTGATGCCAAAAATACAGCCTGAGTAAATATATAGACAAGTTTAAATCTGCGATTCCGCACAATTCATGACCACATTGATCAAAACAGAATTTTATTATTTTGTTTATAACCTTTCCGGTGGTTCTAATCTTGTTTTTCTCTGTGCTTTCCAGGCATGCGGATCTTGGTGATGCTCCTTTTAGACACATTGCCAATGTTAGGAAACGTCCTTCTTCTGTGTTTCTTTGTCTTTTTTATTTTTGGAATCATTGGAGTCCAACTATGGAAAGGGACATTACGTCAGCGTTGCTTCATTCAACTCCCAGAAGGAATTACTACCGAAGAAAAAGAGTACGTCTTTTATATATTTCACTATTCACGCAAAGATGAAAAACTTTTAAAATATTCCATATTACTCTATTGCCTAAAATTGCCGCATCCCACTTTCTCTTTTTACGTCTAATATAAAATTGAACTCAATATATGATTTCTTTTATTATCAACGCATTTCTATTTATTTTCCCATTATAGAACCGAATCAAAACCATTATATCTTTATGTGTCTTACTAAATTTTCGTCTCGTATATTAGCAAATAGTAATTTTATAAATTCAAATAGCATTTTAATGCAAGATTTGATAATTCCAGTGGTTGGAATGAAATTAGCTGTGTAAGACGTACTTTGCACTCATTATACTAATTAATTACAATATTCATCTTTCTCTTATTATGCAAGTAGTTTTTATTATAATGATTCTGATCATACATTTACAATTTCAACGCAAAGCATCTGTATATATGAATGAGCGTAGTTATTAGTCAACGTCTTTTTGAATACTCCTCTCTATTATAATTCTTATTATGACGAATCTCTCTCCTTTAGTTTGCTGTATTCTCGTGCAACATACTTTACTATTATTACAACAAATATTTTCGTTTGATTTAAATTCCTTTTTTGTCTTTTGTAAAATTCACTTCCACCGTTCCACCATCACTATTTCCACTTCTGCTAAACTACTACTACCCATCATCATCAAAACTGTCATTTATATATTGTATATATGTTTGGGTAAATGCAATTCAAACTCACAAAACTCACATTTTCCTTCTGCATTTCCGTGGTGGGTCAGGGCGATCAAAGAGTTCTACACGGTGCGAGTCCCGAATTTACAGCAGTAAGGAGAACCTTCTTACAATTCATTCTTCTGTCGTGTGCTCTTAATTAATTCTCAGCAGAGTGACAGCAACTTGTGTTCTGTCTGTTAGCTAATAAAACTGTTTTTACCATTGTTATACATGGAGTTTTAATGTAGGATACCTTTTTCCAACTTAATCATTAATTACCCCCATATATCTATATTACCATATCCCTTTGAACTTATGTACAGTCTATTTTTTGTGATGTTCTACTCTGTGTCGTTAATTACACTGCGTAATTATACACTCCAAATTAGACCGACCTTTTCACAACCTTTTTGTCACATGTCGTTTGATATACTTGATATCGATTCAAAGCTTTAGACTTTAGTCAAACATGAAGTGATATGTTTTCATTTGTACATTTTGTAAGTAATATATTATTATTAAGCAACCCCAAACCTTTCTCCTGAATATATGAACCCCGGAGACTTTATTATACTGCCCTGTAGAGTTAAATTACTACACAGGAATTCGATAAGCTGCTGCACTAACAAAGACAGACTTAATTTATGCTGATATACCGCAAACTATGTTAAATGAATACGAACGTGTGCGTGTTTTTAAGAATTAGCATACAAACATGCAGCAGCAGCAGTTTAACATGATTGTTTGAAAAGGTGTAGAGCAGTTTACTATACAGCAAAAGCCACAGCAGCAGCGGAGCATGGTGTGATGATTTTATTTGTAAAGATTGACTTTCACTAGGAACATAATATACTCATGAGTTAACTGGTTCACTTTCTATACAACCTTATTCTCGCATCCGTGTGTTATTTTGACTTTTGAGCCCGATTGAACTCTCTCTCTCTATACACTCAATCCTGACCTTAATTCAGCAACAGCAACGATTAATAATAAGCCTCCCCTCTCTCTCTCTTTATGCCTCAATCGTATTTTACTTAATACACTTCACCATCCATGCAGAAAGCATTCGATTATTTGGATTGCATTATTATATACACACTATTCAATCCGCTCTATCTCACTCTCTCTCTCTCTCTTTTGTAGTTATATATATTATACTTGTTAATTAATTTCCGTTGCCAATTATCATTTCAACTTCATTCACTGAATTCACTTCTTCCATTATTTCTTCCACTTGCATGTTTGCACGGATTGTGTAGTTTCTCTGTATGAATGAGTTCTTCGTGGCGTATACAATCTCTGCCTTGAATAGAAAATTGCCCTCAAGATTTTCGAGAGAGAATGCTCGAGTTTCTTTAGTGTTAATAGGAATGTGCACATTGCATTGGGGAGGGAATGTGGTGTTCAGTTGCATGAGATGATTGCGGGATGCTCACAAAAAGCAATTACGACAATTGTGAGAATGCTGTAAATGTTGTTTCTTCAAGCAGAGCGTTTAACTGCACTACTATATAAGATAATTGCGTGATGCTCTTTACAAATGTACAATATAAATATAAGGCCTAGGCTGAAGGGATAAATACAATTGTTGCAGTTTCAATAACACATTATTATCTGTGTGTGTAGCTTCATGTAATAATGCTTTGCTCAAGTATTCATTACTAAAACTCGCAAGCAATATGCATTTAACTTCAAAGCTTTTAAAATGTTGGCAATCTTACACATTCAACGCTTGTTGTACATTTACAATAAAAATTTGAAGAGAAAAGTGCAGACTCAAGATGAGCTTTTACAAATTTACAACAATGTGTAACATTGTCCAAGAGCGAATGAGCTTGTTTGTAAAATATATTATTGATAGGATGATTTCTGCAGGAGAGTATTGATTCGTTAACTTTCTAATAACGCGTTGAATATTATATTACAGACCTCTCTCAGCTTACTATAGGCTGAATGACAATCCAGACAAGGACTATGTCTGCTCTGATCCAAAAGACAACGGTAAGTTTACATCGCCTGTGCATTTATGACACGTCCGACCTATGCCATATTATTGCTGCACTGGTTGTTTAATGATTTAAATGCAGCACAATGGGGAATAACAATTCCCAAATAGACCTCCCCCGTGTGTTGCATTAAAGTGGTAGCTAGTGCAAAGGATGATGGATATCTCGATCTCGAGTTTGGACTCATTGTCAGTCATAAAACAGACTAAAATTTGAATGACGTGTCTCTGCGCTGCTTTCACCTCCACCTCAACTTATTTTGATCCGGGAGAGAATGCAAATCAGTGTGCAGAATGTCAACAGTAAATAGTAAATGATGCCCAGCAATGTAATCCGTATCTATATAGTCTCAAAGCACCTCCAGTTTCGTAGTAATTTATCAATGATTAAACAATCTGCAGGCAACTTTTCCTAATGTTGCGTTTCCTACTCTTCGTTGAGTTTGGTGCGATCTTATAATCAAACTTTACATTATTCACTTCTTTTCTTCTATTATTTGATTCAGAGAAAATGAGAGAAAAAAAGTAGTAGAGAAACTCAGTCATAGCTGTTGTAGTCGTGTCGTGTGTATATATGTGCACTCGTTGATTTGCAACCACCACCACTATACCAGCAGCAACAACGTCTCCTACACTGAAGTTATTACAATCTTATCTCATTCCCATTGTGATACTTTCTCGTGTAGTCTTTTGTACTTGAGAAGACAAATAAGTCTAACGGGCTACTAACATTATTGGGTTCTCGGAGAAGAGAAAGAACTGCGTGGAGTAAAATACAACAGAACCGACCACCGAGAAGATATTTCCCGTGCTGTATGCAACGTATATACTTACTTGAAGTCCTGTTGCCTGGCTCAAGTCATTACAAAGGGAAAGCTTATTTCCCGAACAAGTTTGCTCGTTTCATAAAAAATGCAAACTTAATTTTCCTTCATCAAAAATGGCTTTACTTAGTGTTTTAGTATCATCGTGTAAACTCTTATATCACTTCCAATCTTCTGTTAGACGTATGAAAGACATGGTTTACTTGTGTTTTATGCGTGCAGCCAATCACTTACTACCTACGATAATAGTACATCAGAATGTACGTGTACACTATAAATGTGTACTGTTATATTGTGTAGATTTACTGTACACTCGACGAAATCAAGATAATATAGCTTTATACTAGTATGAAAATAAACCATTGAAGCTTCAGCGAACACTTTATTACAACAATTAACTTGGCTCAATGACTTTCACCGAAACTTGTAAAAACTTGCAGAATAATCAACATTTTATTTGTAACTCTACAAGGCAATGTGACGAAAACCTATAGTTAGTACACGAATATTACTCCTGGTTGGTACTAAATTGTTTACAATTAACACCTACGCGAAGAATCTTGATCATATTTTTCAACCCATGAAACTTCATTAACTGATTAAATTGAGACAAGTTCAAAAATGTAATTCTTTGAAAGTCTCCAGATTCTCAGAATGACTATCCTGTACAATAGCAAAATTTGCAGAATTGACATCACGACAGATATCTAATGGTTCGGAGTAAAAGTTGACGAGGAGAATGTATCCGTGTAAGAGGAACACAGACGTGACTTAAATGAAGTATTTTCTGGAGAGACACTTAAAACTTGTCATTGTAAATAATTGAGAAATGCGCACCTATTATTGACGTGAGTCTAGAAAATGAAGAAAGCATATTGTAGTAGTAGTATTGTACACGAAAATGTAAAGGAATTTCTCCCACTCTCTTCTTTGGCCTCTCGGAAGTTGGTCAAGTGGATTTTCGTTCTCTTACAAAAAAACACAGGTAGGCTGGTACTTCGTACAATTGGACGTCATAGACTCTCTATAGTAGAAATAGTTGAAGGTCCTTGAGATTGAAAAATGCAAGTGGATGGCTGTGATTCAGGTAGAGTTCTCAAGAGTCTACTCAGAAGAAAATAGAAATTCGCATCCACATCATATTACATTTTTACATTGTTCTTCCGTCCTTTTCCTCCTCTCCAACACTCTCTCGTTCTCCTTTCTCCCTTCAGACTTTTCTCAAAGAGCTTTATGAAAAAACAAGCTACAAACATGAATCAAGGTTTCGTGCTACATCAATCATGTTTTATACACTATTCCCTGTTCCTTATAAAAGTTCGATATTATCCTAGGCTCTGAATGAGTAGTGGTTGAAGAAAGGCTGAATCGTTGCATAAATGCGAAGAGATGCACTTTGTTAATCATTAAACATACCGAGTCAAGTACACAATGAGTTATGTGTGCTATGATATAACCTTACACAACCAATTGTGAGTAGGATGGTTTGGACTATAATCTCTCGTAAAAAATGAATCAACAAAACTCAATATGATATACTTTGAGATAGTTTGCAGGCTTATTTAACAATAGTTGGAAATGTAATACCAATGACCATCCTTACGGAAAGTACTTAAAGAGAAGTTTATGAAATGCATCATTGAATATTGAAGCTCGGTGTTCCACTTTTGAAGCAAAAGAACTACTGAACTAAATTTGTAGGTATTCACACGTTTTCTGACTCTGAACAAGAACAAATTGAAAATTGATTATAATGATTTTCTCAAACGATGAACCTCTCGATCCACAACTAAAAATTCAATACAAGAACACAAGGTTAGTCTTCATTAGCCCCTAGGATATCCATTACAGACATTTCTTTTATCTTTATTGACAGAAACGGGAGAGAACACTCGCAGGAGTAGAATATAAATAGCTTCATTTTCAGAAATCCACAGAGCTCATCTATTGAGATCTCTCTATTTCCAATACTGAATCAAGTCAGAAATGAACGTGTTTGACTGTTTAAAGGTTGAGCCGGACTGTGTGGTTTATTATTCTTTTTGGTCTCCCACAAAACGTTACTGAACTAGTTTCATCGTATATCTGAGATAGGAGCAGTTATGATTCTATTTTAACTTCAGTCATTCCTTCATGTAACTAAATGCTTCTTTACTTGTGTACTCGTGTTGTATACAAAGACTTGGAATATTTCGATTATATTCACTAATTTAAACACACGAGTGTCATGGTGTAAAAAATTGACAGATGTTTGGAAAATTATCCAAAGATGTAAAGAACTTTGAGTAGTAGCTCAAGGAATAAGTAGAAGAATATTAAAATGGTATAAATAAGAACCTTTGTAATACTTAGTATAACAACGAGACTTTTAGCGAAGAAAAGGAACAGAAAAATCTTACATTATTACTATATACTTTCCCTCCTGATTAGAAAATCTATTCATACGAAATGATTGTAGGTTAGTAGAAACAGCCAAGGTCATAAAACCCAGTTACCCGGTTTCTAGTTCTCAAAGCCACTTCTGTTAATTTCTTTAAAAATTAAACACTTCACCAGGTACGCAAGACTCTCATCCTCATTCTCACACACGTCTCAGTCTCTCTCTCTCTCTCTCTCGGTGAACTCGCAGCTGAATTCATTCCCAATGTAAATATTTCAGCGTTCAGTGCATTAAAAAGTACATGCAAATACTGAACAAGACTAGATTATTATGAGGCCAAGGTTCCTGCTCTCTATTCATCCGGAGGGCTATTGTCAATTTTGAAAGAGAAAGCAATAAGAAAAGGAACCTTTGTGAAACCTGATGAAGTACTATAAACAGAGATGCAAATGAACATGTTTTGATTAAACTTTCCCCTCGAAGTAATTTCTGCCCCCATTTCCAAATCATGTTTGATGCAGGCAGGAAATCAATTATCAGTTTAACACACATGAATGTACAACAGTTTACAACAATGGATTTCGCGTACTCATGATCTGGAAGTAATTACTTATGGTTAGGATGAGAATATAACAAACAGAACAGGCTTTAGTGTGTGAATTTTGAGAAGTAACATTTTTGAAAGTACGTAACATTTGTACTTTCTGGCAGGTTTCTTGTTGAGTCATGCGACATGCTAAATATTAGAACGAGTTTTTAAATGAAGAAGTAGTAGTTGAGCTGAGAAAGAAGGAAGACGCTGACATTTCTCATGGTTTTTAATTAAGTGGAGCTACAGAAGATACATTATTTGATGAATTTCACTCGTAAATCTTACCCTTGTGCCATTGATCCTACATAAGCTTCAAGGCACAACTGACAACACAGAGCACACTCCTGACTGCATGTTGCTCTATATATACTTGGTGACAAGATGTGTACCTAACTTTCTTACAAGACGCTCGGAATAACCATATGTACGTTCAGTGTATATATACACTGAACGTACATATGGTTATATATATAGACGTGTTCCACCCTTGATGTGTAGGAAAGTACAAGATGAACTACATTATTCATAACTACACGTTGAGTGGCAGAAGAACATCTTTACATCTTCCGTGTTTCAACACCACGAATGAAACTTTCACTCAGCTAGATGACTGAAGGAAGAATAATTATTATAATTCTCAGAGAAGACATAAAATATGAGAGTATAGTTTCAGCTTAATAATAAACACAAGACGAGATGAGTTCTTGAAGTACACACGTATATGCCGTAAATGTTGTTGGAGAGATATCGAGGTGGTTAGGCGTAGGTAAACTCCACGGGGAAAGCTTCTTAAGGAGCATCGCTACTTCAGGTAGAGAAAAATAAGCCGGCCAAGTTTACTTTCCCCTCTCTGCGGTATTATTATCAGGATCAAGGAAAAGGCAACACACAAAGTAAACTGAGCTTATTAAAGATGATTGATGGGATGAAAAGTTTTCTCTCTTCGCTCCTGCCACCATCATTCTATGCACCACTAATAAATAAATCTCTCGGACCATTAACTCCGTGAAAGATATGATGAACTTTTTACACGAACAACGAAACATTTGCAAAATGGATTCGCGAAAGATGTCTTAATGAAGGGGAGATTGGTGGATGATTTTTATGGGGAAAATAACATTTTTACTATTCCCGTGTTTACACTATGTCCGGTTGTTTTTGGACTTGATGCGCGGCTTAGTGTATTTCAATCACGAACTACCTAATTATGAATACAATGAATAGGCTAGTTTTACAAGTTGGTTGCTATTATTTTTTCAGGCCTACATTATTGTAGGGAGCTGCCACCCTTGAAGTCGAGGAAGCACGGGTTCGAATGCACCCTGGATGCTTTCCCCGGCCTCCCTAACGTGTCCAATGAGACACATTGCATTAATTGGAATAAATACTACACCAACTGTCGACCAGGGGAGAAGAATCCTTTCCAAGGTGCCATATCTTTTGATAACATTGGACTAGCGTGGGTTGCAATATTTCTAGTGATAAGTCTCGAGGGATGGACTGACATAATGTACTACGTACAAGACGCACATTCATTCTGGGACTGGATTTATTTTGTTCTACTTATCGTCGTAAGTAGAAAAATAAACTTTTACAACTGCCTTTCTGTCATCGTCATCAGCAGCATTTCAATAATATCATTGTTTTCAGATCGGATCATTCTTCATGATCAATCTGTGCCTCGTTGTAATCGCAACGCAATTCTCTGAAACGAAGAAACGGGAATTGGAAAGGATGCGAATTGAGAGAGCAAGATTCACATCTAATTCAACCCTGACTGCGATCGAGAATGCTTCGTGTTACTCCGAGATTGTCAAGTAAGAAGTCTTTCTCTCTCGTCGTCTGCCTTGATTGTTTCGTAGTGATGTTTTTGCACAGAGATTTGTGTCGTTGATTACATGGACGGAGACTGTAGGTCTTCTCTCGTTCCAGCAAAGACGACACGAAAATATTTTCCATTGTTCTGTCATGTTCGTCTAAAATGAATACCGGAGACCTCTACTTTGTTTATATACCTAAAATTTCTCATTTACTTTTTCCTATCCGTGAATGAAATGCTGTGTGAAAGTATAAGAGGTTTCTGTCGAAAGTAAATAACCTAATTTTTCTTGTACAGCTTATTTAGGTTTTAATGAGGATACATCAAGAGAAACAAAGAAAAAACACAAGAAAGTGAAAGTTAATCAGTGCGAAGTGTAGTTAGTTCTTTGTTTTCGTAGAGAACGTAGAGAGCTAATTTTTCTATAACTTTTGCTTCACTACTTTCCGACTTCTTACAAGTTTCTCTCTCGTTGTTTTTAAACTCTCAAAGTGGGAATAGGTACAGTCGTAGATTTCGGTACAAGACCTTGTAAGGAGCCGCCTTTCTTTTTGTTAGAATTTTTCCAAGTTGGTTCATTGTTTTCTCCCTTCTTAAACCTCTGTAACATGTACGTAAGCAGTTCTTTGATGTTTTTTGTCTCAGAATCGGGTACACTAAAATAGCCCCGTATCTGTTTCCAACTTTTCAAGCTGCACAAGAACTGTCTAATATTCCTTCTGGAACTGTCTTAATCAGCAATCCACGACGATAGGTTTAAAAAAGGAGATTGACTCAATTTTAGAAAGTCTTCGTTTGTTTCATTAGTGAACAAGTAACGAGGATGGGAAAAAAGTGAGAGCTTCTTGAAAAGAAGCGTCAATCTCCATTTATTCTAAAATCTTACAGAACACCTTTTTTCTAAGACTAGATAAAGAAGAAAATAAGCGTGAATTATGCACCGAAAACTCGGTTCCGTCTGTGACTTGACGTCTTGTTTTTAAGATATTTACTTCTTAAGTTTGAAATCCACTTTCACTCTGTTTTAGCTTTACTTGTACATTTCTTGACGTTACGAGAGATACAGCCTAAAATAAAAAATTCATGAAGCTCAAGGTCTTCACGGATAAAAGTACTTTCGCACTCTTTTTTCTTTTGAAAAAAATGTACAAAAGTAGAAATCAAGTGAGATCAAGTCCAATTGGGCTTCACCGTAACTTCAATGAACTTCTTTTTTCTCAGAAAACAGAAATAGAAAACTTTCTATTTCGATCTCTGCTACTTTCCACTTTTGCTTTACAGAACTTCACAGTTTGTTAAGAAAAGTAGCTGTAGCTACTTCACTTATTGTGTTTAGTTCTGTATACATTGAGCCACCACCTCAATAGAAACAGAAACTAGATGTTAATCTGATTATATGAACTCCGGCATGACTTATTGTGACTTTAGCCGAACTTTAATACAATCTACGTGTAGCCTACCACTGAATCATTCTCTACTATTAAGTAAGTGAATTAGTAGTAATATAACTTGTGCATCCACTCCTATTTTTCTTCCGTAGGTTGATAGCACACACAATAAGGAAATGGAAGAGACGAGCAAAGAAACATTTCAACAAGACCGAAGACAATATCATAGACTTATCGTTAGTCCGTGGACATCGCGACTCCGGACGCATTGAACGAGAGACAAGCCAAAGATCTAGTGCACTAACTTGTCCCCAGCTATTAGCCCTAAGTGGGGCACTCGGAGCCCTTCCACAAGTTGCCTTAGGTGGTGGCCCTGTAACTGGATTACCTGACTGGAGTGAGCTGAGTCATTCTCTGAGGAAACTCCAGCCCATATCTTTCTCAGCCCCTGTCCTAACTCTGACATCGCCTGTAGAGAGCCCCCCTCAGAACACCAAGAACAACAGAGACTACCCACAGCAGCATCGTGATCACCAGTCTAATGAACATCATAGTCGAGATAAGAACAATGGAGGAAGTTGTTCTACTTCCGATATCTTTTCGATATCCCACAGACACACTGAGGAGTTAGGCCCTTGTCGATCGAGAGTGAGACAGTTGGTCGAGTCGAAGCTGTTTCAGCAAGGAATTTTAGGTGCTATTCTGATCAATACGCTTTCAATGGGGGTCGAGTTTCACGATCAGGTGAGTAAAGTCACCTCAGGAGCAACTTGAGACGAACTCTCAAACCAATCTGGAGTGTTGTTATTGTGTAATGTTACACCACCTTAAAACTCTCTCTTTTCCCCATACTTTAGCCCGACTGGCTCACGGTTGGAGTAGAGATGAGCAACTTAATATTTAGTGGAGTATTTTTCGTGGAAATGCTGTTAAAGCTGACAGCATACGGATTCGTAGGATACGTGAGCAACGGTTTCGATGTTTTCGATGGCATCATTGTGATCCTATCAGTAGTGGAGATTTTCCAAGGATTACTTTCTGGAGATGTGAACGGTCCTGGAGGAGGAGGAGGCGGTAGTGGAGCACTTTCAGTCCTTAGAACTTTCCGTCTCCTGAGGATTCTTAAGCTTGTCCGGTTTCTTCCCAATCTTCGGAGACAGCTTGTGGTTATGCTCAAGACGATGGATAATGTTGCCGTGTTTTTTGGTCTTTTGGTTCTTTTTATCTTCATCTTCAGGTAAGGAGGAGCAGAATTCCCTCTGCGTACTTATTTTCTCTACTCTAAGTGACTTCCTTTAACTTCATTCTTTAATGGTACATCCAAATGAAAACATCCGTAGAAGTTATCATACTCTCTCCCACACCCGACGAAGTAGAACTGACATGCACATATACATCCACGAGGCCAAACATATAATATACATTTTACCAGCAAGGACAAGCATCCATCATTAATATTTCTCAAACCTACCGATGCATCGCTGAGCTTTCCACTTTCATAAACTTGAGTCATATGAAAACGACCCTCTTTCAACTTTATGTACATTGTTAGTTCAGTGTGCATTAAAAGTATAAAGTACTTTTGGCTAATTGAAGCGAAAGTACAAACTCTGAATAATTTCTCCGTGTATATATAAGGAAGGGAAGAAGCTTTATTTAGCATCAACTACTAACTTCTTTGACATGCGATATACATTATTTATTATGCAAGCAATCAAAAAGCTCTCTTATTATGTGCAACATTATTATTTCACTATTTACCTAAACTCCCAATGCTCCAAGATGATTATACGTACAAAAGAAGCAAGAAACAATTATTTATTGTAATTACTTACACTCTATGCTCTCTCTCTCTCTCTCTTTCTCTCTTTCTCCTACAACATTTTTCCTAGTCAATGTTTCTCTGTGGAGCTTTTCATACAACTCAATATGATTTCATGATGCAAACTACACATGGACTCTCACAGCAGAGCAATAATTGTGAATACACACACCAGCGCTGTCCCATATCTATATATATAAATATGATTAGCTTGCACTAATTATCTATTATGTCCCAGTAATTAATTAGCTTGCATTCCGTGTCAGTGCTCAATTTATTGCCATTTACTTATCATTAGTACTCCGATAATAAATGCCACCACGTTCTCTTATCATTTCACCATCATCCTTATTATTATTACCTCGCATAAGATTACGTTTAATCGGGATAATTGTTTTATCGATGTGGTACGTGGTCGTGATTAACACCAAGAATTCTTTATTCCATTACTTTATTGTGCCTGATGATGATGACTGGTGCTGTGGGGTGTGCGATGCCATATGGAACTACACTACTTCTACTACTACTACCAACCGAAACTCTGCCTCATCTACCTTCACACCACCACCTTCCATTCTTCTACCTTCACTACCTGTGTCTCATGATAATTACCACCACCACCACCATCACCACTACCTAATATTCCCTTACACACAATCAATCCACCACGCATCATCATCCATCACAGTATCCTGGGGATGAACCTTTTCGGGTGCAAATTTTGTGGGGAAGCAAGAAACCTTGAGGGAAAGTTGGTGAAAGTTTGCGATAGAAAAAACTTCGACTCCCTGCTTTGGGCACTTGTCACGGTGTTTCAGGTATTTTTACATTTCGCTACCAGACAATGCGTAATGGCAGTGCCAAGCGAGTGAGCGAGTATATTAATGGTCGCCTGAGAGTTTAAAGTGTGTGCATGCATGAGTTTATCAATGCACAAGTCCTGTGTGGTTTGCCATGTACACATTTATCTTTTCCGCACTGCTTTCTCCTCGTTAGACTTCACACAATCTTGCATGCACTTCTTCTTTTATGTATGTACACACCGTAATGTTAACATATATACACGTTCTGCAAACTCTCTCTCTCCAACTCTTGTTCTCCGATTCCCTAATCTGACGGAGACTGTGCTGCCTTCCCATGTGAATGCAAATGTTAAGTGATTGTCACCCTCATCTTCCTTCGAATAATGGCACATTTTTTGTAACCACTTAAAACTTTTTGTGTGGCATATGTAATATACTGCAAGACGAACTCAATTTGCTACTCTTCTTTCCTTGTACTACTGTCTCTGCTTAGCAAAACTTTCTTGTCCGCTTCCTCCCGTCGCTGTTTCTCTCTAAAGGGAGAGCATGATGGAATTGTACTTTTAGAAAGTGTGAACCACGTCATCCACAAACTATATATATATATATATAAATACCTACCTACTTACTTAAATAGAGTCATGTGCATATAGTCATAGAACTATATACCATTTATACGTAGCCACCACCCTTATAAACGGGCTGACGTGTGGCAGTGGCATCAAAATCATAGACTCAGCAATACTTAAGACACATGGAATAAATATATGTACAAGTTTTAAGCCCCAATGGCAGATCTCCCCTGCTGTCTCTCGAGATTTTCACCTCAAGTTATTCCTGATCTGTACTGAAACTTTCTACGAGTCTTTTAGACTGATTGCATCATTAAAGTAATCTTCTTGCATCGTCTTATTCTTACTGTTAGGAGGGCGGGTGTGATTTTATATATATGTGCTTGTTCGGTAGTATTGCATACGTGCATATTTATATCTTTGTAACACGGAATGGTATGAAAGTTTCTAGAAGAAGTGTGGAGGAAGTTTTGTCAACAATAATACAAGTAATATATGCATCACACAAAATAAGAACTTATTTCAAGAACTTGGGTTTGATAGTAGTGCGAGCATAGAAGCTTAAATTTTTACATAACCTGTCAAAACAAGAAACTTTCATAGCTTCCTAGTGTTTAGTCTGATGTCTCATATATAAAACAGAAATTCACAAGAATGTGTACAGTTTTTATACTCTCGTTAATAGTCACTAGTGTAATGAATGATACTGACAAACTTAATGATATGACTTTATACTATTGTTGGTTTGTCCACAATTTTTGCACTTTTTCTCGGTAGTTTGCTTGGAATAATGATTTTCGGTGGAAAGTTTTGCAACGATCACTGCTGCTTTAAATCCAGTTCAGCAGATTCACCTTGTGTTTGCGATCGGAAAAATTTTAACTCCATTCTTTGGGCTTCCATCACAGTCTTTCAGGTTGAGTATCTTATTCTATGATAATTTTACCTTCAATGGTTGTTATTACAATTAATATTATGTGTGTGTTCCATGTGTGTGCTCCAAAGGCTGAGTGTTCTTACGTTCATCTTTCCATTTGAGTTATCCTGCGTGTGAAGCTGAACTTTAAAATGTCTTCTAGCAGTTTAAGATTTGATGGGGCTGAAATGGAATTTTTGAGCTTCACTGTACATAATTAATTGTGTAACAATGTGAGATTTGTGCCTGTGGCTAAAGTTTTAAGTTTATGAATGCAAGCGTGAGATGAGTTTATTGTGTATATTCGAGTGCATGTTGAGCATTTTTTGCATGAGTCCAGAATGCTATGAGTACCTAATAATGTAGAGTTGGGCGAGTAACAAGAACTGGGAATATGATATTTTTTCCAACTATTTTTCAGATATTGACCCAAGAAGACTGGAACGTAGTCTTGTTCAATGGGATGGAAAAGACGAGTCCTTGGGCAGCCCTGTACTTTGTGGCTTTGATGACATTTGGTAATTATGTGTTGTTCAATCTGCTGGTAGCGATTCTGGTGGAAGGATTTTCATCGGAAAGAATAGAACGAGAACAAAAGGAAAGAGAAGCTGAGGAACGGGCTGCACAAAGGGCAGCAAAAGCCCTTCAGTATGGAAATGATTATAATGGTCATCACCATCACAAAGCCATTGCAATGATAGAGTCACCTCCACCCGGATGTTCCAATAGTCTTATCCCATCGGCTCCTGTTATTATTACTCATACTGCAGCCACGCCTGAGGTAAATCAGATGGTAATTGTCTCTCGTTTTCATTAACAAGTTATTTAACACAACTTCTATCTATATAAACATACATTGTTGCTCGGTGTGCCAAAAAGTTTCCTTTCTCCACTCTTGACTCTCCACCACCAGTATTATTCTTTCCCAAATAATCTCTTCTTCTCTAATGAGCAGGTTTCTCTTCTGTGCTATTTAATACACAAACTTACCACCATTTCTGATTCATCCATTCGTTCGTATATGGATCAATTATGACAGAATAATTCAAAACCTTCGACACAAACATTGTCTTGACATAGTTCAGACTTCACAGACAAATTGACAGAGGGAATTTTTACCTGTATAGCCATATAACTTTATTCGTACACGCTCCATATAACATGTTACACAAACCGATTGATGCAGTCAATTGTATAAACTGATCAATCTTTGCTGTGTTTTTTAAATTTTTTCTTCCAACTCGCCTCACAGCTTAGTGACTTCAGAATCCAGGTGGAGCATTCAATCCTATATATAAATACTTTCTTCTTCTTGTATATAACTGTTTAGAGCCCCATTAATCATTCCCTTAATCGAAATCAGTCTTACTACCCATCTGTTTCTAGTTTTCTATTCTCTTACTTTATCCTAATAAAAATCCCTCAAGTACAAAGAGCGCTTCTAGTTCAATTGTCATATATTACTTCTTCCAATAAGGCAAGAACTGGAATAATTTTCGGAAGATGTGCATGGGTGAATGAGGATTTGTGCTCGGCTTTATTTCCATTTGAATTATTCTTTTTCCTCCTTTTAGCCTTACCAAGTTTTGCAACCTGCAGAACGAATCGCAGTGTAATCAATTATAATATTACTACCATGTGAATTTTTCCACGGCAGACCTAACTTACCTTTAAAGTGCTTATGTTATCGAAATACTACAAGTTTATATATATATGTGTGTAGTGCAAATATCCCTTCTCTCTCTCCTTTTCGAAAGTATGTATAGCTTCTTAGCACAATAACCATAGCCAATAATAATGTTCACAAGCACGAGATGAAAATACGTGGAAAATCATGAGCTAACTTATTTTCAGGGTTCGCCGATTCCACCGAGCGTTATTGGATCAGCAGTGAACCTTAACCATATCAATGTGAACATCACAATTCCCCATGTAATCAACTCACAGCTATCGAATTCATCTTTGAACTCTTCATCCTACGCATACCACCTGCAGCCATCGCCTTCAGAACGGCGACACAAGATGCACAGAATGTCCACTCCGAACAGTCTGAGTCCCTATAGTCTCTCTCCACCGAACATGAGTCCTCAGAGCTTAAGCCCATTGCCAAGTCCTAAGAGAAGTCCCCATCTGAAACGAGCAAAAAGTTGGCGAGAGGAACGCCAACAACGCCGAAAGGAACGAAGGTGCAGTCTGAGTCCTAATTTGAAAATGAATGACCATAATAATCACAATAACAATAACATTCACTCGAGGTAAGTTGATCCACCACCACAGCCAGCAAAGTTTCTTTTTATGGTGATGCTCTAATGATCCATCCTCGGAATAATTCAATAACTTCTCCTCCTGTCACAGTTGGTGTGAGTCTCGATGTGGAAGTATCGTGGGAAGTCCTCCGTCTCCGGGAAGTCGGGTTGGAAGCATCAAAATGACTCCTTTCAAAATCAAATGTCACGATGCTTTGGCATGGCTCCGGGGACGCTCCGAATACTCTTGTTTCTTATTTCCTCCTGAAACAAGGTAACATTTTGCTTATGGTTGGAAAGTCGCTCGTCAACTTGATACACATATATGAATCAATTGAGCACTCGGGTCGTGCCATTCATCATAATCCTAATGCTCACTCATTTCCATGCATTTGAGTTTTATCGTTAAGTGCCGCTCTGCAATTTTTCAGATTTCGGGAACGGTGTCACAACATCGTGGAATACCCAGCCTTCGACAGATGCATATTATTTCTGATTGCGCTGAATTGCATAACTTTGGCAATGGAACGGCCTTCAATTCCTCCTGACTCTCTGGAACGATACTTTCTCTCCGTGTCAAATGATCTCTTCACTGTTCTATTTTTATGCGAAATGTCCATAAAAGTAATTGCAATTGGAGGCTTTGCTCAATACTTTAAATCTGGGTGGAATGTCATGGATGGAATCCTCGTCATCGTCTCTGTGGTCGATCAAATTATCTCCGTCTTTATGAATAGGTAAAAAAGTTGGAATTCATATTTCCTCAAGATTAAGCTTAGGGAAATTTATGCTTCCCCTGACCTTCGTCTCACGTCTACATATTCACTTCTGGGAAATTCCTTTTGCCCGTACGAGCAGCAGTATTCTTTGTCTCTCTTTGTCTCAGTGCCATTAGTTTCAGCGTTATCTCTCCTGTCGTAATATTACAAAGATTTGGGATAAGGCACACACATAATATATATGGAGAGAGGAGAGATAGAAGTAATAGTCATAAATAGCAGTAAGGAAAGTTCAAGGTGAGACTTCTCAGGTTGTTTCTGCGTATACTAGATAGATTCCGTGTAGATAGGGTACAAATAGAAAGCATGTAGATAATATATAGAGAGACGATCTATCTGTCTCAAACCAAATCATATATGAAGAGGGATTGAAAGGGAATTCATAAAAAGCTTCTTTCATAAGAAGAAATGCATACACATCCGCGCAGACATGGATGGGAGGAAGAATGAAATTGTTACATAAATTACCTCTCTATCTAAATCTTCTTGTGGATTTCTTTTCCAGTCCGAGAATCTTTGGGATTTTACGAGTTTTCCGTCTACTTAGGTCTCTCAGACCACTGAGGGTTATTAATAGGGCACCTGGACTCAAATTGGTTGTACAAACTCTCCTCTCATCACTCCGACCTATCGGCAATATCGTCCTCATATGTTGCACCTTCTTTATAATCTTTGGAATCCTCGGAGTTCAGCTATTTAAAGGTTCCCGATACTTATCTCATCTTAATGTCCCTCGATTGTCCAGACTATTCGAAGGAGGTTTGAATAATAATTCAATACCAATGGGAATTGCGGTTTGCAGGAAAGTTTTTCTATTGCGCTGGTCCTGCTGAATCAACAAGAAATGTCACTACCAGATGGGATTGCATCCAGGATGAGAGAAATGCTTGGGTCAATCAGAAGTACAATTTCGATGATCTTGGACAAGCGTTGATGGCTTTATTTGTTCTTTCCTCTAAGGATGGATGGGTTGGGATTATGTACTCAGGTCTGGATGCCACAGGTGTCGACCTACAGGTAAGACCGACCTCGATCTGTATTCATTAAGTAATGGAAAGTCATTTAGCAGGAACAGTTAAAGTCCCAATAATTCTCAGTCCCCAATCTTCTTCACACAATTGCATGAGTTTCAAAACTTCACACTTTCAAACATATCTTTACTTTATTGTAGCCCCAAGAAAACCACAACGAGTGGAGACTGTTATACTTCATCTCGTTTCTATTACTTGTGGGGTTCTTCGTTCTAAACATGTTTGTGGGAGTGGTCGTAGAAAACTTTCACCGCTGCCGGGAAGAACAAGAAAAGGAAGAACGAGCAAGACGGGCAGTAAAAAGACAAAGGAAGATGGAAAAGCGCCGAAGAAGTAATAAGACGAAAGTTATATATAAGCCTTCATTTCAATTTGCTAATGAGAATGTGAGGAATACATTTAGAAAATGGTAATTTCAGAAATGAGAGAGCCACCTTATTGGAGAGACTATGCCACATGGAGAATCCGCATTCATGGTCTAGTGACTTCCAAGTATTTCGATCTAGCCATTGCCGGAGTAATTGGGCTCAATGTGGTCACAATGGCTATGGAATTCTACATGATGCCTGATGTAATTACTTTTTCTTCTGCTTTTAAAGAGACGCAGTCTCGGAAACGTCATCCGCTAATATCGTCTTATTCTTCGATTGTAATTCAATCTTATGGATAATTCTTGCAGGAACTGGAGTACGTACTAAAGATGTTCAACTACTTTTTTACGCAAGTTTTTGTGCTGGAGTTGGCTTTAAAATTATTAGCTCTTGGTACAAAGAGGTACTTCAGAAGCAAGTGGAACCAACTCGACATCTTCATTGTGATACTCTCGATTGCGGGTATAATTTTGGAGAAATTGGAGTCTGATCTTATTCCTATCAACCCTACGATTATGAGAGTTATGAGAGTCCTTCGAATTGCACGAGGTACATGACCAGAATGAATAATAATAATTTTAAGGAAGTTCGCATGGACTCGTAAGACCGATCATGATGAATGTATTTATGTATGCTAATTTGAAACCTTTGTGATCATCCAGTTCTCAAACTTTTGAAGATGGCAAGTGGAATTCGAGCCCTCTTAGATACCGTAGTACAAGCCTTACCTCAAGTAGGAAATCTCGGTCTGTTATTTTTCCTACTGTTTTTTATATTTTCTGCGTTGGGAGTCGAACTTTTTGGAAGACTTTTGTGCGACGATGATCATCCTTGTGAAGGGTTAGGGGAACATGCAAACTTTGTTAATTTTGGGATGGCGTTCCTTACTCTGTTCAGAGTTGCGACGGGGGATAACTGGAACGGCATAATGAAGGTATGTGTTTTGCATTATTTATTTATCACTGAAATTCATAAGTGGTCTCAAATGTGGAGCGAATGTGGAACACACTTTCTAACAAGCATCTGTATGATTTTAAATTTACAGGACACATTGAGAGACGACTGTGATCATTCACCAGAATGTTTCCAAAACTGTTGCGTCTCTAAGCTAGTCGCTCCACTGTTCTTCGTAGTTTTTGTTCTTATGGCGCAATTCGTGTTGGTAAATGTTGTAGTAGCCGTACTCATGAAACATTTGGAGGAATCTCATAAAGCGATGGAAGATGATATGGATATAGAAGCTGAGCTAGAAGCAGAATTAGCTGCTCAAGAAGAAATTATGGCGAAATTAGTCGAAGAGATTCCAGAGCCTGAGGACGAAGATGATATGTCTCCTCAAATGCAGCCCAAATTCATAAGACTCCCGAAGGTCACTTCACTCCCAAATAATTTTGTGTTTACTTATTTCGAAACTGACGAGATGAGCTAATGGTGCTGCTGCTGCTGAAGGCTGCAATACTGCGTACGTATTTTTATGCAGATCGTCGTCTCTACCTATGTAGCGTTGTTGACTATACATAAAATAGAAAACATAGAGATCATCATGAGATCACGTAGAAAAAGTTAGTACCTATATTTCCTAGCCATACATCTGTTGTCCTCTCTAATAATCTTTTAAAGCGTAACATAAGACCAATCGGAAACGAGATCGCATTGTAAGTTATTGCAACGCAGACTATACAGAGATAGACATTATTTTGCAATCAAAAGTGACTTCATATACCTGACCTGAAATAGTACTACTATTTGAATTAGCTCATGGGAAATATAGTGAAAGTAAGGACATTCGCTCGCATTAGCTTTCTGCTCACCAAATGGCCCTATAAAATCCTGAACTGTGTGCCCTGATAACCTTTATATACATGATAACATGAAACTAGAAGTGTTTTGATAGCTTTTACTCACTCACTCGAACACCGTTAACCTGAAAGCAACCGACAATCTTGTAGTCATCATCATATTATATAGATTCCCTGTTGTGGCACAATCACGGAGGATATTGCTAATCCCGTGTCTTCCATGAATCAAATGAAATTCTAGGAATGATTTCTCTCGAGAATTAACCTTATATATATGTCTATTATCAAGGTAAAGTAACCCGTAAGCTGACACGTCGCCGTACTACACTCTACATGTCGTACCTTTCCTCCCGTATTTTCATCATGCACACCTGTCAATTTTGCAAACTGATTTCCAACGTACCATACATTACATACATATATACCTTCATCGCATCATGTGAATCAATAATAAAAGCGCAAGTCGCTCTTGTCGTCGTTATTACTCATCTTGATCTTTCACTGGAAACTTTCAAAACCTTCTCCTCTATTTTACCTTGTGAATTCCCTACGTACATTTATATTGTTATATTGTTAGCAGTTACACTATGTAAACCTATGTAGAGAGTAAAATGCCTCATCTCCAGTATATAATAATGCAGATTGATTTATACGGTTATGTGTAATAGGCTGGAAAAGCTATATGAACTTTTATAACGTATACATTCTACACGAAACAGTATAGCAACATGTGTACTTTTAAATGTCGTATATAATTAGCAGATAAAGTAAAGTTTTATACCGTTTTGATGTGCAGATTTTGTTGAGTGTTTCTGATACTATTCTCATTATTTCTTGTACTACAGTAATAAACGAAATCATAATGCTGAATAAAAATAAAAATTACCTCATGTATTCAACTACATGAATACAACTACATCTACATTATCATAGGATTCATGTTCATAGGGTCCACTTTTATAAATACTTTCTGTTCTCACACGATCTCAAGAACGATAAGCCCTACTACAAGGTTGAATAATGGTTGAATATAAAAATTGGTCGAATTATTAAACGAACTCTTCAGTTCTGCATGTAACATGTAAGTTGAGAGGTTCATTTTACGTAAAAGTATTAAGCGGTCTATCACAACAGGAGATACGAGTGAGAATTCTCCAGAAAGGAAATACTTATTTGCCTTCACAGGTAGTTATAAAATATATTGTACGCCTGCCTAACTAATATTAGGCCCGAATGCTCCTGGCCATAATACTGAATTGTCTTAGACTGATGTGAACTGTGACGAAATGCAACTCCTCATCACCGCAGCACCAGCCAACCATCAGAGAAGTTTAAGCACATATCATGTATTTTTACAATTTCAGCCAATGTTGAATGCATGCTATAATGAAGCAACAGGTAATTTTTTATGAGGGTCAGTCTTCTTTCATCTCATCATCATCAGCTCCTTCGAGACTGATTCTTCGCTTCTCTATCTCCTGACTTTTTCTACACTCGTTCTAGTAAGACTATTTGACTGAAAAATAACATATTAATATTCTTAGGCACTCTCATTTATTTCGAACCGAAGACTCAACTTAGAAAATTATTTACGGAATATGTCACTACATGGTCTTGATCTCGTTTTTGAACGAAGCAGAAATGGAGGGGTACAGAAAGTGTACAGGCACCAGAGCAAAGTCAACAACTGTGAAATGAAGTTTTCAGTATTTATTCCTGATAAAAATTCATATGAAGAGAAGTTTCATGTGTTGTTTTTTCTACCTGGAGCTGAGTGTAATGAACAACATTTTCTGAACCGAACTGAATTTCATGAGCACGCAAGTGAGTTTAGATTCATCGTCGTTTGCCCTGACACCAGTCCTCGTAAGTATTGGTTGAATTTTTTATGACAATTATTAGGCAGACACAAAGTCTACTACACTCACAGAGATCTTGAAATTATCATCATTTTTCCCTTATCCAGGTGTTGATCTGCCTGGTGACAGTGATGACAGGTTAGTTGGAAAGTCTGCAAGTTGGTACATAGACGCTACTGAAGAGCCATTTGTACGGCACTATCAGATGTACACGTATGTTTCGAAGGAGCTGTATGACATCGTCCTCAAAAACTTCCCAGCCCTTCCTAAGTTTGCTATTTGTGGTCACAGGTATACTTGTATTGAATTTTGAATTATGACAGTGAGTGATGACAGTGATGAGAGTTAGTTAAAAAGCTGCAGGGTCTTTTATCATTTTCAGTATGGGTGGATGTGGTGCAGTGTGCATTGGTCTGAGGAACCCCGATAAGTTTGCATCTATATCTTTGTTTGCTGCTAATTGCAATTCGATTTCTTGGGGTCATAAAATTGTTTATACTACGTTACTTGGAGCGGATAACCAAGACTCTTGGAAGTTGTACGATGCATCGGAAGTGGTTAAGAGTTACGATGGACCACGTCGAGAAATATTGTTGGATCAGGTAATGACTGCTGGGAATTATTGTAGGGTGAAAACAGCGAATGATTGCTGGCATTGCACGAAATGATAACTCTCCTATCTTGTAGACATTCATGTGCTTGATTATTAAAGGGAACTGAAGATGAGTACTTGAAGACTTTAAATCCTGAGAGACTTGTGGCTGCTGCAGAAGCTAATCCAAAGGGAAATAAAGTTATCAATGTTCGATTACGTTGGCAGCAAGGAAAAGATCACTCTTACAACTTTGTGAAACTTTTTTGGAAAGATCACTTCCAGTTTCACCAAAGAGTTCTCTTCTTTGCTTCTCAAGGTGTTTGAAGGAATTTGTTCTCAGCTCCAAGTTTACCAATGGCCCGGGATATTAACTGATGATGGACACAGTTTATCTCATCATTTTCATATTTTTAACAGTTGAAGTTGAAACCAATCATTTCTAAAACTAATGTCAATTGTTGTGAATTTTTAAATAAGGATAAGTGTACTTTCTAATTAAATGATATTACTGCATTAAAGCCATTTAGGAAATCATAACATTATTCAACAATGGTTTATTACATTTATCTTTCTTGCGATGCGGAGTCTACAAACTATTATGAAAAAGTTTGACCGTTTTTACCGAGATTATTTTATCAACATTATTTATATTTTTATGCACAGTGTAATTTCATCTCCTAAATATCTCGTTGTACAGAGCCTCTTCCTAACCTACAAAATATGGCCTACTTCTAGACAACAAGTTGGCCTTAATAAACAATGATATATGGTTATATACACCGATTGACAAATGTCATTTCAGTAACTTACATTTTAGAATTGCAATAGCAGACATTCAAACGTTATTTAAGTCATTCAAAAGGATAACATTCATTTTTTTTAAAAATCAACAAATAACGAGTGTGCAACTAACAATTCACCTTTGTCATTCATACGGGAGATAATTATTTACAACATTCTTGGAAGTTCTCACAAAATAATTTCTCTCTTTCATCCTGTCAAACTCCAAACATTGAATAATTTACATCAAATAATTTATAATTGTAACGAATAATATCTATTTTGCACTCTTAATTTTGCCTCTCAAAAAGTCTTGTTTTCTTCCATGTGTAATTGACACATAACAGCCAAATATTTATTAGTCAAATTTTTATTTTATTGCACTACTAATAAGTTTAACTCAGTACTTTCTTAACTAACTTGGCAAGTTAAGTCTATGGGGGTTGATCGGAAAAAAGTTACAGGTGAATGAGGTTCCTTTCTGCATTTTATTACGCTTCTTTAGCTTCTGTGCAAGACTGCCCAATTTCTAGGAAGTTCGCATATATCTCACGGGTACAAGCGCCCTGAGGGTTAAACCCGAACTTATGATAACTTCCATCTCCACAGACGACTACAAACCATAAAACCACAATCATTGGTAAGCATTTCTTCAGTCGAAACAGACTATATATAAATATCAGTTTTACCTATTACAGAATGAGGATCAGAATTTCCAAAGGCACAAAGACAAGGAGAGTTTCCAGGAACTTGGAATCGGGTGAAACTCCATTTAGAGCTGAAGTACTTTGGTAAAAACGTAGCAGATGCAAGCCTGCAATTGTAAAACCAAATATAATAATACGTATTAAACTTTTCTCTAAAAAAACTGAAATACAATCATGTCTTAAAAACTTGATACAAAACATAATATCTAATGGCTTACGAAGATTGCTTGTTTTTCTTATGGTCGTCAACTGCAAAGATATGGATCGTTCCGTGATCAGATGAGACACACAGCAAAGAAGAATCGTGATTAAAATTAATGCAATAAATGAGAGCGGGATGTGCTCCTCTCCGTAACTCATTCACCATTGTCCCATGAAGTGTTTCAAATATTCTTATAAGAGTTCCTTTCTCACTAGCAGTCGCGAGTAACGTCCCCTGTTCAAAAAATAAATCATAAATTAATACAAAGAACAACTCGGGTGCAATTTTACTAAAAAGGCTTGAACGAATGCTAACCTGTAGGTTTAAAGAAATACAAGATAAAGCAGTCTCATGAGCCGTCACAGTGACAGAACCCTTTTCGATATTGCCCAAATCAATAATTTCCACTTGTCCATGGCTCTGCCCAGGAAATGCTAAAAGCGAATTAGTCGACGATGGACACAACACACAGAGTCCCCTAGGGTTCGCACATGTTTCAAAAACATGTAATTGCTGAGGTGTCTGCGTGAACGTGTAAACTTTGACCATCGATTCCAACGCTACAACAATTCTGTCTCGCCTCAATTTGACAGATCTCACAGGAGAAGAAAAGTCCATTTCAATCACTACTCGTTTCTTCAGGTCATCCCAGATCATCACTTTGTTCAACGCATATTTCGGTCTCGGACCTCCCCCCACAAGTGCCAAGTAATTACACCGGAACAACATTTCCACTCTCCCCAGTCCTCCGTCATTAAAATCATGTCTCTCCTTCTCCTTCAAGGGATCGCAATTAAATACTCTGAACCCCGTCTCCGTTCCACAAGCAAAACAACCTGAAAAATGCCAAAAATCGATTTAGCATTTTAGCATTCACTCCACTAAATCTCTCCTTGAAATAATATTCCACATTTTGAAAATCCTTTACCTTGGTCTTGGTTGAATCCAACGAACAACAACCCGTTCCTATTAATTATATCACAACAAAATTTGTATTTCAACATCAATTCCCAACTAAACTCACAGCAATAACAAGAACTTACTGATAACTGACCAAATTGTCAATTATGTCAACTCACCTGTACGGATTGTTCTCTCCAATCTCCATTTTCATTCACCGCAGCCCTCGCAGCCCCGTAAAACCCAACAATTTCCAAATGTCACAACTCAAACTTCGAAATTTCTGCGAAAAATATCCTGATGCTCCTCTCCACTACTCGTATTTCAAAATTGAAATAATAGCCGAGGGCGTTCTCTGTTTATTAAATTCTTAACTTGTGTCAATGTTTACAATCGAATCAGTATGCTAATATTGCTAATACATGTGTGTCGTTTTTATTAACTCTGCTCCTGTCAATAAAGTATAAAGTGACGATAAGGTTTTTGCAACTCTGCCTCCGTGTGTCTTTACTTCTATCTATTTATAGTTGACAATCTGTCACTTTATTTATATATTAATACTTGATCTCGGATGATGTGAAATGTATTAGTACAAAAAAGACGAGAGAAGGTTGACGTGCCAGGCTAGTGTGCGCACTGTCTCTCTGTATATAAACAACAAGCGAAAGGAAGGAGTGAATAAGACGAAGTGGTGGTGGTGGTGGTGGTGGTTTCGTTTGGTACAAATGGTACAATGCATTGGATTCTGTGTGACCTTCAACTCAACAAAAATGCGTTGAGATCTTCATACGTATCACGTATGAAATGAATCTCTGAATTTCTCAATTATCCATTCTCCATGTAATATTTTATACCTAATTGTTTTTATTAGTAGTTCATTTTAATTACACAATTCATGTTGCACAAAGACATAGAAATACGTACGAAGAAATCAATTTAACTCAAAAAATATGTATAAGGATCAGGAGTTACTTCGTATGTAGGATGACAATGACAATGAAACTGTATGCGATTAATATTTCCAATGATTTCTAATAATAGTCATATGAATTAATTGAGTTCCAGATTCTTTAAGGGTCCAAGCAAAGACCTCTGGGCATTTGGAGTTGGATAGAGATCCGAAATTTCGATAAGTTTTGTACGGTCGGTTGTGAAGTCGAAAAACCGGCCAGGTTCTTTAATTTCATCGTCGGAACATGGAAATGGAAATAGGACGCATTCCACTCCTGGAATTATCATGCTTGCTTGTATCTCCTCTTTCTCGACCTCTTCACGAGCTGCTGTTTCTTTCAGAATGTACACTTCCACCTTTGGACACACCCATCCCCCTAAGTACGATTCTTTGAACTGCGGAAAGCCATTAAAAGCCATTTAGAAAATTATGTTCAATCGGATATCTTGGAATATGGCACTGGTGAATATGTAACTGGATATGACTTACCAAGATTCTCTTTCTGTATTTCTCCGAAGTCAGCTTACAAATCTCTTCCGGGGAAAATCCACCGCATGGATAATTTATTATGTCAGCCTGAAGTACTTGTGGAGGAACGTCAAATAGAGCGGGATCAAAATATAAAGCAGGAATAAGGTCGTATTTATGAACTACTTTTTTCACTCCATAGTCATACAATTCTATTAAAACCTGAAATTACATTATTGAAATCGTTTAGAAGAACCGAAAATAGTAATATATCAATAATCTGTATTATGTGCATCAGTGCATGATATTTCTAAAAGTCACCTCTCCAGTACTTTCTGATTCAACGGATTGGTCACCTAAAGTTCCCAGCAGTCTCACTCGAATGAACGTATCAGGTTTCCTCTGATCACGACGCATGAATATCTTATTCTCAGAACTCCACTGGTCTTCGAAATCTTTCATTACTTGTGTCGACGTGATTGTAGTCCAGTCCACAGTCAGTTTGGCTTTTCGAATTGCTTCAAACACTCCAGATTGGATTTGAATCCAGATGCGGCCACTGGGAAGAGCGTGAGTTATTTTAACATTCTGCAGCACCATGTTCTGTAAGTACGCAAAAACATACTTAAGTATTAACATATGGCACAATACTATATGAACCAATTCACCTTTTCAATATCGAAGCGACCATTCCAAGCAAGTATTTGGGACAAGATGTCGTCATTGAATGACCATTTTCTCTCCTTAGCTTCCTCTGGATTGTGATACAGCTCCACTATAGGAGTCCGAGGGTTCTTCTTGTCGAGATAAAACTTTGCGAGAAAATATTCCGTCGTCAAACACGACTGAACTTTTGCAGCGTCCACCACGGCAGTTGTGCCTTTTGTAAAACGGTAGCTGTGTTTTAATGAACACTTAATCACCTAAAGACAAACAACATTATTATAACTTCAAATACAAACGCAAAGCATGCTATTTAATCTTTAATTGTAATACACTTGCCATCAATGGTATCTTGAACATGTCCTTGACCATGTTATACAATTTCCTTTGTTTCACTTTGTACTTCATTTGAGTATCCAGATCATTCATGATTACGCTCGTGTCGAC
>Ga0194135_10000216_pt1 | contig 33722 bp, 28 predicted proteins | sample LitLau_LLRF_2013_FD_134024 | JGI IMG/M metagenome (GOLD analysis project Ga0194135, IMG submission 134024) | Freshwater sediment microbial communities in response to fracking from North America - Little Laurel Run_MetaG_LLRF_2013 (version 2) | ecosystem: Environmental > Aquatic > Freshwater >... | reverse complement strand
GTGTTATGTTAGTTGCCAGCTTGAGTTGACTGGTGATCTTTGTATTTCAGTTAATGCAAAAGTAAATTCCTAAATTGAAATCGAAAAACGAGTAATAACAAGAGGAAGATGCGAGTGAATGAGGGTAAAGTAAAAACTTGTATTCTTTGTTGGATCCTCAAAGGAAGGAATTTTTGCATTGTGCATGAATGTCTTTATTACTGAGAATACGTATTATTATTGAATGTGAAAAGAGACCGATTGAATGCATCTTGCAATATTATGCAGACAATAGCCCCAAATGAAAAATACCAGTCGACTGCATGTAGTCCGTCCGTCAGATCTATTTGGAAATGTCCCTGTTTCGCTGTGTACTGTACGAACTTAAGTAATTGCGTGATTCTTCATCTTCCCTCTTTCTGAAAAAGCATCTCACTAGTATAGTGATAGTAAAGAGAGAGAGTTATTCATACACATGTGAAGGCCAAAAAAGGGAAGTTGATTTGAAGCTTTAGAGCAAAAATCGTGAGTCATTCAGATTGTGTGAATAATGTCTTCTTAAAAACGGCCGGGATCATCATTAGAGTAATCTTAATATCAAAGATGAAAGAGCTGAATGTGTGTAGTGTGTATGGTTGATAACTTTGATAACAGAAGTGCTTTTAAGTGGAAGGAGTACAAATTATGACAAAGCACAACAGCTGCGTTGATCCAGAGAAGAAAGATGAATCGCAAGTTGAGAAATATCTCGGAGATTTTATTGCTTATTACTTCGGCTGAGGTAGCAATAAACACGATGGGTGTTTGAGAAAATTATTTGCGGAAATTAATGGGAAACTTTGGAGAGTGAGAAAATAAGAGTGTGGAAGTAGCTCTTGGTATGTGGTGACCAGATGCAACAGCGAACACAATATCAGCAGCAGTTCATCTATTAACACAAACACCGATTCTTATTTTGAAAAGGAAAGTTTGTACGAATATACGCATCTTGTAAAGGTAAAAAGGGCGCTGCTGTGAGAATCAGAAAAATTCTATTTTTAATTTTGGAGAGAAGTAATTATTTGGAGAGAAGCAGGACCGGAGAATTTTGGGTGTTTTATTGTTACGACCAGGCAGTTTCACACTCTCTTCCCATTCAAATCTTATTATTTGCAAGGCTATTGTATTGTTCTAATGACCGTGTGGAAGTGAGTGTTTTAGTGGCTATGCTTGTTAAAACACAATCCTGGATGACGATGCAAGCTGCAGACAATTAGGCTTGTTAGTGTCTGTTCATTATTTTTAATGCATTTGAGTTGACTTCTCACAGATGAAAAGGATTATAAGCCTTTGCCAGTGTTTTACACACTCTCAAGGTTGAATAGGAACGAAATACAAATTCTTTCTCCCTTCAAACTTTTGTCTTTGCACACACTTCGCGGATGACTGATTTCTCCGTGAGGAGTTCGAAAATCCCATTTGTACACTTTTGGATTCTATGAAGTGTCTTCCCAGCTTGGTGCAATTTATTATTTTGCTCGTAGGACTCATTTATTGCGATTGAATATCTTCCTGTTGCTTCGAGGAAAAAGAAGGATTGTCTTGAAATTAAAAGCAACATTAGGTAGAGTCAGTCAAAAGCTTCGTCTTGATAGAAATGTTTTATCTACTCATGTAAATCATCCTCTCTCAGAGATGAGTTGAATGGTTGACTGAGTATGAGAAGATGAAGAGATAGGCAAAAAGTATGCAAAAAGCATCAGACACTCTGTAAGAATGTTTTTCGAGGTAGACAGGCTGTGCGGAATGAAGATGAATGTACAGTAAAGGCCGCTCCCTTGGAGAAATCTATTAATTGTAATGGTATGGATCTTTGCTGCTGGATAGGATGTTTGATATTTGTCTTCCGTGTGTATACTTTGCATCTCTTATCGTCACTGGAAAGTCTTTCAAGAAGAGTGACGTGATTGCACAGCTGACGACGTTCTGATGATTACCTTCAAGATTTATGTCTCAAGTATTCGATATGCACACTACTCTGGGCTTAAGATAATAAAAAATCTGCGTGTAGTGTTGCCTTCTGGGGAATCCTGAGGAGATTCTTGTCACAGTAGAGAAAGGAAGGATTCGCACGTATGGAATGGAGGAGCTTATAACAGGCTTACAGACTCACAAGTTCACAACCAACTCTGGATTCCTGTATAAATTTCTTACTGTTCGCGTTAGTGGGACGTGCTCAGGAAGTATTTTAAATTATCTCCGCCTAAAATATTAAAGAAGCTGTATCTGTAGATGTAGATGGAAATACACGCAAGTTTTAATAGTTGAATTCGATTTGTACAATTCAATCTATCATTATTGTTGTTAAGTCACCGGACCATGTCAGCATGTCTAGCATGTGGAGAGGTTGATGCATGTTATGTTCTCAGAACATCTCATGACAAGTAGCAGAGGCTGAAGAAAAATCAATGATGTCCAGCGGATGTAAGTCCAGTGACAAAATGAGTTATGATGTTGTATCTATGTACGCACTTGTGCTTACAGCGGAATGGAAAGATATACACAAGAGAGGTCATTTCGAATATTTTTTACTCTGGGAGTGACATACATCATCGTCCTCTTGTCGCTTGCCCTCACCATAAAAAGAGTCTCAAGCACCTTATCAAAATTATGAATCATCTTTCGACTTTATTATCTTTCTAAAGAGATGAGATATCAAAAGATGATTTCCACAGGACTTGAAGAGAACCCCCAAGAAGATCTCTCATAGAGCCATCTCACTCTCTAAACTTAATTTATTGAGCCCGAAATGCCCATTCCAAAATTATAGCCAGGTTTAGATTCTGAGGATCGTACAAAAATATAAATAATAGTCAGTCGTCCACTGTCTAAAATATAAGCACCGAGCTTTTATTATGTTTTATCGCTAAGCCCTTGAAGCTGTCTCCGGTTGTTGAATGGGCCATCACTTCTCATGAAATAATAATCAGCTTTCGTGCTTTTATCGAAAGCATCATCACTGTCATGACCCTTTGACATTGTCAGTCACTAAAAGAAGACGCGCGTCCTCTTAGAAGTACTTTTATGATAAGTAGATTGTGTAAGTTCGGATAGTTCGGAAGATTGCATGTATATATTTACGTATTAATGTTGTATTTTGCTCGGAAAAGTTCATCGGTAATTACCATAAGGTTATATTTTTATGGTGAAACAGAAAAGGTAGACATGAACGTGGCATAATTCTAGGTAAGTCGTTTTTATCCACGGCGTGTACGTGTGTGAGAGATTTTTAGGCAAATTGCATCTAAAAGAGGTGACTGAGCTCATTGAATATTTTGGCACGGATTTGTGGATTTTAGGGTATCAGAAGGGTGCGGTGGTGGTGGTGGTGGTGTTCAGTCAATAGTTCTATAGTGAACTTTTGATGATGATGAGATGTGACAGAAGGTTGATGAAGTGATTGTTTGAATGGCTTTCTCGGCGGAGGTGTGGCTGTACTTGTGTATGAGTGTGTATGTTGTGGGTAGGTGTGTAAGATAAGATTAAGATGACATGAAGAGTAGTTTGGTGTATGTGTGTGTGTGATGGTGGTCTTAATCCCACAAACGTCTTCTTCTTCTTCTTAAGATTCTTTTCCTTATACCCTTTCTAGTCCCTAGAGATGATTTAACCAAAAATAAACTTGTGGTGTGTATGTGTAGTGTGTAGTGTAGTAGGGTAATGATGAGATGAGTGGTATGAGCCATGAGACCATTCATTCTAAACTCACACACATTCATTTCCTAGAGGGATTATGTTGAATATTACGATTTACAATTTGATGTGTTACGTGGTGGTTAAGATATATATATATATATATATATGCGAGAAGAAGAAGTCGAAGTTGAAAGACTTGAGAGAGAGAGTCTGCTGAAACGGAACAAAAAACTACTTGCATGCATTTGCTTAAATCGCTATAATAAATGATGAAGTTGAATGTGTAACTTTTCACCGAGATCATTTCCCATCCCTCTCTCTCTCTCCCTTTCTTGTTTTTACCTTAGATTCCTTCAGTCTTCTTATTTCTTGAAGTTGTTTGGGTTTACCATCACATTTCACATTCATCTCTTCCTCTCCTTCTCAATTTATAGCTTCAAGAGTCTCACATTGACTTGAGAACAGCGAATAATGTGAGTGTTTACGACTTGTATTAAATCACGAGAATGGAAAAGCTAAGGTGTGATTCAAAAGGTATGAAATTGAAGCAGGCAGACACACTCCGCATTCATTCTCAATTTCATTTAACTTTTGGACACTAAAAGTTTAAGTATAGTACTTGATTCACAATTGGATTTCTCTCGTGTGTGTTGCACTCCTTCCGACTCCTGGTTGTTTCATTGAATGTAATTGGGAAGAAAAGAGAATAAATGTTATTTCGATTTAAGTGAATGAGTATAGGTGGATATGTAATGAGAAGGATAAAATAGCGATAAGAACTAAGCCAACTTTACGCCAAATTACTTCTCAATGTTACTTTACGTATATTCTTCATGAAAGTCTTCGGTGGAAGAAAAATTCTAAACAGAAATGGGTTAGATTTGAGATCTCATAAAAAGTTAAGGAAAGAATTCAATCGAATTCTTAGGATTGGGCCGGCTTATCATTTGATAAAAAGCCGTAAAAGTAAAGGATAAAAAAGGAGATCTTGTGAGACACACATACACGAGACGATCTTTAGATTGAACGACGGACCAATACAACTCTCATTTCATACACGACGAGGAAGTACATACATATATAAGATCATGTAAAGAAGTAAAAAAGGAAGGAAAGAGTGCGGGGAGAAAAGAATGCAAAGACGAGAGTTCTTCTAGTACACGGGGAGACTTGTCTCGTTTTATGATGTAGTTGAGACTTATCAGATCTTGTGGAAGATTCTTTTGGTAGTTCTACTTTTACTCTCTGAAGGCTTATTAATACGACGAAGTGGAGGAAGTTTACGGGCCCAGTGGGAACACGCAGCAACTTATCTGCATCTCTGTCTCCACGAGACACACTCCTGGCGCACGAGATAAGGAAGTAGAGAGCGAAAGATAGAGAGAAGGGAGAAAGAAATATATTCTACGAACAATAAGTATGCATTACATGTGTAAAGTGAATCACCACCCACAATACAAATAGGAGTGGGAGTGAGCTTGTTTTTGAGTGACATTGCGTCTTTTACTTCTATGCAAAAATATATCAAAAGAAGTAAATCCGTTAATGTATTTTCGTAGTTTTGCCATAGCCTCACTCACAACTCTTTCAACTAATCTTTTTAACAAGATGGATTTGCTTCACTGCAAAATCTTGCTATCGTCTGTGGAGAACAAAATGAATGAGGACTCCATATATTCCTAAAGAGAGACCTTTTTGGAACAAATTATGGCTAAAAGGGAATTCTTGTTGAATTTTGCAAAGTGTAGCAGATGGTTGTTGTAAGGATCATATTATGCTTTATTACTGCTACAACGTGAACTATCGACTCAGTTTAATACTTATAAATATATAATTTACAGAGTAGAGGTCTACACACGGCTCTCGATTTTATTTGGCGATACGTGAATGCTCAATTTTGCCTGCGCTGCAGAAATGGAAAGTAGAAATGGATTTATTTATGGGATTTGCTAAGGATAATTAAATTTTTCAAATGCAATCGCTCAGGTTCTTTAAAAATACGTTTAGTCGTGAAGTTTTATGGAGAATTGAAGAGCTCACATGTGGAATTACAAAGTATTTCTGAAATTGGATAGGAAACTGGCAGAAAAAGATATGGATTTGGTTGTGTAAGTAAAGTAGCTTAAACAATATACCCGGAAATTCATATGATATCGAGTTTCTCTCTTGAATCAATAAGCACAGGGATTAGAATTGGATGATGAAGTTAAGTAAAGTGGATTCTCCATTAGCCTCTCGTAAAATAATCCCGTAGAGTCTCTCCCATGGGCTTCTCTAATAAAGCTCAGAAGGGTCAGATTTTTGTAGGATTCGTATTGTATGAAGTATTCTGTGAATTTTGAGATTCCCTACCTACTACTTTAATGAACTGCTGAATGTTTTCTTTGTGCATCTATGAGTAAGCAAGTGCGTCTCTGTATGTAGGAGGGTTGTGAATCTGTGGCTTAGCTCAACTACAGGTTTGTATGAATAAAGATTTGGATTGTTTCTGAGCTCGTACACACATGAGTTCATCTTGACAATGAACGAGGACAGCTCAAAGAGGATTAGTAGGACATTGGTGCTTTTCCCTTTGTCCTCGCAGTAATTATTAGGTGGTGTATATATACTGTCCATGTTTTCCTAAGTGGTGTTTCATGGAGAACTGACAATGAGCCTTTTTGTGTGGGATGTGGGACTTCCAGAGCAGATCAAAGAACCGGATGATGATCTTCTTCTGTGTGAATCGGAGGATTAGTTTCACACAAGAAGGATGTCTATTCATCATCAGTTTTGGTTGGGTTGAAATGGTTTCATTTAGTTGATGGAGGTTAAGGTCGATATGGCAGAGGGCAATGTAATGATGGAGAAGGTATGTTATTGGCTACGTGTCTGAACGTGTGGTGCCTTAAGTCGTAGGTAAAAATTGTCGGGTCCTGTGAGCTTCGCAGGGGAGCTGAGATTCCTCCAGGTGTGCTTTTTTAGATTTCGGTTTACCTTGTCATTCAGAACTCAATGAGTAATATTTCATTGGAATATCATGATTTCGTGTGCTTCGTGCAACATGATTCAATACTAAACGAGTACACACTCTCAGGGCCACAGCTTCTCTGACTTTTTACAGTTCAGATTCACACATTACGGTTAGAATTATTACACTCACGTATGCCATGGCGTACTGCGTGAGATGAAGATGATGATGATGAATTAAGGGAAGGGGTCCCTTCAAGAGTTACACACACACACACATGGTGTTATCCGTAGCGGTACTTCAGAAGGCAGACATTGAAATATTTGCTCCAAGGCATTAAGCATTTCATTTTTACACGCATTCTTTAGGGTACCTGCATTTATTTTTTATTTTTGACGCACCCCTTTTTCTCCGCGCGTACTTTGCAATGTCCCGTGGCAAAATGCACACACAGCTCATGTATCAACTATTAACAATGTAGAGCTACTTTTTGTATAAGTTCGTTTTTAATCATGAACATGATGGATTGCACTCAGCGTCTGGTTTTAATTCCGCTATACTTCTGTCAAAAGTCTCTGGATGATTTTCATACGCTTATGTGTGCATGATAACCTACCTATATATATATGTCTACATACTTTTGGTAAACAACTGAGAATCGTAATCGAAGGTACGCGTCCATCTGTTAACTAAAATGCGGTACGAAAGAGGGTGAGGGTCAATAGAGATAATTGCTGTAATTGAGTTCATGAAACATGATATCAGGTGTGTATGCGATGAAAAAGAATGATTTTGCTAGAAGGGATCATACTTATTATTGAAGGGGAAAGGGCGATGATAATTGTAATTCGAGTGCTTCTGGTTTGACTGGGTCAACGTGCACACACATTATATAGTGTGTAGAATCTGTAGAATGTGTAGCTTGAGCAAGCGGTTGTCTATAAAATTAATTTAAATTGATAAGTGCAACAGAAGAAGATATGGAAGCATTATTATGAAAGGCGAAACGGCAGATGGAGGTTAAGAAGATAAATGGTACAAGAGGATTTTATATAATTGAAGTTGACTGAATGAGCTTAAGCAGGAGCGGAGGAAGTCTGATTACATATTCGCATCAAGTACGAAGGGAGAGAGAGATGTGTAATGGAGATAAATGAGACATGTCTTTGTTTTTAGCTGTTTAATTGTTATCTGACTTGATCTAATGACTCGGAGTTTGTACAATAATAATACTAACCAAATATATTTTGAATTGACAGTGATCCGTGATGAATTCCGGGTGCTACCACAAAGTAGCAAAGTTCTTGTGGGTGAGACAGCGATCTTCCGATGCCAACCACCCAGAGGGACTCCTGAGCCTCAGGTTGTGTGGCATAAAAACGGCCAGAATGTCGAGACCCGCATGTCAAGGTAAGAAAAGTTTTATTTGATCAAGAGTTACACAGTTGATTTTCAGCTGGAGAAAAAGTTGGCTAGATTGACTTGTTGTTGGGCTAGCTTAGGTAATGTCCTGAGGGAAGCCAAGAACAAGTGAAGTAAAGAAGAGAGAAAGATTTATGCGAGTTTTCTCCGAGCGTCTAGTTGACCTCTGTGTGTTCTCTGAGGAGTCGTTTCATGCATGAGAAATTGATGAAATTGACTTTTTACTTTGCTTTTGTGTTTTCCAGTGGCTCTGGGAGAATTTCCAATGACATGGGCAACCTCGTGATAAAAGATGTTCGACCATCAGATGCTGGAAGGTACCAGTGTAACGCCATAAATATTGCTGGAACGAGAAGCTCTCCTGAAGTAATTTTGAGTGTCAATCGTAAGTCTGTCTAAAATTTAGGGTAATTGTTGTTTTATTCATGAAAGAGCTTTATAAATTTTGGAATTTGCATGCTCAGAAAAACCTGGATTCACTCAAGAACCCGAAGATGTTACCATTCTGATTGGAAGTACTGCGGAATTTACTTGTGATGTTCGTGGAATGCCTCTTCCGGAAGTGAGTTGGTACAGACAAGACGCCAACATGCCCATGGGTCGCTTTGAGTCTATTGATGGAAGTCTCCGAATCAAGGATGTCCGTCCGGAAGATGAAGGAACCTACTTTTGTCAAGCGAGTAATGATCTGGGCAGCATACGAGCATCGGCGAGGCTTGCTGTCTTGTGTAAGTTAATGACGTAGAAAGAAGATATCTAAGCGAAGGGAGGAAAGCAAAAAGAATGAACTGCTCCACGATATTGAGTTCACCAGAATTCAATCATACAATCATAACATTACGAAAGTACTTCCTCCAACAAAAGTTTTCTTCGTAAGCGTCTACCTTGGAGAGAAAGTAATACACGTGCAGAGCATTTTGACTAACTAATATAGAACACAGGAACCAGCCTAGGAAGAATAATGAGAACTTTATTTATTGATCTACAACACTGATAATAATACGAGTAACTTGACAAGTGTACATAGTTTCAGTTTCTACTGCACTCTGTGTGTTCTCTAATAGGATGGCTGCACATCTCTGATGTATTTACAGAGGCAAGAGAAACGTAGAAAGTTAGACGAACGAAAGTTATTGCAACAAAAGTTTTTCATAATATCGAATTGGGAGAAAGCTCGCAGTCATTCTCCGGTGGTATGAAACCAATTATTATTATACTTCCGGGTAAGGACATAATAGTGATGAAATGTTTCAACTTTGTAATTTGGAATGAAAAAGACAAGTCTGTCTGCGGAATTAGATAATGACTTAAGATTAAGAAGTAGAAGGAGAAGACGAAAGTGCACTTTGGCTTACGATGCTGAATCTCGTTTAGCTTGGAATATGAGGGATCATAAAGGGCCTTTAGTTTTATATGAGATGGAACTTCCATCTAGATTCAAGTACAATTCACATCTACGGATGAACAACGCACAGAGATATTATTATTCCTGATGTGAGGGTTGAAACAACCTACACTGAAACCACACGGTCATAAATAAATTAAGCGTAGGGAAATAATGGGTCTAGTGTGAGAAATGCAGTAAGTTGTGTAAGATGCACTCATCTCGAACCAGAAGAAGGAAAGAGGAGGTTCAGAAAGACATGATGAAGTGATAAAACGATGAATGAAGTGTGTGCAGATAAGACAAACACTCACACCAACCGCAACCAAAAGTCTCTCTTCTTCTTCTTCATCTTAAACTGCTTTCGTAAGCAATCATTCATGAAGTGATAGTGTCTTGTGACCCTAGGTAGGTCCTCCTCAGTATTCCATATCCTATTAGTACCGAGAATACATGTAAAACAAAACAAAATCTCCCTCGATGATGCTATTCTTCCCGTCAAAAGTTAATATATGGCATTTAGAAGTGTCTCCAGTCGCCTTAAATTACACCATTTTTCTCTTGAGGTTTCACTTTCAACCGAGTTATTTATAGCGAGCCAACTTGAAAACTTTTAATTTAAATGGCTTGTTATTTATATTTAGATTAGGCTGGAGAGTCATTATTTCATTGAGAGTGGTGTTTCATTGTACGTGTAGTATCTCATCTCTGTGCTTTGTAGTGTTTCCAGAGATCAAAGTAATGAATTGCTACACAATCACACACACTCGATATTTCCTCGCATGTTGAAATAGAGATGTCTTTGCTGAAAGAAACGGCTTCGTCATTTATGTGAGAGCTCAAAACTAAATGTGTTTAGGATTTAGCAAGTTGAATGAGAGAGGAGTGTACACCTCTTCTGTAAGCATCTCACATTACACATTGGAGTCGTGTCCAGTGTTGGACTTCAAGACTTGATTTGATAATAATAGGATGACGGGGAGAAGGCGAGTGTGTTCATCCATTTATAGCTCTCTCTGGTGAAGAGTGCATTGTGTGCTTTCATAATGGACAATTTATCAAGACAATGATTATGTCAGGGGATGAATGTGTAGAGAGGGAGTGTTGGATGTCATTTAAATATTTTAAATTCGTTTCATCCTTCTCCATTTAAAAAAGATTTTCTTTGTAAGGCTAATGGCAGCGTGTTGGTGATGAGAAGGTGTTAGTCTTCCATAAACGAGTGTGAAGAAGATGAAAGAGTTAGTCATGAGTTGTCGTGCTGTTCAGGCCGGAATGAAGCAAAGGATGAATTCTTAATTTATTTTTGAAGTGAGAAAGATGATGCACGCATGAGAGAATGTCTCAAAGGGACAATTTCACATTGTGTAAAATACTTGTGTATTTTTGCTCTCAAGACTGATTAAAAGCCTTCCTCAGAATAGTCTCTTCCTACCAAACGTGGTGGTGGTGGTGGTTGCGATGATAGGATTCGTGCATGAAATTTTAAAGATGAAATTCCTTTCGCACTTGCTTTTATTATATGAATACCTGTAAGCTTCTGATGGCGATGGCCAAATTATACTTTGAATTCATACTCTAGAAAGACTAGAATAGTCGTCGGTTGGACTGAAAGATATCAGAGCGAGCATTCCCACGAGTTTGCTATTTTATGAAATCTTCATCATTATTATTATTATTATTAAGAGAGTTCAATGTATTTCACAAGATTGAGGATAAATTTGGAAGTCAGTGCGAAGCGAAGTGCGATGAAATTGCGTAGAAGCGACGTCACGGGACAGTTTAAGTTGCGAGACTTAACATCACATGAGATAGATATATCGTACATTCATAGTTGACGTGAAAAACGGTTGTTGCTTTGTACTTGGGAGAAAGAGTTTCATTTCTTAGCGGATGATAAATGTTCCCATTTCTAATTTCATAAAGTTTGGTGGAAGAAAGAAGGAAAAGCCATTTCCTTTTGGTTTGGAAGTCCTCTGGGTTGTCAGCATGAGGAGTGAGACTGTCCATCTCAAGAAGGAAGAAAAAGAGGGGAGAGAAAGAGTGTAAGAAGATCATTCTTCCAAGTTGAAGAAGGGAGAAAGTTAGGGGACTCGAAATTATATTTATTCTTATTCTGGTCCAGTACTTCGCTTAAACTCTGAACTTGGAGGAGTCTTTTATACTTACCAATAATATAACATTCTTATAAATTCTTTTTCTTACAGCCAAACCAAAATTTATCTCTCGACCTCGGGACGTGCGAATTGGGTTGAATGGAGTGGCAAAATTCGAGTGCAGTGCTAGTGGATCTCCACCTCCAGAAATTCGATGGAGAAAGGAAGGAACTACAAGTTATCTTGGTGTTCCGGATGATCCAGGGTCCTCTCCACGTGTCCAAGTCCTGAGTCCCGAAGGAAGTCTTCGAATAACCGGAGTGAAGCGAGAAGACTCGGGAATATATGTATGCACGGCTTTAAGTCCTGCAGGGTCAAAGGACGCCACGGCTCGACTAGCAGTGACTTCTCAAGATGACCACCAACCTCCACCGATAATTTCGATCCTGCCGACAAACCAAACGCTTCCTATTAAAAGTATGGCCACGATTCCGTGCCAAGTAGATGGGACAGTTAGTCTGAAGTGGCTCAAGGACGGCATGGAACTCGATGTACAGGCTGCTAATGGCAGGATTACCGTTTCGCCTAATGGGACTCTTCACATCAGTGGTAAGCTAGCTAACTTTCCTCTCTCTTCCAAAATGCAATATCCCAGTGTTAAAGCAAATGATTCTTTTATTTAATTTTGAACTTTGGTCGTTCTTATGGTCTCCCATCCAATTTGCCTACGTAGCAGGTTCGTGTGTCATTTAGAGAGCCCACTTGCACTTTCCTCGGAATAATTTGAGCAGTGAAACTTTCGCCATTTCCTTCAACACAACAGTATACAGTAGATTGCACTTGTGTGATACTAATAACGCAATAACTAGTCTGGAGCATTACGATGACTTCGGAAAGGAAAATGGTAATGTTCTTTAGTGCGGAGGAGGAGTGTATGTACCAGTGGTGGGGTTGGTTTTGGTTACTTTCATTCAATTTCATCTAACCATTTACTCGAATGGATACACACACAAGTTCTAAATGGAAATCAGGAGAGAGAAAGTGAAGGGAAAGTGCGTTGTTGTATTTATTTTGAGTGGGGGCTGCTTCTAGCTCGAAATAGATCAGTATTGCATCGAGGGTAATAATGAGAGGATTGGCCACATCAACTTTCACTAGGTGGGATTTCCTTTACTTTCGGAGAAGTAGAAGAGAAGTGGAATTTCCAAACGAAGATAAAAGCAATATCATTTGTGATAAGATGGGATTTGGCGTCTTAAAGTCGGCTGGGGGATGGAAGTGATCAATTCTGTTCAAGAAAAAGAGTGGAAAAAATAAAAAGCATTTGAAATACAGTCTACAGAGGATTTGAACCCCATTTTTGTGGGTTTTTGTTGTAATGTTGCAAATGCAATGGAACGTCTTATCGTGTTTGTGCATCGGCCGAGGAGATACAAAATACAAAAATGAATGAATGCAGCTGAGGAAAGTCATCCACACAAACTCTAAAGCCACTGCCAGAGCAAAGAAGGATTCACAGAATGAATCGCGTACATTGGTACTGACTCATATATAGATATATATATATATAGATTGATTCAGAGAAAGTTTTACTTGTGTGTCTGGACTGGAGTTTCGTAGACTGTAATAATGAAATGTTTGCTCTAGGCTTCTCTTATTGCCGCATCTCCTTAGGCTCATGTACTCCCGAGAACACATAGAACCTGTTAGGATTAGTTGTTCACAAGACTTCACATCTGATCGAGCACTTCCAACTAAAATAGACGCTAAATGAAGACTTGCCGAGCTGCTCGTGGCCTTGGACTTGCAAGTGATGAAGTTACTTTATAGTGTTATCCAACATCATTTCAGATGATTTGAGGAAGTGCTCTCCTCCGTCCATACATACACTCCAATGAAATGAAATTGAGGAAATGCAGTTTTATGACCCTGTTGTGCCACTTGCCAAGCTGTGTCTCTAATTGACTTAATCTCGTACACTTACTTTTACTGCAGTCAGTGCACCAACAGCTAAAGATCTCATCATCACAACGAAGGACTTTGCTTATCGCACTGCAGAGAGGAGTCTTCTTAGCCTTTGCATCGAACTTTTATTGCCTTTTGACTTCGAGTGGCAATGAAACTTCCTTATCTCTGTTACAAGCTTTCTCTGTCCTACAGAGAATTGGTTACTTATCCGCATATAGATTTACAACTTGAAAGAAAACTGCACACACACACACACACGGATATTCTTGAGCCGGAGGCCACAAGGAACTCCTCTATGCATTCATGCATGAGAACACATTTACATATTGAACGATTAAGATATTTAAGGCCTACGATGATAGCTTATGCTGTACGTGCGATACTGAGAGAGAGTGAAAAGTTAGACACTTACGGAACGGAGAGAAATATGTCTTCCGTAGAAGTTATTTATGAGTTCCAGGTCTATGATTGAGTGCAGCTCTCATTGCACTTCTCGAAAGATTTATTGATCCTTTCTTTTCACGCTCTGGATCCTCTCGGCTAGTCTCAATTCCCCTTTCTAAGAGAGATGACTTTATTCTCCGTAAATCGAGTGGCTTGTCATGAAGAGAACTTGTAATATAGAATCTTGTGGTCATTGTTGTTATGTCTTGTCAAAAAACTCCTTGAGAGATGCGAGTCTCCTACTGGCTTCTACACAATATCTCATTCTTATGATCAGCACTTGCAGCATCTTTCTAGTTTTTCTTCAAGATGGCTAAAAGTGTCCTTGTATCCTTTCAGATTTACGGTCTTCAGACTCTGGACAATACACTTGTGTGGCCTCATCAACATCAGGAGAGACTTCTGGAACAGGCTACCTTTGGGTCGAGTCTCCTACAAATCCGAATATAGCTTTCCACCGAACCAACTTGGCTCTCCTTCCCGTTCCACCATCCGCTCCTACTTTAGTCAATGAAACGGGAACCAATTTCGCGACAATCTCATGGACATTGGTAGCGAATAAAGTATCAGTACCGACAAGAACTTCTCCATTGCTGGGATTCAGCATTGAAGCATTTAGCCCTGACTTGCACTCCGGGTGGGTCACTCTGGGTCACAGAATTTATGGTGGAACACGACCAGGAGAAGTGGTAACTCACACAGTGTCAGGACTCCGGGCAGATACGTCATACGTCTTCATTGTGAGAGCAGAAAACATCGAAGGGTTTAGTGTCCCAAGTAAACCTTCGGCAGCAATAAAGACGAAGACGAGACAAGGTAGTGGTGGAAATGGAGGACGGGGAATTCAGGTTGATGAAGATGTGGATGAAGAAGAAGCAAGAAATCAATTATCCGGGAGTGATATCGAGTTAATTAGTGCTGAGCCCGCTTCATCAACTTCGATCAGGATTTCCTGGAAGGTTGGTTAATCTATCGATCGTTTGTATTCTGAGACTGAGCTGAGCTAAGCTGTAACTAAGTAGAGGGGTAGTAGTAGTAGACTATACCTACAACTTCGAGACTTGAACAAAAGAAACAGAATACACACTCATATACGTATATATAACTAACGTGTTATGTAGCAAAGAGATATTCAGGAATGCTTCATCAACTCCATCCGTTTCTAGTCTTCTTTATTTTGATTAATTACTCCCTACTACTACTACGGATGCCTCGCAGATCTTTCGGATGGATGTTGCTTAATTATATGGCATGATGATCTTGACTGGAGCCACTTGAACTTGTCCTTAGTAGTACGACGAGTGTAGAGGTAGAGCCTGTAGGAGTATGGACCATTCACAAAGAGCACTACGTAGTGAAGATCTCAGGAGTCGAATGAGATTTGTGCAACACACCCTTATCGTATTATATTGCTTATATTTTATGCAGAAGGATAGAAGTAGCAGAACAATGAAACGTACTTTATGGACGTGCAATAAAGATGAAGTTGGAAGGGGAGAAGAAATTATTAATTATTTAGAAGGACTCTCTTCTTATGTCTGGTAGTCTTCCTTCGTCGTCGTCGCTCCCAATGAGAGAGAAAGACACTTTTTACAGAGTTCTGTGTGTGTTGTTGTGTCTTAATTTCAGAAGGGAAATCCCAGAGAGTCTCGAAGTTTTGTGGAGAGAGAGAGATAAGCTCATTAGCTCCGTAACAGAAGGTTTTGTATTGAGATGGATGATAAATGATGTTGGATGGTTTGTTGTTTTCTCGTTGCAGGTCTCGAAGTCCTCAATCAAGTACATCGATGGCTACTACATTCGATACAGGGACTACGGGGAGGGCAAACTTGCCTTCAATATTTTGACAGTGGTTGCCCAGAAGCACGACTTTGAGACTTACTCGCATGTTATTCAGAACCTGAAGAAATACGGACACTATGAAGTCTTTGTGTCTCCCTTTTACAAGAGTGTTGAGGGTCAACCATCCAATACAAGAAGAGTTTGGACTGCTCAAGACCGTAAGTATTAAAATCGAGACTGAGATAAACTATAAACACTCTCACGAAATGGAAAGAGTTGTAAATCACTCAATTCAAGAAGAAAGATTTAAGACAGAGATGTGTAGGTCTCTTTATTTCTTTCGTCTGTGAGATGAGATTGGAGAGAGATGGACGACTATGTAGAGTACAATTGATCTCTTTGTTGAGACGTATTGCATGAGATGGAAATTCGAAAACAGCAGAAAGGGACACACACACGTACTTTTTGTTTTGCTTCAGGGAATGAGTGAAAAAAAGTTTTATGGTTTTATTTTTAGAAAAACCAGTAGACGTAAAGGTATAAAATAGTAAAATAGTTACAATGTTGTCTGGAAGTGTGTGTGTGTGTATAGTCGTTGTCATCATCTTGCCTGTAGGGAAGTTTAAAATCCTTTTTAGTTAAGTAAGGTTCGTTACATGAGCCTTAATAAAGACTCAACAAGTAATAATAATACGGGGAAACAGGAGAGAACGGTAAAAATGAACTGAAAAGTACAATACGAGACACAAAGAAAGTAAAGTGCATCTATCTCGCAACTTTCTCTGTGCATCATACTGTCACGAGTTTGTCTGTCTCTCAGATTAAATGCAGTTATTAATATTAATGGCTAGAGAGAGGTTAGGTAGGGCGAACTCGTGAAGAGTGCTCATTAGTGTAAGGCCATGTCTTCGTTTCCTTCCTTCTCTGTTTCCTTCACCCTTCCATATAAATTAGGGAAGACAAGTCTCTCGGGACACTTTGTGATGCATCTCTTCCATTATTTGTCCGCCCACAGTCGAGTGGAGAGCAACGAGAAACGAAATATTGTCTTCATCATTATCCTACACTTCTAAATTCTAAAAGTATACGTCAGTATTATGTACCTGCGATCAAAGGATTCAAGAGTATCAAGTATATAAGCCGAGATAGGAATAAAGAAACGATATGTATTATAGCAATTAGGTGGGGGTGAAAAGAGAAATTCAAATGCGTGTGTAATAACTTAATGTAATTTTGTTACAGGCCCATCTGCCTCTCCACAGAGTCTTGTGGCTAAAATGATCAACACTACAGCAGCGTCTGTGAGATGGTCACCTCCTCCTGTTCACCAGCACAATGGAATCATACAAGGATACAGAGTAAGTGTGAATGTGTGTGGAAATAAAACGTCTTAAAGCGTCGTATGGAATTAATTATCCCTTAGAAAGTAAGAGAGGAAGGAAGTATTGTTTTTCTTGAGACAATGGATGAAGGAAGGAAGTGTTTAGTCGAGCTATTGTGTGCTCTTGTGACGCTTTCTACTTCAAAAACCCCCACGCAGTCCTTGCATTATTGCTTTCTCCCTTTATACTGTAACTTTCTATCTTTGAAATGTGTGTGACAGTCCAGTAGGGGTTTGTTCGTTTACCCAAATTAAGGAACCGCACAAAGAGAGAGATAGATATACACTTTCTCCGAGTTCCCCTTCTCATCTTTCTCTGTGCAAGGATGCTTGTATGTGTAGTTATATAGATGTACCGACCTAGCCATTATTGTTAATCAATGAGGAGTTTCTCCTGCCTACACCACCACTTGAATTTTGAAGAGACTTTCTTCTTCTCCCCTTCTCATTCCCTTTCCTTGTCTTATCTTTGCAAAGTATGCTATGCTTGTAATGCCGTTGAAAGCAAAGCAGACTCCCATTCGCTCTCTGTATTTTCGTGGAGACGATGATACCGCAATTTAATTTAATTCCATCTTTTCTATTTAGTTAGTTTGGATGTGCAAGAAAGAAAAGAAGGGTTAACTCTTCCCATCATTCATTTGTATGGTTAGCTAGAGAAAGTTGTGGTTTGATAAAAGAATGAATACTATGAGAGCAGTGCATCAAATGAATGTGAAAAAGGAGCCTCTGGAATTCTAAGCAGAACACCACAATTCAGTCTAATACGATTATATGAAAAGACTGGTTAATTTCTCTAACTAAAAGTCTTAAAAGTCACACTCACTTCTGTTAGAGAGAAGAAGACGAAGAAGAAGTTAAGTTGCCAAGTTCTTTTCTTCTTATGAAGACTTGAGTGAAGAGTTTCTTTCTCTGCCACCATCGAACACTAGATGTGTAGTTCTTTCATATATGTATACGAGTTGTAACGTCCTTTGTAGAGAACCTCGTGGCCTGTCTCTCTCTCTTAACAGGATAGAATATGAATTGACCTGTGTGGAATATGAAATGAGAAGGAAGTGAGGGTGGAAGAAAAGAGCAAGCAGTGGATCGGAAGCCAATGAAAAATTCAAACTATACAGGGAATAGAGTGATAATACTGACGAGTGAGCGATGTTGGTTTTTATTTCCACGGGTAGAGGCTTTTTCAAAGGATTCCAGTTTGGAATATTCGATTTATTATTAAGTAGGGGTGACTAGTATATAGTTTTAGATGCGTTCTGAATTTCCTGAAGTTAAGTTGAACTGGATCACGCCTGCAAAGACAAGACAAAACTTTTTGTGGTGCGAGGAAAAGAAGCAGAAATCAAATAATAATTTTGGTTCGTGTGTCACAGGTGGAAGTTCGTGGGAACGAATCACGGATTCACGCAGAAATGGACTTTGCAGCAAACATCTCCACTATCGTCTTGAACAATTTGACATTAGGGAAGATCTATTGGGTTCGGGTTGCAGCTTTTACTTCCGTCGGTCCAGGACCATTTTCAGAGCCAGTTGAAGTATCAATGGACTTGGTCTTCCTCGACCCTCGATCAGATCACGATGGTGTGACAGCTGAGACCGGTGGGGGCGGTGGAACTGCAGCACAACTTGTTAAAGAACCGTGGTTCATCATTCTCATGGGTGTTCTGATCTTTGTCATTCTGGCATTGCTCTTAATCACACTGTACTCAAGACGAAAGTCGCACGGGAAAAAGGACCATATTTCAAGTGAGTTCTACTGCATTTAAGTGCAGTCTTTGATGTCCATGACAGATTGCATGATTTGCCGTGGAGAAAGACTTTTGTTACAAGTCTTTCCCACGCGTAAGATTTAATTGACTTTGGCTACGAAGGAACAAGACACGGTTGGGTGGTGGAAAGTAAAGAACAGGAAGTTTAGACTCGTTGGTCGTGTAGGTCTGGAGGGAGAGAAGAAAGTCACACTAATTTGCTTCTCTGATATATTTGAAGGTGTAGCAGTGGCACCTCATGCCGACTCTCAATTCGTGTCTGGAAAGCAAAGTCTCTGGATTGACCAACGATGGAGACCAACCGACTGTGCCAGTGACAAGGACTCTTCTCGGTCTGAAGCCAAATTGCTGCCACCACCGAACATGCCCAACCATCATCTTCTGATGAGCACTGGGGAGTTGAGCGAGACAACTGACTATGCAGAAGTGGACCCTCAGAGTCTGACTACTTTTTACAACAATGCCACAAATGGAAAGGGTTTCCAGATGCATCCACAATTTCTTCATCAGATGCAGCAGCAAATGCAGCAAGGACAAGGGCCAGATCTCACTCCTTATGCTACCACCACGTTAATTCAGCAAAGGAGACCGAATTATGTAAGACGATGAGCTTTTTATATCATTGAGATAAGATAAGTAAAAGGGTTTCAATGTCTTGAGACACCAAAGATAAAAGGAAATTGAGATTAAAGGTTTATATAGTAAGTAGAAAGATTCGTAGTGCCCTGAGTCACAAACCAGAAGCTTGAATATTGAGAAAGACTAATTGGTTTTTTGTCTCCCAGGATCCTCTTCCAAGTCAACCCGTCAAGAACATGTTGAGTGAAAGGGACTCTGATCAATTCAGCTCCGGTAAGATATACCGAATAGCCAAAGATGCGTCACTAATCAATTTGTAGTGCTAACGTCAATTTTGGTTGTTTTCACACAGGTCGGTCCAAATTGTCCATGGGATCTAATAACTTCAGCAAATTCAAGTCAGCTCATGGATCTCCATCACCTTCGCCTTCAGCTGGAATGAAGATGGTAACTTTCAATAGTCAATCCGTTTGTAAAATGCTATAAAAGATGTAGATTATGTGTAATAATATCCCTGTTCAAATAATTTAGATGCCAATGACAAATCCGCGGATGGGAGGTGGCTGCTACCCAAGCCCAGGTCCAAACCGATCTCACATGGGACCACTTGAAGGTCCGCCGCACCACCCGTACCTCCATAATTCTCACATCACTGCCAACGAAAACTTGTACCACATAGGAGAAATATTCAGCCCCAACAAGTCAGCTTCCGTAACAAATGGTCTGTGTAGTGAAGCAGTCTACCAAAGTGGAGACCCAGAGGATGAAATTAATAATCCCAATTCAAATTACTTCCACAATCCGTACCACTCACAACATGCCCATTACTCACATCACCTTCAGCAACAGCAGCAGCAACCACTTATCGACAGGGAGATTCAGTCTTCCCTCCCCAGCTTAGCCTCAGACTCCACGTCGTGCAATCTCTATGCAGAAGCTGACGATGTGATGATCCCTTCCGCAAACAATTACTTTAACAGCTCCAGTGGAAATAACAGTGGGAGCAGTAACGTCTGTAGCAGTAATAATGGGAATCCTGGAGGTGGAAATGGAGGAAGAGGTGCCAATAAGAATTCCAGATCCAATTCACCTGCCTACTCTAGTGATAGCTTTAACAGTGGCAAGTCTGGAAGTAAACGTCTCTACAATGGAGGCAAGGGAGGAGCTGGAAACAAAAAGAAATTCGACAATTCAAGTTGTAAAAGCTTAGAAAGGAGACATTTGGCCCCGTTGCTTCCTGGAAGCTCAAGAACTGGTAAGTGAATTGCATGGCTTCGATTATGCTGTACAGAACAAAGAGAGGCCCATGGAGAGGCTTCTCATGGATTCTGTGGCAGTAAGTTCTTGGTCGCATAGAGAAAGCAGGGAAAGTTTTGAATGAGGCTCGCTAGAGGGTCGTCGTTACCTTTTTCCCGAAGAGTGCTAATGATGTTCTGTTCTTTTATCCATGCAGACGACTCATCATACTCAAAGCCTGCATATCCTGAACTAAACGGTTTTCAAAAGCTGTCCCGATTCCCTCGACCTGCAGCCGTGTCTCAGTCAGGGTTAGACACGGAGACTGGATGTTATCCAGACTGGCAACTTCAAGAATGCTCATCCTCCACAGCACGACTTCCGAAATCTCTGAAAGAATCGAATGCATGACGAACGCCTGCTGAATTCAAACTACTGAACCAACAATCACATCAATCTTCCTCTACTTACAACAATCACGCTCCGGAACTTGGTTACAAATACAATTGTCTTGAGATGGATAAGATGAACAGCATGCGATGTTGTTGCGACCAACCGAATGTCACTCCTGCTACTACTTTGGCTTTTCATCAGGCTAATTTTGTCCGTAATATTCCTCCTCCTCCAAAAGACTTCGATGATGATGAGCAGGAAACACTCAACTTGGAGTCTTCAGGATGGATATGACGAAAAAAGAAAGACGATAGAAAGGACTTTGATGAGGGTGATCAGCATAATATCGATCTTTAAACTCTCGCCTGATTGAGTGTCTAGACTTGGATGAAAGTATCAGGATGGAAAGTTTTTATAGTGTCATCGTCGTTATCGTCCAATAAAAATGGAGGAAAAGAAAGACAAAAGTTTATCGGACAAACCACAATATCGGAGAAGTTTATCTCATCAAGAACAAAGTAGTGTAGTGCATCACTTCAAAAGAGAAAGTTTTTGTGTTCTAGTCTCTCTCTCTTCTGTAAAATTAAGTATAAAGAAGAAGAAGCAATTTAGCTAATGAAATGAAAACTCTCCTTGTGTAAATAAATATTTACTCTCTTTCCCTTTAGCTTTGATGACTATTATGTTCATGTTGATGAAATTTAACTCTCCCATTCAGCTTTTGTATATGTAACAAACGACCTTTTGGCTCTTTAAATAAATTATATTTGCATAATCACTCCTGCACCTATAAGCTCTCTTATACTGCCGTCAGATTTTTGATGACCTCAAAGAATATAATTTTATGTAAAATATATTACCTCCTGTTAACTTTCCCTATTCTACGCTTAATCAAGAGTAATTGACGTCGTGAACTCGAAAAACGCCAAATAAAGTTAAGGTAACTTTAATTGTAGTATTTGAATGTAGGATAGAATTTACTAACCCTTACCAAACTAGTTAAGCTGTAAACTGTCTTCAAGATAAAGCTAAGACTCATATCATAAATTAAGACGTTAGACATGTAAGAATTCCTTTCATTATTCAATTAATGCGAGTGAATCTATATTTATCAATTTCCGCCAAGTTTTGCTACCAATTATAATAATTAGTGAGATTCATCAAACACCCAATCTAATAAACCTTCGATTTAATTTCATACTGCATTTATTGCCGCATCTTACGAATCGAAACACTAAGTCACAAAAATTTACGTATGATGTGTACATTAATTATAAGAATGTGTAATGTAGTAAGTTAATGTTGTTTAATGAGAAATTGTGCTACATAATCATTATCATGGATTCCGCTGTAGATTTTTTATTTATTGTAAAAATGCCGTGTACAGGTTAATTTATTGTGTGTAAAATAAAACGGTGTAGATTTAGAGATTCTTATTGTACTCTACTTAATTAAATATGATGCCATAATCCTAATATATATCTATCATTTCATTTTGTACACGATATCTATACGAATGTCGTATTATATATGTGTTATGAATTTCACTAGATAAAGTAACGAGAGTCTGTGGAAATTCGAAGGACAGATTGAATAAATAAAATTCGCAAGTAAGTATTGAAACGGATATTGCACTTTTTATTTGTTCAGTGTTCGCGAAACAAGTGGATCCTTCGAAGAGTATTAGTCCAGACAGCAAGCAAAATCATCACAGCTATTAAAAATGCTTCTTAGGCAATGGCGACTGAAAAGATTATTGAATCTTAGTACTACCTTTGTTTTGTGGTGATATGGTTCATGGAAGTTACAAATTGCTTGCATTCATTTGGCGAAGTCGTCTTATAATCATGTTTTTATTATCAAAGAGGATCTGCTAACAAATAGATGTCATTAAGGCTAATTGATGTTTCTGTTAGAAAAAGTCTGATCACTTCGTAATTTCGTATGCACGTACATTCATTGTATATATGTAATAAATGAGACATATTTAGCATGAACTCACTGAATTACCCAGAAATTGGAGAATTATTCTGCCCGAACACGACAAATCAATTTTCGTATCTTAAAGCAGAATTGCAACACTCAATCAATCATCAATCCCAGAATAAGCTGCCCACAATGCATCGAGTAAAAGACTGTCAACCAGGACAGCTATGTGATTCAGTGAAACTAGTTGAAAACAATCTTATAGATATCTGTCAATATTCAATTATTCCCAATCAAATCGCAGGTCTTCTCCCATTAAAATGTTCCAAGAAACTTGTTACAAACTACCGTTCTAAGTATTATGTTCGCTCCCTGGAATTCAAAATATTCAGTGGTCCTTTCTTTGCGGCGATTTCCGTATTATCTGCATTTCTAATCTTGTGTGCCTTCTTTTTCACGTGGCTGTCCGACGAAGGTTTTGGTAACGATTTTATGCCCCCTGACACATCGGACTTTGCAAACTACACAATGATGTTTTCAGGAACGATTTTCACTGCAACAATTGTCATACAAAGAGTCTATGCAATTGCTAACCCACTGGTTAACCTGAAACTTTGGAAGGCTATGGTTCAAATACTCTCAAGAATTTCAAATAGTAATGAAGTGTACAAAATAAGTGCAAAACACGATACCAAATACTGCCAAGTTTTCCTTCGTGTTAAACAGAAAATTCGAAACTCTTTTTTGAAGTACTCCTTCTTCTTCACTTCGATGGCATTCGATGTCACGGTTTACATTATCATGGGTAGTGCCGATGGAATTGGCAGGGCTCAGAAAGATCTCGTCACGGCGTGGTATGGAACAGACTTATTATTCTTCATTGTGACTACATCTTGGTCATGGTACTCACTCATACATTGGTTGATCTTTTTGTGGTTATCCATGCCCCTGAGGCTTTGTGAAGGTTGCTTGAATATGATAACTCTAGAACTAAACGGAACAATTATAAAAGAATCCATGCAAGATAATTCTTCAGAAATATTGTTGAATCAGAGTAAAAAAATTTGCTTTCTTGAAGTAGGAGACATTTACCGACCTGTTAGGTGTACTGATCATTATGATGAAGCTCTGCGTTGTTCTATCAAGAATTTGTACGAAGTACAATCAATAGTCAAGTTGTATCACGGAACCTTTGGTAGGCGTCTTGTGTTGGATGTCCTCTCGAGTGTTTTGATAACACTGGGATGCGTGTACATGGGAATTAACTCTAGAGAACAAGGCTTTGCGTATGGATCTGTGCCTTGTTTTGCAGATGCATTGGCATCTTTACATGCTGTGTATGACTTGGGGTCAGCTGCGACGGATATGGAAACTGCTTGTAATGATCTTATCGACGCTCTCTGCAGATATCCTTTGCATTTGGTTAGCAAATCGGTTCGAACTCAGGTAAATGAGGAAATAACATTTTCTTTTTCGAAAACCTGACCAACCATGTCTATACTTTTGCTTATTGGGTTGAGTATCAAGCTGCCAATATGTTGTGTGTCACAGGCAAAACTGGTCGTAACAACGTTCTCTAAAAATCCATTATCCATCAACCCGGGTTCATTCTTTACTCTCCACACTAGACTCATCTTATCCGTGAGAATTGATGACAAATTTACATTGGAACAGAGTTTAATCTGAATACAAGAAAGAAAGTGTAATACAAATTCAATATAATTGTGTGTTTGCAGATTCTGTCTTTGATAATGACTTCTCTTATCGTTCTAATTCAATTCCGAGACAGTGATTATGGCAAACGAAACCAATCTTAAATATGAACATTAAAATTAAAAACCTTCACCCCACGTTCAGTTGAAAAATGTCTTATAGCATAAGTTTTAACAACAATATGTGATATATTATATTATTAATGAGGACAAACTAATAAAATATAAGCAGTTGAAAATCGTGGATGCCATTTATTTTTCTAATGAGTGACTGGTATTGATCTTGTCCTATGCCGAATGAAAACAAATTGAGGTTACTTTAGTAAATAATTCATATGCCATGTGTCAGTGTGTCACTCTCAGATTTGAGGGAAGATTAAGTTGAAGAGAGGAGAGAGTGGTGGTGCATAGTGGTGGGAGGAGACAGAAATCCCATGAAATGGCATCAAATTACGTTATTACGGGGGAAAGAAGTGAGAGTGAAAGTAAAAATAGGCGGAAATGGTTGTGTAAACAGAACCAAACTGGGTGGTAATTGGTAATAAAGGGAATTATTTAGTTGGGAATGGACGTTTGTGGTGGCTCTTGAGAGGAGGCACCCCCACCACCTTCTTTCAAGAAGGAGCGAAGAAGGGTTAAGACTCAATTTCGACTGAAGTGGTCTTGAATTGTTCTTATATGCGTTCGTCTTGGAAGGAAGTCTTCCAGCCACCCCCACAGAACCACTCTTTCACTTAAGAGATCATGTGTTTGCTCAGGTCCAACACTTTTAAGAGGCTCTAATGCTTCGCTAACTGATATCTCAGATGAAATTAAAAGCTCTCTACCACCCAAGCCCCTACAAATTTTATGCTCTGACATGAAATATGGATTTCGGCCTCTCTCTCCACTTTCTCCAGATATGCTTTCCTCACCCTGTCTCACATTCCACCACTGCCCACACCAACTTCTCACAACTTCATATTATCTATACAATAATGTGTATACTATCTATACGCTCGCTCTCTTCTCCCCAAATAACTTATATACAACACATTAATATCTTCTCTATAACACTTCTTCCCTTTGCACTTTTTGGCGTCTTGTGTAACTGGTTCCCTTACATAAAGTGCAAAGCAAACCGTGTGCGTATATAGCTATTTTAAGCTGCACCATCATCGGTGTGCAAATCAAGAAAAACTGTCTTCCCTCAGTACTTACTTTTAAAAGTACAGAATTTATTTTAAAACGTCAGAAGGAGAAGAAGAAGGAGGCTCAGAAAATAGGACACATTTTAAATGTAAATCTGTCCAATAGGAAATGAAAGATGAGTTGAAGAAATGTTGTGCAAAACTAATGTTCTAAGTGGGAAAGTAGTGTAGACGGGAAACAACCATGGGGCAAAGTACACGAGAAAGTAAGTCTAGTCCATTTCATGTTTGGATCTGAGTTTTCAGTGAAATACAGAATGTCAGTGAAAGTAGGATGTTAAAGTAATATAATACGAAAGTGAACTTTTCTCTCTACATTTTTGAAATGAGATGATAGGATATGATTACGATCTGGTAAAAACAAAGTCCGTAGTAAGGAAAGGTAAGGGTAAGTGAGTCCTTCACATACTCCTGTCATGCACAGTAATAATAATACGCTTTTAAAGTGAACGCAAAAAGGCCCCAAGTCAAATTCTCTAATGGGCCATATGTCCTTTCGTTAGATCCAATTTAGGAAACGACATTTCACTTTTCCTTGACTGCAAAGTCAACGAACATCCCTATCTCTGCATATACAACGACTCCTCCTTACCTGGTTGTCTTCCCTGCGAACGCGATATCCCTATTCAGAGTAATGTGAGCACAGAGACGAAGATTATTTTGTGCATACTTATCATCGTCATGATTCGAAAAATACTTGTGAACTTACACACACATGCATATACATGTACTTCCCTTTACTACTGTGACTTTCCCTACTTGAAGATCTTCCAATTCCTCATGTATTTGGTTTTAATACCAAAAAGTCTCTTGGAAATGTCTTTTTCAAAATGGGAAGCTTTCTTTCGTGGGAACGATGTAAAAAATTTTTATGTAAGAATTTTAAAAGCAAGTTGAAAGCGAAAGTAAAAAGCAAGTAATACTGACAAGTTTGAAGATGAGTAAAAGTAAGAATAAGGGTTGATGGTGTGTGTTTGCGTGTGTGTGTGTGGTGGTGGTAGTTTTGGATATATAGTAGGAGAGACAGTGAAGATATGTCACAGATCATTTTGGATTACGGGACACATGGGAGTTGTTTTATTGGGCTGGAAGTGCACTGGCTGCTCATCATGATAAGGAAAAGAGTCCTAGACAGAAATTGTCAATTCTTCGTCTCACTCATTCCTCTCTGAAGACTAGTTTCATAAATACACAAATAAGATGATACAACAAAATGCCATTTGATTTAGGGCAGAATTCAAAGGGAATATTAGTTTAGATTAGAGTGAAAGTGTGTACGAGAGGGCGAGTAGTAGTAGTAGTTTTACTATATATGAGGCCTTGGTCGTGTTTCCGAATTATCGGCTAAGTGGATTGAGTCTGAACGCTTCGAGACAGAGTTTGCTAAGGGAGGGGATAGTCAACGACACATTGCAATTCTTGCGAATTATTCTACTAACCATAAGGGCATCTCTCCACTTTCGCTCGTGTATAAGTGATTGTCAAGAAGAGTTGCTTTGGAAGAGAAAGTTGTACCAAGAAATTGTTTAGTCGAAGAAGCTCCATTAGGAAGAAGGAGAAAGTTATTTGAACCACATAACTCAGTGGTGGATGGGCCTATTATGATTTCCGGGAGCCGCTCTTCAGTCTTAATAAATTTAAGCGAATCAACCCATTAGTTTCACATTTGAAAAGAACACCCAAAGCAATCCATTCCGATGTCCAACCGAAAAATAATCTTCATACGATGAAGAAGAACCTCCTCCCCCTCCTACTTTCTCTACTGACTCCAAACTTTCCATTGTGCAGCAATGGAAGCATTACACATGGTCACAAATATTACTCTCCTCTTTCATTCTACTACTACTTTTGTCATTGTGCAATCTTCTGTTTCTCTAAATCCTGCTGGATGTCCGCCATCAGATAAAACTTCGGTCTCTTTTCATACATCTCTCCCCGTTCACTTGTCACTTGTAACTTCACAAAATGTATTATTACTTGTTTTGGAAACTTGCTAAAAAATCATGTGCCTACATTCATTTTGCTTGAGGAATTATTTGTTAGTCACCATAAATATTCACCACAAAGGCTCGAGCCCAAATCATGCATATTTAATAGCACTACAGGACAAACTAACTATATACAATTTGCAAATTATTGCTTACATTATTTAACAAAGGAACACGATGACGATTTTAAGTAGAGACACAAATACATGGGAAGCAGAAAATGATGGAACCTAGTAAAAGTAAGTTAAGCCACATCAAACAAAACAGGTCACGTTAAATGGAAAGGGGAACCCACGAGACAAAACTAATTTATTGTAAGTAGTATTTGAACACGGAGTGATACCGATAATAAATAGCAGTGAACTATTTGTTCTCATCGGCAGCTTCTTCTGTTTCATTGGAATATTTGGAAAGTCATAGAGCTGTGGAGGTGTCGAACACTTGGTAGAAGGCGTAGAACAAGCCTTTTTGTTTCGTCCTTCAACTGATCTCATCTTTCCTATCTCCTCTCCTTCTCGTGTCCTCGTAAAATGAAATAATTTAGGTGATACATTTATTTTGCATCACAAGAGAAAGTTTTTCACTCTGCCACCACATTGCACTCATCTCCTCCTAAAACGAGCTTGGGTCATGACTATGAGTTAATTAATGCTAATTGACATTTGATGATGATGACAGACCATACATATACACAAATACATGAGCATGCAGTACACATAGAATAGAATTCGGTCGGGGAATCTATGTATATAGGTAATATTACAGTAGGAAGTAGGAAGATGTTGTTGACAGGATCAAATTGGGCGTGATGGTGTACATGGAGAGATAATTGAAGAGGATAATGAAGGAAGACCACGCCTATGAATAATCGATGGATTCTTGTTCCCTATTAAAGTTTTACTTATGCCTTATAAATTAAGCTTTTAAATTCGGAAATGCAAAAGGTAGTTTTCGACCCTCATCATGAAATAGATTTGCACGAATGGAAAAGCTGTAAGGCACGAACCATCGTGCATCTATACAACCCACTAAGACTAATCAGCGTCGACTTCAAAGATACTTTAAGTGGGGCTTCCTTTGCTGGTCAGCTTGTCATTCGTCAGGCTTCATGAAACACAAGGCAAGTGTGTAGTATAATACAGTCGTCGTCGTCGGTTCTCAAATAGGCAAAACGCCTGGTTCATATCATCCTGATGACTTTCACTCGTTTCTACTAAATCACTGCGGCTTCTCCTCATCCCTTTCATCATGCTATTCCTCATTTCACATTACTTAATGTACAACCTACTACCTCCTTATGTTTTTAAAGATTTTAAACACTCGAACACGGAACAGGTGGGCTATGTACAATTCCACGAAATACATGCACATTGAGCAATTTGGGCATTGCATTACTGATACACTTGAATTAAACAACCGCGATGAAAGTCGGGGCACATTGAGAAATGTGTCTGCGGTTACCCCAAAGAGTTTGCCGCGAGGTTTCAAAATGAGCACGCGCTAATGCGTAGTAGGCTGGGTTCATTGGACACAAAGAGAGCAGCGTGGAGAGGCGACGGAGAGGAGCCCACACCGAGGCAGCCACGTCGTACAACTCTTTTACTGGTCGTCAGAGACTCACTCACTCTTCACGACTAGACATCACGAATTATTCGCATTGCAAGTGGACCTTAATTTTTCAACAAAACCTTTCGAGTTGGCGATTGCAGACTTTCGAATTGTGGACTTGGATCTTGACTGCTGTGGGTGTGACGAGAACTGAAGGTATGCACAAAGACCTAGACTACTTTTCTCTGTTGTGAACAATTCAATAATTATTATGATGCATTGTCGTGTAAACTGAAGCTGATTATTAGGTGGTGGTACATGCGGTAGTGTAGAGGGAATTGGTTAACTTACACTTTGAATTGCATCCTGATTTCATAGTTATAGTGTACGATTATGAAATACTAACGCGTTAAATCGTATTTTTGGGAAACAGGTTGAGTTAAGAAAGATGGAACAGGAACCAATGGCGAGGTGTAAGGTGCTCACGAAGAAAGTTCAATCATGTGTAAGGACAGGGATGGCGGTCACGAGCATGGCCCATTGTATTCAAGAACTTGTGATGAACTCCATCGACGCAAAGGCGACCAAAGTCTATGTTGGGTTTGACTTGGAGACTTACAGTGTTCAGGTTGAAGATGACGGCGTAGGAGTCTCAAAAGAAGATCTGCCGGTGCTTGGAACTAGGTGGGTATTTTTTAAAGTGTTTTAAATGAAAATGGTGTTGTTCAATTTAAATTAACATTTGAATTTGGATGCTTTCAGATATGCAACGAGCAAATGTCGCAGCGTTGAAGATTTGAAATCACTTAAACATTATGGATACCGTGGAGAAGTTTTGGCATCTATAATTGAGTCATCAGAGTATGTTGAGATCACTACTATGACAGAAAGGTTCAAGGGGACGTACAAGAAAAGGTTTTCTAATGGAAAACATAATAGAAAGTTAGAATCAGGACCGGATTTCAGAAAGAAAAATAGCGGTTTCATCATAGAAGTCAAGAAACTAATGTCGAATATGCCAGTACGACGTATACGAGGTCCGAAATCAATAGAACAACAAGAAATCAAGAAGGTTTTACAGCGTATATGTCTCATTAATCCTGCAATTATAATTGAGTGCAGAAATCAGTGTGAATACGCGTGTATTTTGAGGTTCAAAGGCACCATTAGCTTCTCCGAAGCCTTTTCTTCCTTGTTTGACAAAAAATTCAGCTTAATTGAAGAATGTCATCTTTACGAAAATTACTTCTTCAACGCATTTGTAGCTAAAGAGTTTCACAATTCCAAGAACTATCAATTTGTTTATGTAAACAAAAGGTTTGTTGGTAGAGGAAAACTTCATCGGGAATTGAACGAACGTTTTCAGAAAATCGTTCCGAAGAAAACATCTAGCACAACTAAGTATCCTGTCTTTCTTGTCAACATAAAATGCAGCTTAAATCTGTACGATATCACTCTTGACCATAGGAAGTCTGACGTAGAATTTCGGGACTTCGACGCTCTTTCCAAAGGGTTGGATGGCTTACTGTTGTTGTTCCAGTCAGCCTTCATTTCTATGGCACAGAGTGGTTTGAACATGACCAGTGAAATGTCAAATAGTAATTCAAAAAATGAGAAATCCAAAAAGGTGATCACATCTGGCAAAAGAGCAAAGCTCAATGAAAGTTTGAATACGAGTAAAATTGGACTTAATGTGACTACTCATGATGTCAAGGGAGCTGTACATTCTCGCTTTGCCACGAGGAGTGATAATACTGTTGACTTTGTTGAAAATGACCTTTTTAATAAGAACTCTTCCCAACTGAGCTCACTTCAACCTTCAAGGCAGTATACTGACGAGGAGTGTGACAAATTAATAGAGGGGATCGAAAAAAGAATTAAGGCTCGTGAAGAGAATTTGAAGGCAAGTCAGGAATCATTTCAAGATGGTAAACCTGATAATACCAAAAGCAGGTCAGCGGGACAAGGTTCTAATCCAGAAAAATTGTTCGGGAAAGTTCGACCAGGCATTACTAAAAATGTCTTTAAGCAATTCCCCTATTGGCAGAAAGTAAACGAAACCCCATCCTCTGACAGTCCGTCTCCTAAATCGAGTGTCAGCGACTCGGCTTCTCTGGAGTTGTTTAAAGCTAGATGTGAGGAGCGCGATATTAAATATTTAGAAATGTACAAGGCTAAAGCTGAAGCTCAAGATAAGTACGAACGCGAACGCCGCCTTAAAGAGCAACAACAAGCAACAAAATCGAGCACAAATTTGGAACTCAATGACACCGACTTTAACTGGAAAATAGAACGTTTCTTACGAGACTCTGAAACATATGGAGGCATGAATTCGGAATTCAAGTATTCAGGAGTGTATACAGATCTATCCAGCTTGCCGAGTGTTCCAGATCAAGACAAAATCAATCGAAGTTTGTCATTTGTAGAATCCCCTCTGTATAATCCTCCTAAGAAAATGATGAAAACTGACGAAGAGAGTGTTAAAGCCATCAAAACGCTCTACTTATCTCAAAGCCCTATTGGATCGCCGGAAACAAACAAGAAAGATAACCTTAATGATAGTGTTGAAATCATAGAAATTTCAGGCAAGGAAACTGTTCCTACCACAAGTGCTGAAACTTTTTACATGAATGAAACATTGCGTATGTGCGAACTTTTGGATGGAAATATACTTCAAAGCACTTATTGTGAGTTCTATAAAAAACCACTTGCTGATAGTTTAGCAGAAATGAACAAGACAGAAAGCGGTAAAATACTCTACAATAGGTTAAAAATGACTGTTAGAGACGATAATAAGCTTTCAGAAAACCCTAATGATGAATTTCGTGTTAGAGCCCCAGATGTAGAAGTAGAGGATACAGACGTTGACATGTTAGAAGTTTAAGTGCTTCAATAGACAGACTACTGATATGATCCATCCAGTAATTTGCAGTCGTGTAATAAGCTTAATTGAATTGTGTAACTAGTTACGATTTAAACTTAGGTAATAAATACTATCCCATTCATTTAGAATTGTGAGTTAAATAAACCGTTGACTTTAAACTTCAGGCAATACTGTCCCATTGATGCATAATTCAGAATTAAACAAATAAACCATTAAACTTACAAGATATAACATAAAATGGCATGTCTGTATTCACCCTCATGTCTTTCTCCGTGTCTTCTTGGAGCCTTTCATTGTACAGAACTAACAGTGCTCTAGATCCAAAATGAATGTTGTAATAGCTTGGGGTTGTAGGTAGGTTACCACTATCACCGCCCATCCTTTGATTTATACTACTGACTTCTTTCACCAAACTCTACTTCTACTTTCTTGTCATACGATTCAGCTTGCTATTTTTTCAAAACTTGCTACTTAGTGCAATAATATAATGTATACTAAAAATTCCCTTGTCTGACTTCTCTTTTGATACGCACCACTGAAAATAGCTTTTCAAAACTGAGACATCTAAACCTCTCGTGTGCATAAATCAGTGCGAGCTTTTATGGAGTACGTTGACTAGTTTTTTCTATTTATATTCCTTCCATTCCTTTCACTTACTGGAAATTCACTATAATTTATGCATTTTACGAAGTACACGAATGAGAAATGCACACAAGAAATAATAAAATGGTGCATTAGGGACAAGAGTACTATTCTCCTTCACCGATAAAGAAACATGGCATCAGGATGATCAGAGAAAAATTCGGAATAATTCGGATCGATAATTTGCTCACTCATATCGAATGTCTCGTAAAGTGGGGATTCCTAACCCCTAAAAGACTCATCAAAGTCAGTGTGTGGAGTTGTTGGCCAACTTCCGGTTTGGCAAAGTCTACCATGAAGCGATCCCCTCTACAGTTCCCCCTATGCGACTTGCACTTCTGTTTCTCATATCCTCTTCCTTGTTTTTTGTCCGAGAAAGTATCGACATATATGTAACTGGTAATCTATAAGTGTTTGTGTCAGAGAGAAACCACTAAATGAGCCTGTGCTCACGGAATTGGCAAAGCCTTCTAGGTTGAATATTTCATTTAGACCTAATGTTGTATATTACATTCCAAGACTTCAACTTTCTCCCACTACGTCCACCCTTATTGATGTGGGAAAGTTGCTACTGACACTTTATATGAGTCTCTGTATGAAAGTCAGGAGAGCATTTTTGTATCAGATGGACACTGCGAGCATTCGAACACATGAAACTACTGATATTATGAAGTTCTTCGCACATTTCTAACCTGACTGAAGTAGTCAAACATTCTAACTCTCCTTAATGCATTTTGTATTGTGGAGAAAGTTTGTGCCAGTTGTTGTATG
>Ga0194135_10000215_pt1 | contig 33801 bp, 21 predicted proteins | sample LitLau_LLRF_2013_FD_134024 | JGI IMG/M metagenome (GOLD analysis project Ga0194135, IMG submission 134024) | Freshwater sediment microbial communities in response to fracking from North America - Little Laurel Run_MetaG_LLRF_2013 (version 2) | ecosystem: Environmental > Aquatic > Freshwater >... | reverse complement strand
CAATACGCAACTTTAGCGGGTCCAGGAATCACAAGAAAAATACTCTTTACTAATCGAGGGTTCCCTGTTACATGTACCAATTTCTTCATGGGATCCGATCCCATGTACTTTGACAGTACGAAAGTAAACCGATGCACGGACATTGCATTCAACGTTGGCAGTGGACAAGGAATTGGTGGTAATTAATTAATTAACACATCTAATGTGCACATACATGATAAATGCAAGTACGCATTGAACCCAATAACAAATTATAACTTGTTTTGTTTTTTAGCAATAGGACTTCGGGTTTTGAGCTTCGAAGATAAAATAAGACTAGCAGCAGTTGTTGAATCTTCAGTCATGAGTGCAGATGAAGCTGCTGAATTTACAGCATCTATTGAGAAGCATCTCCATGCTCTGATCAGTCTCACTGTGTAATTATAACATTATAAGTGCATTCTAGAATGTTTGTAACATTTACATGCTGCAACTCTAAAAGTAATAGAAAAAATATCATTCTGTCCAATGAATGAATAAATAATGTGTTTCATATACTGTAAACAAGGTAAACCTGAAAGTCTATCCATCATATTATAATGTCTACTTATTGTAGTGTTTGGAATCTACCCACAAATGTCTACGAGTTCACAAATAATGAGAAATCACAAAATTGTTCTTGATTGTATGCATCGGAGTTCTTCTGAAGGGTTTCAAAGCATAGTACACTTAATATGTGAGGAAGCAGGTAGTGATTTTAATTGCTTTAAATTAGGAACGTGATATTCTTTGATTCATGGAGCTGAAATAAGCCTACATTGAAACTTGAGCGTACTAAAAGCATGCAAACATTGACATGAAGGCCTCTCTATTTAACGCGTTAATTGCGTCATTATTAACAGACAATGGGTGCAATCATATAAATTTCAGAAGTAAAAGAAACTTTTCCTCTTGCTTTTTAGTTACAGCAGACATAAAAATTAAATTAAATGTGACAAGGACTAAACATGTAACATGCCATCCAAAATCATGAGCCGCTGACGCTGGGAATCACTGCAATGGATCAAAAACGCCGTAATTATTTGCATTAATTTTCAACCGATGAAATCAGTAAGGTTCATGCTTTTCAGTGCAAAACAATCAAGCTCTTTTAAGTTCTGAATAATTCGGTTTTCTCTGTCGAAAATGTTGTTTGATTACGCGAATAGTTCAACCTCAAATTCTTGTTTGAGAAAATCGATATTTTTACTGTTAACACTTGTATTTCTCATATCTTTTCCGTTCACAGTGGTATCTTTTATATTCGGAGCTCTTTACAGATTAGCCGTTCTGACCGTAGCTAAGCTAGGTAAACCAGATCTTTCAAAGTGTCTTACTGTGACAGGTCATTTATTCTCTACGGAAGATATTTACAGTAACCCAAAGACAAAAATTGTAGTACAAATAGTTTTTGAAGGTATTATTGACGAACATACAATAAGAACGAGGATAATCGAAAATCTAATCAATGCCAAGTTACCAAACGGACAACTAGTTTATCCGGAGCTGCAACAGTTTCTAGTTAAATGGTGTGGTTACTACTTTTGGAAAAATGACACCAACTTTGATGTAAATAATCACTTAAGATACATACTCCAAGCTGATTTAAACAAGGACATAAATGAAGCTGTGTCTGACGACGAAATAGTTCACATCTGGAGCAAAATTCTAAATGAGGGATTCCCAGAGAACATTCCATTGTGGGAGATTGTGGTAATTCCCAATCACTATCCAGCATACAATCCAAAAAGAATTCCCCACACATCAGTTCTATTATTTTTACACCACACGCTTGGTGATGGCTATTCTGTATTACACCTGATTAGAAACCAGCTATTTCATAATGGAGTGCGAAGTGTGCAAATACCTAAAGCGAAGCTTATTTGTCTTCAGAAGACTAGTAGTAACCAACAACTGATGAGGAAGAAGATAAAAGAGTACTGCTTTTTTCCATTTAAGTTTATGCAAGTGATTTGTGAAATTGCGTGCTTACCTTTCATGCGTTCTCCTTTTACTGTGAAGGATAAACACCAAAATGAAAAATGCCACCACAGAGTTAGTCAAAAGATATCGTTGAATTCGATTAAGAGTATTAAAGATCATTTTAAGACCAGCTTCACGAGCGTGATATTTGCAACGGTTGGATTTTGTTTGAAAGAAAATTTGGAGAGAAAAGGTGCAAAGGTTCCGAATACTGTGATCATCATCACTCCTTACCCAAAAGTTCAGCACTCCTCGAAATTGAGAAATGAATTGTAAGAAAGAAAAGCATAGTCTATATAGTTTCTTGCGATAAATGATCGTAATGGTAAATACATTATTGTGTAGCACTGGAATTTCCATCAATTTACCTCTTTGGGCGAGAAATGAAAAAGTAGCCATCGAGGATTGTCACAAGCAATATGAATCGAAAAGGAATGTAGCTCCACTGGCATCGGACATTATTTGTCGGTCGATTTATTCTTTGCCTTACTCAATTCACAAAGTTTTAGGAAAAAATAGAGGGATTCCAGTAAATCTAAGTAATTTCTCGTTCGGCCAAAATGGTTTCTATTTTGATGAGAGCCGGAAGAACAAGTGTACAGAAGTTCTATTCGATTTGGGAGTTGGATTTGGAGCGGCAGGTTAGTAAATATTATAACTATAATGTAAAGTTTAATGACGCGGAATCACCTTCATCGAGTTAAACGTGAATAATATGTTATTTAGGAATTGGAATAAGAATAGCTACATATGAAGATGGACTGCGAGTCACAGTAGCTGTTAACGTGACTGTAATGACCTCACAAGAAGCAGATTTATTCATTCAAGCATTTGAAAAGAAGATTTTGTCATTAGAAAATAATATTCGCAATGAAACAAACTCAATTGTGTGATAACGAAGCGCAGTATTATTCTTTTAGTTTAATAAATAAATATTCAATTGAAGGAAATCATTTTAATCACACCATGTAAATGTATTTACATCATTATGCATAATTCCCATACGATATTATTATACCGCGATACGATTTGTTGTTTCATTGCTTATGTTATGCACAAGCTTTTACACTTGCTTGCACTTACCTTTCAGGTTCTTAGGATAGGCTTGTGAATATCTTACTGATGACTTTTAATCAAAATCAAATGTTAATACCAGTTCAATGGAGATAATATGTATGTGCTTGCACGCCATTAGGATTTTTATTATTCAGGCTGACAAGTTAATTAATATATTTGTATCCATAATAGACACGTAAGTATAATTTGTGCAAGTTAATTATTATGCGAGTTTAGAATTTGGCGTATTTCATGTAATACTGACAGAAACGTTACGTACAAATTGTAACTAGTTCAAATTATGCTTAAATATTTTTGGTTGCACCGCATTGTGATTTTTAATTATCATGAGCCCATACAGTAGTAGACTTCTGCCAAATTTTCCTGCCAGAGCAGAGGCTTAAATAAAGTTTGAAATAATCAATTCCTTAGGCGATTGCTACAATTCCACAAACGACTCGACCTCCTGCATTTCCAGTTTTAAGAGAGTCTGGGTGCCCTCCCAGGCCCAAGTCATCCACATTGGCATGCACGACGAACGCACGTCCGATAATTGAGTTTTCTCCATTTAAGGAGATCTGCTTGTCCTCAATGTTAATCACAGCGTTTCCATCTTTATCAGCGAGGACATTTCCCAGGTCGCCTACATGACGAACAGCAGCTGTAGGTGCTCCGTGGTTCAACTGAAATTAATTTACAATTCGCATTAACAATTCATGTGAGACAATCCTCGAAAAGCTATCCAATCCATACAAACTAAACGCAGCAGTATTTATAATGATGAGCTGCTTGAAGGTGAAGCAGCTTTTGCACAACTTGTCACGAATTAGCCTACCAAAAATTGTCACCCATATACAATCATTGTTGTGAGTTGAATTGCTAATTAGAATTCGTCATAAATAAATTAGAGAGTACGATTTAAATGAAGTAGCTTTGACAAATTAATTCAAATACTTGACACAAACGTCGTACACAATTTAAAAAATGCAAACCATGTTCTCTATTGTGTAATTAGTATTTAAGTTATTGTTTGTATAATGGGAAAGAAGTGTAGAAGTATGAATGAAGAGGCCCAAGTTATTTGTTATATAATCATTATCAAACACAAATCAAGAGTCACGAATTCAATTAACACTTTTGCCTGTCCCATTACTCTTGCCGTTCATTGTTTCATCTTTTACACACTGAAATAACGAAGTGTGTTAATTCTGATCAATTATAAAACTGTTAACTTTCATTTGTGATTAGAATGCGACAATCGCGTATGATTATTCAGGACTACAACGATGTAGAGGTAGAGGCTCTAGTAGTTTCTGCGTTTTATGTAGCATTTTGGCTGAAGAAATGATGTCATAATGAGTAATACGATCTGTGGAAACTTACACAAAAATAGAACTACGCAGGATGTTCTTATTACACCAAGGTGCAAAAAATCCCTGACGTAGAGAGCTATGATAAAATCTTAATTTTTTGCGAGATATCAGCAGGTACAATTAAAATACACGGACCCATATTCATGGATAATACCAGGATTACTTAAGGGTAAGAATGGTTTTAGACTATATAGGATAGAGGTACTACACTACAAAGCATTTCAACGCTATGCGCTACTTGCATTTGCCATAACCAAAATCGAGTACAGAAATTATTATTTGTTCCGTCCGTATATACTCCAAGGTTTCTCGCAGTGTTTTTCTTAAGTACAATAGGAGAGTTCATATTCAAGGATTTCGAAGAACTTTATTGTAAACGCTGAACATTGTAATGCTGGAATGGTGGTTGGAAAGTGATAGACCGTAGAAGAGAGATTCATGTTCAAAGTTATCTATCACGAAGTCACGATGAATAATCGGATAGGGTTGGGCAATAAATGATGCGATTATAAGATCAACTATAAGGATCAACGCTCCATCGATATTACAGGTAGGCATGTATGAATAAAAAATAGCTACGTTTTGAGAACACCCGTAGATATATAGCTTAAAGACAATAAACACAATCTTAAACGATATTTCATCCAACTATTATGCAAGGTTAGGAATGAGCTATTTTCTATTGCTGCTACCGAATGAGTGTATTACTATACCAAAGTTAGGACTTTAAGTGTCAAAATGGTTCAAAAGCAGATCTTCTTACATTTTTGGGATTAAAGTGACCACCAGTGGATTTGCATCCTTCTCTGACATCTCCAGTCTGGTGTACGTGGAATCCATGCATACCCTCTGGAGTGAGACCTGTCAGGTTACCAATTATTGTGACTGGGCCATCAGGGTTTTCTTGGGAGAGTTCTAGAACACCGAATGGTTTTCCATCTTTGTTTCCAACATTGAGAACAACAATAGATTTCTGTGCAAATTCATCACACCATATGAACACCGAAATAATAGATGAATACTGCGAGTAAGAATATTTTGTATGCATATTTCTTACCTTCAGAACGACACTCTTTTTTGTCTCAGATTTCCCCTACAATAAAAACCAACACAAGATTAGTTAAACTTGTGAGTGAATGCAGTTATCGGGATTCATCTGGATTATAATATGCTGTTTACGAACATTTGCAGCAGAAGATTCTGCGGTTGTATTTGTTGGGATGGTTGTAGCGACCACAGCCACAACGATGGCCAGAAGAATAGCACTCACGACACCGACAACAGCCACGGTTCTCATTTTCATTGACTGTAAGAATAAGAATGCCCCAGAAACAATAATGAATAAGCAGTTGTTAGCTTGTGAAGGATAAAATCCAGAATGAAGAGTAATTATAGAATCGCATGTCTTATATAAATGAAATGCATACAAATTTTAAACTTACTGCAGTTGATTAAGGTACAAGAAGAAGAGGTGAGATGAAGAGCAGGAGATGATGATGAAAAAGGTTGAATAGATGCTGCCCAAAGTCTCAAAACGCACTCCACACACCAGCAGGTCTCCTACAAATGTTCACTTGTTTTGAGTTAGACTGTCATGTAGTCATATAACATATCTTTACCAAACAATACACCTGTGTGCCTATCTCCCTAAATCATTATTACGTTAATGCTCTCATATGTATATTCAATATATAATATACCTATATTGGCTTCTTTGATAGTTTTCTCACAAAATCTGCTTTACCTCATCCAGCGTCTTATAGATTTGCCAACTGCTGCACCTGTCCGACTTCTCATGTTTATACTTCATACGCGTAGTAATAAAACAGGAATATATAGGGACTATGCGAGGATGTAGGTAAAGATATTTGGAAGTTCCTTGAACAAACGTGTTTTCTATAAAGTCTAATGTAATAATAATCATCTATAGTTGTAGCTGAACTGCAAAAAGTGAACGCCTCCTTTCAATATTCAGAATGATTTACTATGCAACAGATAAGATCCAAATGTATTTATAAAAAGTTACAGGTCATGGACTACCCATAAACTCAAGTGTCAAATTAAATTTTGCGTGAATTCGTGAAAAAAACGATAACCTTTAACTTTAACTTACTGAATGGTGAATTGATAAAGGTGAAATAGGCTTCGCTTTTCTTAGCCTTGTTTATGAGTTCTTCGTTAATAAAGTTAAAAGCTTCTGTCCAGGGTTCCTCACATTTCAAGTATTTGCTGTTGCTGTATCGATTGAGCTACATTAAATGCCAATCTGATTGTGTATTTGAAATGCACTGACAATTTAGTGGAAATGCACCGTGTCTTGTTTATACAAGCAATTGGGACAGTTTTTTTTAGCAGAATTGAATCGCACGATGTTTACTAAACAAATACGAGGAATAATGCGGAATTCGACAGAGTAATGTCAACACACGAAAAGTCAATGTGAATAAAATATACATATGTGAAGCCGATGTGCGATAGATCAAAATGAGATAGGATAAAAAGGTACAAACCTACTATTGCTCTATTCAATTCTATTCTAGATATAAAACCTTCCTCCACATGAATTTACTCTAGTGCTCTAACGCACTGCCAGAATTGAAGTCTCACAGAAACAGAACTGATGGAACCACTTCGGTACTTTTTTAATCAGGTTGGGAAGCCTCTGTGTGAGTCATTATTATGTGTGACGAACATGTAGATTAATCCCACAACTAGTCTCTAGTTTCATAGCTTCATCATTTCTGTAGGAAGAGACCTATATAGAATCAATAGACAAAGTTACATTGACACAAATAAAACTAGTTTAATGCAAGCACATGGACCGTAGACTGGAGAGCTGACAAAGTTAGAGAGAGAACGAGTATTTTCATCGAAAGCTGTAGAAATGTCAATCAATGAATACGAGCAAATGAAATGCGCAACACAAGTACTGACATGCGATGCAACCCAGCAGATAATTAATGAGAATGGTTGACTATAAGCAAAGTGTCAGTAGTGCATAGTACTGCATAGTGTGTAGGATTGTGTGAAGTAATCTATTGGCTTTTTACTATTTAACAGCAAAGACAATAAGACAAACACACACCCAAGACCCAAAACATTTAATACGAACAGGCACACTACAACCGGACCGGTTTAATAGTGTCAGAGTGTCAGCGTTGAAGTGAAAAAGCTTAAAGTAATTAATGCCGATGCCTTAATGTCTATTGCACGCATACGCAACATACGTTTCCCTTCCAAAACGGAGATTTTAATGTTTCCAGATGAGTTAAAAAGGACAAGACTGATGATATTAGCCTGGCATTGAATCTAAATATCACACATCACATCTCTTTCCCTTGCAAAAGTTACGTATTTAGTGTAAATCATAGAAGTTCATCATATGCACCAATTGCAGCTGAAGGATTTTTTTATGAAGACAGAAAGACACGAACTTATGTGTTTCCGTGAGGCACAATTGCACAATAATATTGATATTTCACTCGACTAATGAATAAGTCGTATAACGCTCGTACTAAGCATAATCATACATCAAATATGACATGGAAAATTGTTTATACCTACAGAAATCATTCTACCAAGAGTTCGAGATGTCTTTTAATCAGACAAGCTACATAATGCTAGTAGGTATTTATAGTTCTTCAATTGAATACTCATCAAGTCATAAGCTACGATGATCTTTAATTGTAACAGCAGCACTAGCAGCGTCCAGAATACACTTATTACAATTAGTAAAGGGCAATCAGGAGGAAGCTCATCTGCTGCTACATCTGACCTTTCATTTTATTACTTGTAACCACTCACGATTGACAATTAAACATATCAACGTTGCCTCGTCCTTGTGTCGCGTACTATTTCAAATGGTTGAACTCGTCTGCATTCCTAACTGCAATTCTAAATGAATATTATGTTCTCATCTCAAATGCAAATGCGGATGTCCACCTGAAGTTTCACATTTCACTTGCATTGAATTCTCAGGCTCATATGATTCCGCGAAGTCAGTTGAATAATTTGTTTTTGTTGATCTCCGAGCTCTCTTCTTCACTTCGGCAATTCACAGCACCGATAACAGCAGCTGATCGCTGATAAACCTCCCTCAATTCGTTCCTTTCCTATTCTTCCATTTGTAGTCTAATTGCTGTTATCGGTGCATCACCGCCGTGAAATCGTCACCACCGGTACGTGTACGGTAGTAGTGATAACACCGTCACTGCGCTATTATGGTAAGTCGATTGAGAAGTTTTATGAAAGAGGGATAGAAATAAGAAATAACTAAGTTGTTTAATATGAATTCAGAGTTGGAGGAGGTGGAGGAAGGGGATGGGATTGGGTGCCGCGGTGGCCTTCGCTGGAGCAACTCTTCACATTCACAACAACGATAAGACTGTGACAGACTTGACGGCGGGAGGAGCGACAACAGTGGGTCCTTCCAAGTTACCTTCTACCCCCGCCCTGCATTGGAGAACTAACGACGATGGGAAGGTGATGATGATCAGTAAAGGCTCTGGATTAGATTCAAGATCTGGACAAGAGGTTAATAATAATCTGACAAGGGAGACTGATATCAATAAAACCAGGGATCTGCGTCTGGCGATTGACAAGGCGCGGCAGAAGTGTCTCTTGATTAAAGAAGCTCATGGTCTTCCTGGAGTCGCTGTAGCTGTCAGTGTTGATGGAGAAATCGTTTGGCAGGAAGGTACTGGAACTATTCGGTTGGATTGGAGATGTCACTTCTAATTTCTTGGGCGCAAATTGATATATTTTAATGTTGATGTTCTAAAGAACAAGTTGTATGTTTTTCTGATAGGATTTGGTTACGCTGATATTGAGAATGGGGTGAAGATGACTCCAGAGTCTGTGATAAGAATTGCAAGTATATCGAAATCAATGACGATGGCTATGATGGGAAAGCTTATTGAGGATGGAAAAGTGGATGTGGATGCTCCGGTTCAAAAGTACCTTCCTGAGTTCCCTGTTAAGACGTTTGAAGGCCAACCTGTAAGTTCCAACTTAAGACACATAATAGTACATAGGAAAAGGAATAATATAAGGAAGTTTAGTTTGGAAATACAGGTGACCATTACAGTAAGACATTTGTTAAGCCACTTGTCTGGAATTCGACATTACAAAACTAAAGAAGAGGTAGAGGCGGAAAAGGCTTTGAAGGAAAAGAATAAAAATAATACTCCCAGTTTGAACGGAGACGCTGAGTTTAAAGAGTTCTTTAGTAAGGTTGGGTGTGAAACTTTGGAAAAGGCGATGGAAATATTTAAACATGACGAGTTGTTCCATAAACCTGGTGAGTTTACATTGTGTTAATCTTCGGTTTTTATTTGCAAATGTAATGAATGATTGAAAAAATTGCTCGCAAGGAACCAAATATTTCTACTCAACTCATGCGTGGACTGTCGTATCAGCGATCATTGAAAAGGTTACAGAAACTCCATTTCCTAAACATTGTCGAAAAATGTTTGAATTTTGGGGATTGTCGAACACACATCTTGACGAACACGAACCAATCATCTTCAATAGGGCTAAGTAAGCTATGAATATGAATATTCACAATGCTGGGGAACAACAGACAAAAGAAGTATGAGTGATTTGTGACCTAAACTGTTTCAAGTATTACAAAAGTTTCATTTAAAAAATGTTTACAGACACTATTGCAAGGAAAAGAATGGGAAACTACAGAACTGTCCGTGGGTCGATAATTCTTGCAAGTGGGCAGGTGGAGGATTCATATCTAACGTTGTAGATCTAACAAGATTCGCCCATATCATGATGTACTCTCAACAAGCCTGTGCAAGAAGTAAAGTAATTGTAAACTCATCCAGAGAAACTATTTGTTAAAGTATTACATGGTTTTAAAATGGTTTTCAGACCATTCTGTTTCAAGCTATTTGAAAAAAGACACTATTTCAAAATTATGGACTGGAAATCCGGCCACAGCTAGTCCAAACAGTGATAATCTATACGGGCTTGGGTTTGTCGTGGGAGAACCGTTTTTGAAATGCTTTGCCTGTAAAGAGCGCCAAAACAGGCATGTTTCACATTCTGGAGGAGCTGTTGGAGCTTGTTCCTACCTGTTAATGTCTTTCCCTCCATCGTTGACTTCTAATTCCGACAATAATAATATGACTAAGCCAAATCAAAAGGAGCCTCAATTAAGAGGAATCGTTGTAGCTTTAATTGTAAATTTTATTGATGCGCCGGTTACTAGTATGGCCAAAATGATTGCAGATATTTTTGAGAAGTATTACGATTCGTAAGGATTTGTTGCAGTTCAAATCTAACTACGCTGAAGTTTTGTACTTTTGCCTCGGTACTTATAATTGATTGTAAGTAAATAAATAAACTGTACTCTTGACTAATTAGACTTTCTCTCCCTCGTCATACGTGATGCCAATTATGTGATTACATCGAATACAGACGGGTCCGCAATAAGTTCCCTGTATAACAGTTCCGAATTACTCGTCAGGTATACTGCCCTTATCGCTCTATCATCCCAAGTGCACGATTTTTATCTGGATAAATAAATATATTGTGGTAGAGGACCAGGAAGGGTCAAATCTGGAATTATTTAAGTCTTCTCGATTAGTACTTGGTTCACAAACTAATCTTTACTTCATTTCTTCTTCTCCCTCCATAAGCTATATAGTGTAAGAAAAAACCCGTCAGAAGTGTTTCCTTCTCCGAGCCCCATGCCGAGCCCCTACTATGCTAATGGTTATGGCGCAAGCCTTGCAGGGCCCAGTTTTATTTGATGATCATTAAGAGAACTTCAGGTATCTCTTAATGATACGTCGACCTGAAGATTTCAATGGAAAACACAACCCTTAACTCGTTATTAGGCACACAAGGTAGACACTTAATTAGAAAAATTGTTCTCGTGAGTGATTAATGGTCCCGTCTGTACCCTCAAAATACTTTAAATTTTATGAAAAAACATGTAAAACTATTAAACCTTTCTTTTCTTTTCCGTTTTTGAATTTGTGACCTTTGCGCTTCAGCGCTGCCTGTAAGTTTCGAATAGGCGACACACGACACAGCAGTGGAATGTATGCACAGCTATATGAAACTCGCAATAGGTATAAGCATGAGTTGACCGTGGTATATGATTTTTAGTATTTGGGCTTGCAATAGCTCTGTAGCATTAGGATATTCAATTTATATTGCATATTTATTAATGCATATTTATATTCTCAGTTTACAAGATAACAAAGATGCAAAATGTCAGCCCATAAAATAAATATTAAAATCTCAAGCCGATAACCAATCGTTCAAAAGCTCGTAATTTACCTTACACCCATAAAAACTGATGGTGTGAACTGATAAGATAAGAAAGGTGCGTAGTATCTGTGCAGATAGTGAATAGTCCAAATTGACATTAAGTACTAAAAGTAGTTAAGATTTTAGAACATCGCCCTTGATCAATAAACAAAGTCAATTTTCTGCGAGTGTTATAAATTTAGAGAGGGCTGCCGCTGACAATAAATGGAATATTATGGCTTGTCACTTGCTGTTATTATAACATAGACCCCATGCAAGTTCAATGTCAACTGAATAACCAAATTCCATTAATGGCATTAATAGTCTGGTTTGCTAATTGGATTCCAACAGCAGACGATTGACTTGATGAACCGAGATGAGTGAATATGCTGGGCCTTCTTATTTCTCATGCTATTCAACATGCAAGAGATCATCTTTAATGTTATTACGAATAGGTTTGTATTCAATTAAACTGCGAGAATAGAATCTCGCTTGTCTACTCTTCACGATTTCTCAGTCTCAATTTGTGCTTAATACAAGCAACACTTCTTATAAGGTGAGTCATTCTTTCTGCTACTCTTTCATGGTGATATAAAAGTTTAAGAAATTTATTGATTTACAATGTATAAGCTAGGTCTGTATAATTGTTCTTTATTAACTGGATTAGTAGTTTAGTAGCAATATCATCGACATTAATTGCGAAATAGTGAATATCGTGAAATAGTAATTTATTGGTCCTTGTTTGCCGTTTGCAATTATTCATAGAACAAACTTTTCAACTGGAATTGGAGACACTTTATGATTGTGTTAGATTCGCTGTAAGTCTCAAAGAATCATTATATGAACTTATATCTCTTCAGATAGCAGTACAAATAGTTCGTTGGGAGCTCAGCGTTTAGGGTTGCAAAAATTTCGAACAACTCGAAAAATTGAAGTTCTAGTTTCCCGATCCCGATGTATTTATGCTTTTATTTCATTACGCTCCGGATTTTTCTCGAGCTTAAACGCATCCTACACTGATATTGTTGGTAAACAATAATAAAAACTTTATTCAATAAAATATTCAAGCATTTAGAAGAATTCTCAGTATAAATATTAACTAACTGCATGTATATTATTATTGCTCTCTTGTAGTCAGAAAATCTGAAAATCAACGTAATTGCAATTTTTCAAGCACGTAATCAAATCACATGTGCAAAGTACTGCACAATGGTTAATTTTGTTTCAAGCTATTCAACACAAAGAAGCTGTGTTTGTTTTTATTTAATTATTGCTGCATTACATAAACTTCAATAATGACCAACAATTGATTTAATAAAGCAGATGCAAAACTAATGAAGAACTAATCTAATGACTATCGAGTATTTTCGTATTGTTATATGCCTTATTAATATATAATCAGTTTTTGTTTGACGCTCAATAATAAAATATATCTGTATTGAAGTGTTGGTCAGTTCCTCTGCAGAAAAGAGGATAGTACAAAATTACAGCACAAAATAAGGACATGAGATCCTCCTTCTGTGCCGATATTTCATCTTCATGTTTCAATTTAAACTTCTAGTGTTTTAATAAATTCCGGTCTGCAGACAAGCTATATAATTTAATGCCCAATTCCTTTGAAGGAATATAAGTTGTGTGACTTTCAACATCAATTGAAGTACCTACAAGTGATTGAAAGCCTTTGTCGCTGCTGTAGAGTTCGTGATCTGTTTTTGTTGTGTCAAAGTCAGAAAGAGAGAAATTAATGAACAAATCCTTGACAGTTGACTGTATCTCTCAAAATCACAAAGGATGTTATGACGAGTGGGTTCATCTGCCAACAATAAAGGTGGTGACACGACTTGTGTGTGGATTTTATGATGATTCTTTTGTGAATGTGTAGAATTGGAGCCTATCGGAAGTTTACAATAAAGGAAAGAAATCTATTAAAGTTTAAAATCTACAGCTAAAGTTTTTGTGCTTAAATTGAATTTTAAATTAGAATTAATTACGTGTAATTTGTTTCTCTGCTAAGTATCTGGTAATCTTTTAAGAGAGATTGAATAGTCCTCGTGATAACAAACTTAATTAATTTTCACGATTCTTAAGAAATCTCGTTTAATCTACGGTTATATCTTGCAGGTGTGGTGTCATTGTCTATGTACATAATGATGACAAGATAGATTACTCTCGTGCATCCTATTTTTGTTTTAGGAATCATAGCCAATCTAATTGTTTTTCTGTCCATAAATCTTTCAAGAGTTACGGCTTGAAGATGACGAGAGTCAAAAAAGCTGAATGGACATGCCAGATACTTAAATGAAATTTTATACAAAAGCCATAAATGCATTCTATATATTACAGTTTAATCGCGTAAGCTATATGAACACCTTCTGTAATGGGGAGAGGTGATGAGAGATTCATTACTATAATATATATGCGATAGTGTGCATGATCCTGACTTAAGAACTTGTTAATGGGAAATGGAGTGTGCCGAAGGATAAAAAACTTGAAGCTTTATTATAGCCAATACTTCCTACGAGTGAGCTTGAGATTTTATGATTTATCGTATGTACATCACTAAATGCTACAACCAACTTTTATGGTCAATTACACATGCCTATCAATCCCCTTCATAATTCGTCATGTCTCCATTTAGTGTCGTAGAAGTGGTGGAGCAGACTAGACGTGAATCTAAAGTCACATTTCATTATGCGTCTAATGAGCTAACTCTGCCTCAAGTGGTTAGTATTTTTTAACTACAGTAAGTCATTTTTGTACACTACGGAATATTCAACATTGATTTAATTAGCGAAACGCATTTATTAAAAAGTTCGTTCATTATGAATCCAGTTCACAGTTCTTAATTCGTTTTCGTTTCGCAATAGTTGTTTGTGGCTTTCCTCCTCATTTGTGAATTTTGATGAGGTGCTATTGAGACACAACTGGAGGGTATAAACTCGCGAAACTGAAATTCTTAATTTGATAAAGACACACAAGCCAAATTACCTAGATTTGAGTTCATTAAGTAGAGCTAAATAAAAAAGTTGTCAAAGGTTGTTTGACAAGTTTGTAAGTGTTGTTTTAATTCAATTTATGATAATTATTGCAGAATCTATCACAGTCTCGAACTGAGGAAACATTCAGCTTGTGACTTACTTAGCATAAGCAAGAACGATAATTCCGGCAGCGAGTTCGTATACAGCTGATCAAATCACTTAAAATTTACAGTCCATATTTCAATCTGCTTAATAATGGACAATGTCAAGTACACGGGAAGCTGCCACTGTGGAGACGTCAAGTTTGAAGTGATTGCATCAAAAAACTTGCGAGTAATCGATTGCAGGTATGCAAAACGTGTCTGCGTGCATTGCTTATGTATTCAAGACGCATAGCTGAAAAATGGTCAAATGTGTGTTTAAGACTTATAGTTTATAATTGAAAATAACGAATTGCAGTTGTTCTATATGCACCAAGAAGCAGAACAAGCATGTCATAGTTCCGTCAGTTTGTTTCAAGTTACTTACTGGCCACACATCATTGACGACCTACACATTTAACACGCATCAAGCCAAGCACATGTTTTGTACAAGATGTGGGGTTCAAAGTTTCTACATTCCTAGATCGAATCCTGATGGGATTGGTGAGACTTATTTATCTAACGAGCCACAAGGCTTTATCTAACCTTCATTTTCAATCCACAAGCCAATGTTTTTGAATCTATATATTTTCCTGAACAGGGATAATGCCGCATTGTTTGGATTCCCCAAAACCAACTAGTGTTACTTTTGAACAATTTGATGGATCGAAATGGGAAGAAGCCATTAAAAAATCCGATATTAAGAATCGATCAAAGCCGTCACCTAATAACAAGTCGTAGATATTTTAGCACCTACGGAGAAGATGAATATAGTCACCATTTAGATCAATTGGACGTTTAAAAAAATTAACATCAATAGATATACAAAGCTTTCTCAAAATGCAAATGTTAAACAGAATAAGACTTTTAAAAAATCAATTATTATTAAAACAATTGATATGGTTGGTTCTGTTCCGTTCGGTTTCAATGTGTAATTTTTATATTATTAAATTCCTTTACTATTTACAGATTAGGCATGTAATTTGATAATTGAAAATAATCATTCTTTAGATCGAAGGAATACGGTTCGGACAGAGATTCTGTGCTGAATTACGGAAAGCTGGTAAAACAAAAGTAATTTGCTATAAGAAATATATATATACATGCTAGCACGTAAGTTATTTACGTTTACAAATTCCTGCCAAAGATAAACCTTGAAAAGTAAATGTTTGCTTTTGAGCAGGCTTACATTTAGTAAGAGGCTTTGATGCAATAATAAAAGATTGTGAGTTGGATTGTTTTCTGAACATGTATCCGTTCACTTTAGAATATATACATTTAGTCCGGGAATCTTTCTCCAGAAGGAAAGTAGAGAGAAATGGAGCAATCACAACCGAAAGTAGTCTCGTTGTGTTGGGTATTATCGGTGGAAATCCGCTTACAATTCCCGAGACTCGAACTTTTGCTCCGTAATTGCAAAAAGAGCCTCTTTCCCAGTCCAATTAGAACCTTGTTAGAGGCTCCTAATCCATTGCTTTATTGTTTGGAGATTACTTTTTGACTTCTCGCTTGAGTTTTCTTTTATTTGAAACTCGTAGACTCGCACCAAATATGACTTCATCTTTCCGGTTCGGAACATTCTTGCCTGCAACAGACGAAAGCGATTAGACGCTCTTTACTCTGATAAATTTTCTTAATATTCTTGATCGTGAACATGCATAGACTAAATTTAGTCAGTTTCACGTTTTCCGTAGACTATTTAGTCTATGGAAAACATGAAAGTCAAATTACGTTTAAAATTCAACCAGAAGAATGAGGAACAGAAAATGCATGTGTGCGTCGAAGGAAATGACGAAAATATTATAAATGTAGAAACATAATGCAATTTATATCAATGTCACTTACTTTCTAGAACTTTGGATTAGGTTTGAGCTAATTGTCCATGTTATTGTCATTTGGGGGTTTTTGAGAATATATTTGCTGCAAAGAACATGCACTCCGAATTCCACTCTCAAGCTAAAAATCCAGAAAAAGAACCATTGTCATTTTAGAATTATTTTAATCCCACAAAACCCGCAGATCGTGCAGATCTGAATTTCAATATGCATCTCAGACAGTGCTTAACACGATATGGGTAATATGAGAACTCAAAAATTGCTTTTACTATCCAGCCGAAATAATTGTAGTAGTAATGATTTTAGTTGGGAAATTGGAGCAAATTTTATTCTTATTAATACGTTATTACTATTAAAGTACACGGCCGAATGCTGAATGAATATTTTGCTGATGATTCAGATGCGACAGGACTATGAGCATAAAGTGTGAATTCTGAACTGTAAAACAATGAGACTTAAGTGACAACTCAATAAACTCACACAGGACAACTTGACAGAGGAAGTATCACAATTTCTGACGTTTTTGCAGCATAAAATCCTTTTCATGAAGCACCTGAACTGGCAGAGCTAAGTTTGATCTGCACATGATAAAATGGGGAAAGTTCTTAAATTCGTCATCCTACTGATTTTTTGTATTGCAATATTCGAATCAAGCTGCAAAGAATGTGCAAAAGTTAAATGGGCATTTGAAAGCTCCCAGATAGTGACGGATGTGATTGAAACTGCTCCTTTAATGGAGCTGAAGGTATAATTGTGCAATCAATAGTCGATTATAAACTTGCAATTAACAAGAAGAGGTAAACCACATTTTTTCATAGGTAAAATTTGAGAGTAATATCTCATTGAATCTGGGAAACGAGTTGACCCCATCTCAAGTAATTGAACAACCTTATGAAATTGACTGGATTTCGGAACCCGATGCCTTCTACACTCTCATATTCACAGATCCAGACGCTCCCAGGTACATTTGTAGATTTATATAATATTAATAATATACCTCGCGAGTCGTCGTAAACTTTTTTAACTTGAAATCTTGATAAAGTACTGAGGACTTTTCACTGAGAGAATTCATTCACTGGCTTGTGGTAAATATTCCTGGGAATGATGTTCGCAATGGAGAACATTTAGTGGAGTACGTGGGATCAGGTCCAACCAAAGGAAGTGGTCTGCATCGATACACTTACTTGGTATTCAAACAACTCGAAGCTGGGATCAATCCTGACTCACCGAAAGCATCTAACGACTCAATTAGCGAACGAGTTTTATTTAACACGAAGGCTTTTGCAAAGAAACATCAACTTGGACAACCAGTTGCTGGAAATTTTTATCGTGCACAATGGGATGAATATGTTCCTATGCTTCATAACTTTTGGGGACTTGATGAAAACTGAAAACCAACTTGGGAGCTTTAGATCGACTATAACTAAATCGTTTCATAATCTTTATAGTGTCTTAAATACAATTTTATAATCATTGGAAATTAATAAATGACTTCACGAGGAAAGACTAAAATTCAGGCAGCAGCAGTGGCAGATTCTCATACAAGCTCCTCATACAAGCAAGTAAAAAGCCCGTCCTATAGGACCTCTCACTCTCAAGAGTGCTGACATAGTCGGCTATAGAATAGGATATGATAACACGAGCGAAATGAGACGCAAGCATAGACTGATTAAGTCTCTATTTTCACTGCCAGAGAAAATCTGCGGTAAATGTGCCCAACTTTGTCAATGGGCCATGTCTTAATACTAGTAAACACCGTTCAGCTTTTAGTATTGAAGTTCTATTCATTTCTGTATTCACTTTTAAGGGTTCTTGTAGTGAGGACAGTGTGAGAGAATGCGGAAAATAAAACCATTGTACTTGGCAGCAATAGTGATAATTCCTTCTGCCTGTCTACATTTTGGCCAAATGTACTTAAAGGACCAGAAGGACAAAAGGCAACAAGCATTCGTGGATCAAGAGAGTCTCACGCACCCAGGACTTCGCAAGAGCTAGCTGAGTGAGCTAGCCCAACGAATAGGAAGGTGAGGCAAATTGAGACGATTCTGTGTATTAGGAATTGTTTGTGCAACGAGTGTACACTTTCAGCATTTATAATATTTATATTTTTATATTCTCTCTCCAGGTCTAATTCTAAATAGATGTCAAATGCGTAGCAGTCAACTTTCACATTTCCCCGAGAAACCTCTTGGCATTTCATAACGAAAAATAATTAAAATTAACAAAATATACGCGAGTATTGTGTTATTACGGAAGAAGAACAAGTGATAACTCGTGTATTGTTACAGTAAAAGTACAAGTAAAAATAGCAACAAGAGGTATAATTCGTAATAAAGCTGGTGGGGTGCCCGTGTAAACATTTGTTTTGTTGATGTAATAAATCAAATTAGACTAAGAATTTAATTACAGTGAGAATGAAGGCATCATCATCGTGTATATTGAAAGGGTGAGTTTATTTCTGCAGGAGTTCTGGTAATCGCAGGCACCTCCAACCTCATTCACTCTTCATTATCAGATTGTCAAAGGAGTTGTTCGTAGTACTTCGGAGCATAATGAGCTCGTGTGTCCGTAATAATGCTGACATAGTCAGAGCCACAAGTCTTTGCCAGGCCACTGATTAGTTTTGACAAAGGAAGCCTATTACCTGTGTAATTGCATCTTTCTCCTTCAATCAAAGCAAAATCCTCCGTTTATTGCATTCCACGCCGTACGCAGTCCTTCTCCAGAGACAGAATCGCGAACAAAACATCCCAGAGAAGTATAATATTATTTAGTCACCACCCATGGATGTTGTTGGATTCAAAGCATAAGATCAAGTTAGGCGAAATAGGTTGATGTTCCAAAACTTTTGGTGAATGAGCCTTTTCATCTCGTCATCAGCAAAATATACACACACATAGTGATAAAGGGACCAATAAGGATCCCTGCTGGTGGGTTGGGTCTGGGTGAGAGTCTTTTCATTCCTAATTTAATAATATTTTAGCCTGAGCATATTGAGTTGTTATTATTACTTCAATCCGCTCCCTCTAATTCAGTTCATTCATTTAATAAAGATCTAATTTGACCCTTTTGAAGGAGCTTTGTGCGCTTTACCACCACACGTAGTCAATATTTGTCCCCTGAGAGATTCGGCGAGGAGATCTACACTGTCGGACAATAAACGTATTATATGCGACATACATGTTTCCCTCTGTTTCAATCACTTCTGCTCTTCTGCCCATCTGAAATTTTTCAGGCGTTCACCTTTCACGTATCATCGGCATCATAAGTTGTGAAGTTGTCGATAATTTGGACCTATCATTAGACGCAATTTAAAAGAGAGTACTCTGACAAAATACTGTGACAGATACGTCAGATCACCCGTTTGATTGCAATTTTATCTGATTCTTGCATTTAGAAATGTACAAAGAATGAACCATTGCTCTTTCATTTAGAACTCGAGTCACTTTGTGTTTTAATGGGGTGGATCAATTATCTTATTATGATCTCTACATGGAGTCTACACAGACCAGTTAAAAAGTAGATGTAATCTTCAGATATACGTCAATTTTTAAGGAGTGGCTTCAATTCAGAATAAGCTACTGTAAATGGAAACAGGCTTGTCATCAGAGATTGCAATTACACCGTGTTGCAGGGTGAAAAAATGCTTAATTACTTCTGATTATTATTCAGGACTGTCGCCGTATTTCCCGGATTCTATCCCCCTCCCTGACTATTGCTTCATGTCTCCAGGTTTAGCTTGATGGAGTCTTGGCGAAATAGTCAACTTTCATTTATGCATCCGTGAGAGTAGTGCATGTGGTTAAGTTTTTAAAATTTATTTCACGGTTGAGGAATAAATATTATGACATTTAATTTCAATTTACTACGGACTACATAGCTATAACTAATATTGCATTTTAAAATGTACAAGAGCGCAACTCAGTGGTAATACTCATATGGAATTATTTCTCGTGCATATGAGATATTCACGTGTCTCTATTTTCGTAAAGAGGATTGATTCCTCGACTAGACAAAGTATTAATGTGACTGGTAAGAAGTCTTTTGTGATGAGAATGATCTTGTTCTTCAGATAAGATATCAATTTCATCTTCGTCTTCTTCGTCGAGATCACTAGTTTCTTCATTATCTTCGTAACTATTGTATGATCTGTGAGGGGAGGGATACAACTTCGTCGCGTGGCCACCTTGCCTCTTCGAAGGTGAGTTGTGAAAATCCTCGGATTCTGAAGCTGATAGACTTCGTAAAGGAGGCGGATCTCCTGCTCGCTGAGAGAAGTCCATTGGTAAGTCTGCAATTCCAATACACGATTTTAAAAATTGAAATCCAACACACAATTGGATAGTAAGAGTACAGTAGGTATATATAAAGCATATACGAAGATCTAAACAGTAAGTGTAAAAGTAAAATAATAGTGCAGTAGTTTAAAATAGTTTTGACATTACCATCCACACGTTTATTCATGGAATCAAAATCTGATCCGGATGAACCTTCCTTGGGTTTCATACTGGGATTTTTTCGGTGCTGTTTCTTGTGTTTCATTCTTCTGTTTTGAAACCAAGTTTTTACCTAAACAAAAACATATTATTCTGTGATTCACAATGCCCCTTGCATAATATACTGGTATAATATATTTAAGGCAACCGGATCGGATTGACTTCTGTAAGTTTTTACCTGAGTTTCAGACAGGTTAAGTTGGTTGGCCAACTCGATTCTCTCGGGAGTGGAGAGATACCTCTGAGCCTCAAATCGTTTCTCAAGTCCATTAAGTTGCTGATCACTAAAGACCGTCCTGGCCTTTCTCCTACGACAATGCTTGGCATTCGGATCTCCCCCGGAGAATAATGAGCTAAAGGGCAGTCCTGTTTTCAAAGGGAAGATATGAAATAAGATATCCACAGAAATAAATTGCGTTCTGTTCTCCTGTGTACATTTTTCTGTCACTTCATTGTAATTTACAATGACAGGGTGATTACGCAACTTATGATATGTCAAAGGACAGCCTGCAGGGACTACGTATATGTACTGTTACTGCGTCAACTATTGAGAGTGAGGACATGAGACAACCTACATTTCCTACAGAGTTAATGCGTGGGTGTCACTGATGTGTTATTGGAGAGTTTGCACTTCCGCTTCTATGAGAGAGAGAAAAGTTTTGGTCTAAAGCTGTCAGATTAATTCCATCGTAATTGTTTGTAATGACACGCTCCGAGAATGTAAACTTATCTTCCAAAACGTCATAATTAGTGGGGATCTCTTTTAATCTCTTGTCACTTTTTGACATTCAGTCTTCAGCCTTGCCACTCTCACTGTGCATGGGATTTACTTTCCTCACGGCCTGCTACTCGTCATTATTATTATTGGGAAAGCATGTTTTACTTCGTTCATTGCGTTTGGATGAGACTACTGATGTAGACTACTTGGAAAGCTCAGCGAGTGAGGAGGGTTATGAGAGTTCTCACAGGGATATGATGTAACTTGAGATCTTGAGCCATACTAATAATAATGAGTGTAGGGTTGAATCATAATAATAATAAGTGTCAAACCATCAAGGGTCACTTCACAAATCTCTCATCTTTCTTTTTCTCTCTTTGAACAATCACGTTCACCAAATCAACTTCGACTTACAAACTCTTAAAGGCTGCTTTCAAGTGCATTCATGTCATTTCTGGTACGCTAATAAATATATTCCAACTGATTTATTCTCTGTTTTCCTACACAGACTATGTATAATGGAAGTTTCGTAACGTAGAAAGATGCGAAAGAGTATGTGTGGGAGTAACTGAAACTCGTATCTATTTTAATTTCACATTGCCCCATCGTGAATCTTTCATATTTTGTGTTTCATAAGCCTACGTATAAGAATCCAGCAAGTGCAAAGAAGCTGCAGAGATGTCTTTCAATCGACTTATATAGTCATGCAAATAATTAGGCAAACCATTAGGTTTCTTACCAGCAGCAGCAAAAAAGAATGGATGCGTGGTTACATCAGGACGTGGAAAAAATGGGTGAAGAAAAGCAGAATAAGAAGCCAACGGGGAACTTGCGTTCGAATTTCCACCTCCAGTGTGACCTCCTCCTCCTGCCCCTGGATTGCTATGACTTGGAGGAGTGGTCGAGGAAAAGTTTAAATGGTGTCCATCACCTAATTGTGGCTGACCCAATCCGCTTCCAAGCCTGGATGCCATCGGAATCATCACTTCTCGCCCCAAATTCTAATTAAGTTTAAATTAATTCGTGGATTTCAGAATTCTTGTTAAACACAATCTAAATATAAGTTAAAAAATAAGTGTGCTAAATATCAAAAGTAGATAGGAAGATGAACCGCAACCACAACGAGAACATTGAATTAAATAGATTCTTAGCGAAAAAACAATTACTAAAAACACAAGACTGTTTTTTTAAAAATATTTATAGATGAAAAAGTGGAAGTTACCTTTGGCCTCTGGAACAAAATATTATCGATGAGAAATGACGTCGATGGCGATGATGCAAGTTTGCTCGAGAGATGATTATTGGAAGATCCACCACCATCACTTATGCTACCTGCACTTCCCCCACTGTCACTGTCACTACACTTATTATTGCTACTAGATAGAATTCTTTCTCTGAACATCTTCATCGTAGATACGTACTATTTGCGAAAGTGCTGAGTTAGTAATGCAATAACTGTATGAGTTTACTACGAGTCTCAAGTTGTACAGAAGAGGAGTGAAAAGTTCGTTGTAGAAGATTCGACGAGGATACTTTCTCCGTGTGAAAAGACAGTTTCATGGAACAAAGCTTACTGTCGCGGTAGGTCTAGTCAGTGTGGGCATTTATTGTGCGTTTTACTCGGATGGATGGAGCGATAGACGGATGATGATCATCTCCATAAGCGATCATTGATAAGGAGGAGAAGGAGGAAAGCCACACGAGTGCTTGTTTAAAGGCTCGTTGACGCATCATTTACTCCGATAATCGCGCATATTTGGCTGGGAATGGGATTGGTCGGTGGGGACTTATCGATCCGTTGTCAGGATCTGAAGTACTTGACAACCTTTCCTCATTGGGGCAAACGAATGGTGGGACTCTCCCTCTTCGTCTCTCGTTCACTCCATACTCGCTCTCTACCAACAATAACAACAATTTAGTCCCAAGCAGATTTCACCTCTGAGACTCGTCCATCAAAATGCTTTCTCCATCTTCTCCTTTGCAACTATTTGTCCTCGTATGTATTAGAAGAAGAAGAAGACGCTCATTTCCACTTCTTATTCTTGCGTAACTTTAATAATAATGACCATACGCTACACGTTTCTTGGCAAAGTGTCCACTTAACGTATAAAGATTTGTATCTCAGTAAGTCTTTTCATTCAAAGATGATGATGAATGGATGAACGGAGGTCTTTTTAGTTGACTGATAAAGCAGCACCACTTTCATCAAGCTCTTTCCTTGGAAGGAACGTGCTCACTCAATTAAATAATAAAGAAAAGGAACTGCAACTACACTCGCACACACACACATACACTTGTGCACTAATTGGAAGCTGGAAAACTGCAAACTCTTTTACAAATTAGAATCACCATTATAAAATGATTGTGAGAGAAGGGTATAGAAAGTCGCAGAGATAGAAGCGATAAGTCATGGATTACTGATAAGGATGGAGAAAAGGCAACTTCTTCTTGGCCGTATGTATAGTTGTCGTCGTAAGTTATAATGACCGGGGAGACTTGAGACATTTTATGATCGACATTAGCAGCTTTGCTACGCTCCAGCGTCTCCCCAAACTGGCTATTAGAGGCGAGGAAATGTCAGTCAAATGTCAAATGAGCAGGGGAAACCACACTATAGGATCATTACCAGGACAAGATCTCGTAGTTTAGTTCAAAAAGAAAGAACTATGATGGGAATAATATATATATACGTGGGAAGTGCGGGATCTCAAGACGAGTATTTAGTATGCAATAAGTTCTTCACAAGCCTTTCTTGGTTTGCTATAAACTTTCCTTTCCATGTTTTATGTTTATAACAGACACTATATAAATACTAAATTGCCCTAAATTACAATAACTGCAAAACTATTTTATACTTCCTGCGAAAGTGACTATTTTACTGCAAAAAACAAACTTTTTATACCTCAAATCAGGGCTGATTGTGTTTTCCGCAAAAATAGCGTTAGTGCATTTATGTAAATATAATAGTGTTAGATAAAGAAAACCACACCCGATAATTATTTTCTGACGTATTTAAAAATACGATTTTATTCTGTAGTGCATTAAAGAGTATTAATTAGGGAAATACTGACCAAAATTAAGGAAAATAATTATATATATTGACTATTTAGTGGCTGGCAAATCCCGAGACCATGTTACTTAACCAAATAATCATATTTAAGCTTATTTAACCGTTTAACCTGTCGAGCGTTTGCGCCTTGTTAAATCATCGTGCATATTATCAATGAAAGCGAACGCTTTAAGACATGGTTGTTGATTTCTTTTTCCAATGTGAAATTATAGTTGAATAATTTGTCATAAGCAAAACGCAATCATTCATGCATGTGAGGATATTTATAGTTGGAAAGCCCCATAACACGTGGACACTTTTATGCAGGATATTTCCGTACAAGATTTTAAATGTTATTTAATGTTTGCTGCATTACCCTGCTGCATCGTACGATTAGGCAAGATATTCGTATGTTACGAATAATCAGTGATATTTGAGACAAAGAAAAATATCATTCGCTGAAATGAGAGAGACATGAAGAGCTCTTTGGTATTTCAAGCAGTCTGTAGATCCCACGATCTTTCCACTTGATCACATTGAATGATTCTTTATTTCGTGCTCTAAAAGCTATAATAATAGAGTAATAAAAAATTTCGGATGAAACTGCTAGTTATACAAACATGGGTATTCATATACCCATGTTTTTTAACCATTCGCTTCAAAAGAAAAGTATGCACACGTATTTTGTGACTCTTGAACAAAGTACAAATGACTTTCACGTAAAGCCTGTCTTAAATCATTTGCCTCCTTTCAAGCCAGTGAATTATCGTGGTGCTGATACTGGTAGGGATTTTTAAGTACCATATAAACCCAAACTATTCGGATTCCAGGCCTTCGTATTTTCACTCTGCGGCCCTGCTCTCATTTAAATCATGAGACTGACAATGAGTGAGACCTCAGTAAGTAGCATACTAGCTATGTCTTACATGAAACATGAAAACTCAACCTGCCGTAATCTACGGCTATTGTTAAAGAATCTATCATAAATTCTTTTATGTTTGAAAGCTGATTTATGCCCTGAACAATCTGTTTCGCTCTTTCAAAAAACTGATAACTATACGAGCCCCGACAATCATCTTTACTTCGTATGCGAAAGAAAATGATAATGCAAATGAGACGATGAAGTTATTAACTAGTAATTAGCAATCTCGTATGGGCAGCTGATACTATTAATTAATCTCACTTGACCTACTATTTGAAAATGCATTGTTCAAAATGAAATTCACTTATCGTAAGCTGCCCTTCACTAAAATAATAACCCTTATCATTTCCAATTTACTTCCCAAGTCCTCCTAGCCTTACTTACAATACTTAATCTTCCGCCACCTCCATCACCCGTGTCTCCTCCGAACCTTCCTCCACCTCCAAATAAGCCCCCACCACTAACACCTTTAAATCGCTACGAGCTAAGCAGTTTAGGCGAACAAGATTACCTATAACCATACACAATTTGTTGCTACCTAGGTCATTATTGGAGATAAATACGTCAACTGGTGAATGGGAAAGAGTGATTAAGAATAAAAGCATCAAAAATCAGTGGACAACCAGAAGATATTTGTTATTTCGTAGTATTAATGAGCCTCACATAATTAGTTTGCGCTTTTCTTGTAGTCAACCAGGAAGTCCTTGCAACATAAGCCTGCTGCGTGACGTCAGCGCAGCATGGATCCAATAGTTGAAAATGACAGCGATGAATGCGTAACAGGATTGTAAGGCATCTCTGAGGAAAAGAAACGAGTTGAGGAATAATAAATTGGTAGATTGATCTCTTTGGGAGAAAGGATGAAGGAATGTAAGGAAAAAGTTAGAGGAAAAGAAAGTGAAGAGGAGGCGGAGAGAGGCTAACACCACACACACCACCACCACCACCACCACCACCACTATCATCGTAACAATGCTTTTATTTCTGTGAAGCAGTTCATCAAATTCGTATTGAGAGGCCTTTCAATGGTAACATGGGCTGTGTGTGTGAATGCGTCGTACAGGCGATGGTGTTTAGGGAGAAAGTCTCAATCCATTTTGATCCAGGGATGCACTTAACGAAGGGTGTAAATGCCTTTATTACGGGGATATTGAGTTGCCGGAGATGACAAGTCGTACTCTAATTCTGTCCGTATTGTGAGAGAGAGAGATAAGTTGATTAGAGAGAGGCTTGTGAAGGCTGTTCTTGTGCTCGCAAAACATCCGAATTGGTCTCCTATTAGATCGTCATCAGGTTGAGAATCGGAGGTGGGGAAAGAGCTCCTCTCCATCAAAGCTCGAGATGAGGAAAAATTCCTAATTCGAGACACAAGTCCCGAGCAAATCAAATCAAAAAGCTCTTTCCCCTTTCCTAAAAGTTCAATCGGGTCCATTAGTACGGCAAAGGAAGTTGGAGTACGGAAGCAATAGACGGCTAATGATGCGAGTTCAGTCTTTCTAACAAAACACCCACCAACTTAATATTTGTGCCTCCGATCTCCAGAATCGGAACTTCGTTACACACTTTCATTAGTTTCATTAGGGCTAATTATATCCTCATTTACATCGTTTGAATGGAAGTTAAGGTATTGGAAATGAGTTGAATATTGTGTAATTAAACCATTTCTCTCTCTTGACTCATCGGAAACAAAGTTTCCTTCCAAACTACACATTATTGTTTCTTGAAAGGACGTTTAGTCCTTGTTCTGACATTTGAGAAATTCAGCAAAGTTACAATCGAATACGTGTTAGTGACATTTTGAATTGATTCCTATCACATCACTATACCGGATTCTCATTCTTTTGTAGCGAGTGTTTTAGATTTCTGAAGAAAGGATATTTTTATTAATTTTTATGTATCATTTCACAAACTTTATATAATACGATTGAAAGATATTTCTTAGCTTAAAATCTGAAATTCACGCTATTTCCTTACGTGTATGGCTGAGTGACTTAATCACTATTATTACTAGCTTAACTAACCATAAATGCGTAACAGAATAATGCTATATGCTCATGTTTACAAATTGTGTTGTACCTTTTAAATTAGGGATAATATTTGGTTGAATATTAACAAGAACATTAAACATTACAAAAAAGAAGGAAGGCGAGGCAGGAGAGAATGGAAACAAAACTAATACAGAAAAATGTTCATAATTCTACAATTAAAAGAAAGCAAACAAAGACTCTAGACTAATATTTATTAAATTTGAATTTCAGTCTCTATTTAAAGATGGAACTTGGTCCTGTGTACCTCTTGCTCCCATCCCCAAACTCATCTTCTTCTGTTTCAGCTCTTTCATAGCGAATCTGCGACGGAGCTGTGAGGGCTTGGGCAATTGCACGTCTCTTAACAAATATAAATCCAAGGATGGCAAATGCGATGATGATTAACATCATTCTGTTTATCATAAAGTCAATATTAACACAGCTTTTAGTGATTAGAACCAAATGTGTGCGGAAAAACAGTCAAAAGTTTGCCAAAAATTACCCGATGAGCAAAGCGATGAAACCAGCAGATTTGTAGGGATCATTACCGGATGATGATGCCTCGAAGTCATCTACATCTAAAGCCATAGAGCCTGAACCAGATTTGCATCGACTAAAAATTTCTGGATCATCTGCTAAATCTTTTATAGCTTTCCCTTTCAAAATTGTAGGTTCTGCACATCTGTAATGAGAAAACATGACTGTTATTCACCCTTTATAAACTATGGTTGTGTGAAAATGCGGATGCCATTCTTGAAACAAATACAAATACATCTCACAAAGTCTTGTTCTTACATTAAATCTTCGGCGTTTTGAGGAATCGACCTTCGCAGTCTCTCAACTAGTACATTCACCATCCACTCCAAATTACAATCACATCTGCATTCCATAGTGAGTCCATATAAATCGATATTAAGATCAACGATAATACGACCGACTGCATTGGAAAATTACTGCTCACCTGAACGGATTATTCTGAATGTCTACATAGTCTACGTAATCCCAAGCAGCCAGAGCTCGATCAATGTGTGTTAGCCCATTGTCATTGAGTCTCAACTGAAACAATATTTATTGTTGTGATCAAGAACATGTTCATGAGAGTGTCTCGTCTTAAATCAGAAAGAGAATGAACTTGGTTCTCACCTCTTTGACTGGCCAGTCCTCGTCTGATTTAGCGATTCCATAAAATGCGTCATTATGAAGTTTATTCAATCTCTTATTGAATGTCAGTTCTAACTTCATCAAGTTTTTCAAAGGTCCGAAAGTGCCATTTCCTATTTCTTTGAGAGTGTCCATATGACTGATACTGAGGTCTTGCAAGTAATCCAGCCCCTTTCAAGTTAAATTATAATTCATAAGTATGTCACTTGAGGATAATGTATAATAGTATGCAAAATATTATTGCAAACTCACCACAAATGAAGAGCTGTTTAGTGTTTGAATCTTATTTGAATCTAGGTTCAGATAAATTAGTTGATGTGCGTACTGGAGTTCTTCAGGAACTTTAACGAACTTGTTTCCAGATAGATCTAGGGAGGTCAGGTTGACTAGATTGTGTAGTATCCCGTCAGAAATCGTGCTGATCTTCGTATGGCTCAATCCCAGGAACTTAAATATGAAGGAATTTTTCTGTAGCAGCCCATTAAAAATGCCAAATGCCACCAACTGTAGGGAAATACCAATTAAATACCTCCAATCGAGTCAGCTCACTAATGGCGCTAGCCGCACTGGAACTTCCTGTCATAAGTTCCAACGGATTATGTCCCAGATCAAGACTCTTCAGACTAGTCAAATGGTCCATGAGTCGGGCACTGAGGCTAATAGAGGAAATATAGTACGGTAAAATTACGAATCATGTTCACAACGATGGCGTAGTTCTTATTTTTAAGATAGTATACCTGTGAATTTTATTGTGAGACATATTCAAATGCTTTAAAGGAAGTGGAAAATATCCAGGAGATGCTGATGAACTGTTGAACTGTCCGAAAAACATTCCTTCTTCCAAAGATTTAGTGGTAAGTCTGTTAGAGCTTAAGTCTAATGTATCAAGCTCAGGCAAATGAGAAAAAGCAGACGGGTAGATCTTTCTTATATGGTTGTGATGGAAGAAGAGCATGACGATGTTCAATGCTGGAAGCATCGGAATGTCTTCTAATAAGTTGTCGCTGAAATTCACTTCAAGTGCGTCATCTGATGTGATGTTTAAAGCAGCCAGTGTGACATTCCAGTCTTCCTCTTCGAAAAGGACTTTTAATTGTATTCCGGAGCAGTCGATCAAAACAGGCTTCAGTTTTGTTTCGCAATAGCAAGAGTTCTTAAGTGTTCTGTTGCAAAAGTTGATCCCTCCGGTTGATCCATCTTGACCGGCAGCGTTGACAATGCATTTGAGGAACAAAATGCCCAAGAGAAGCATCGTTCCTTTACCGGAAGTACTCAGGAAGCACGCGTTGCTTACTCTATTTCCGGATTTAGGGGAGATCAAGGTCTTCCAGAACTTATTCATTGTTCACTCAGTCGCACTTTAAATTTTATTAAGCTCGTTTTTTTGTACACTTGCAAAAATTATAACGGAATACAAATGTTCACCTTGTGGACATAGTCGCACTAAATGCAGACACAGACAAATAACTTTAGCGTCCGATTGGCAATTGCAACTGACATCTGGCTCACCAATAGCTTTTGGCTTATTTGGACTCAAAATTGACAAAATGGTTTACCTTATCTCATCTTATCTCTCAGCAATATGATTCAACTTTTCCCGTTTTCGATTAAGTTGCTCTCATAAAAGCGATGATTAAGTAACAGGATGAACGAATGGTAGGAAATAAAATTACATTTCCAACTGTTCCAAGTACGATTAAGTCATGTATTCCAATATATGTTTGTTGTTGTTTTATAATAAGAGTCACTGACTGGATATAGTCGTCAATTCATGGATCTTACTTCTATAAAATGACACACCAATGTAGACAGGTACATACTGACAATGAGTGCAAAAATAATGCGTTATATTCCAGTTTATCTTATCAAGAGAGATATTTCCTCTCACTATCCTTCTCTACATCGATGAGCGCATCACTCGTTACATGCAATGACTCGTAGTATATTAATGAGTTTTTAAGCTGAGTATGTTTTCCTTTCGCGAAACAGAACTTTAACCTAGAGAAATAGGTTACAATTAACTTTTTACTGCTTATTTCTGCTGTAATATTACAGTGGCATGCTGGGACGAAAGTTGAGCAATAGGTTTTAGAACTGAGAAAACTAAAGCTGAAATAGAGACTCAATTGTTTCAATGCTTATTGGTCTGATAAACTTCAGTAACTGCACGCACTTAAAAGATGAGTCTACCATTAACGATATTTGCCTCACCAATGTAATTATCTCAGTTTCCCGTGGCACGAAAGAACCGCAATTATACTTACTTTTACACAATGTGAGAAAAACTCGTAAAGCACATGAAATCATGGAACTCTCAAGTAAACTGCATGAAAACTATGAAATCAGTATGGAGCATTAGAATTGAACGCAGCACACACAATTACACATACACTCTCTCATATCTCGCTACAAAGTATGGGATAAATCCAATAGAACAAAAACTTCACGAAAGCATGTATATTACAGCTTGTAGAAATCGACCACCACGTTCCAGGAGTCAGATTAAGTTAACAGTCTGATTGAAGAACTTTTTCGCTTTTTACAATACTAAACTGTACATAAGGTCTCGAACTTTGTGAATTCAGGGCCGCCAGTGTAAACTGAATATTGGAATAACCTATTTAAGTGCAAGCGCAAAAGCTGAAACGTCTCAACTTGCAAAAATGTGTTTGATCAGCTAAGTTGAATTGCTCAACACGAACTAAGTGACTGATGGATACACACGCAAGATGATGAGATCATTGTTGAAATGCTGTGGGTTAAGTTGAGAACAGTCCAGGCCGTTCAGGGAGAATGCTACTAGACCATAAGATCAACTTTTGAAGGTAAAAAAAGAATGAAGAACAGATGGGATTATGACTGTTATTATAACACGTAAGATATAGTCGATAAACAACCGGAATGAAACATTGTAATACTAATGGACTTATAAAACAACAGACCTACAGAATCACAAACTTCCATACTCTTTTTTGCTGACCTTTACTTTATTTATTAACCTTTCAACATGAATATATTGTAAGACGTAACGCGTACACAATAGCATGAGGCTTCAGAGGATGGCAATTATTATGCGTTTAATGAATATACTGCATCACACACCTGAAGATTATACAGCTAATAGTTACAATTATAGGCACGAAAGTCTGTGTCTATATTGATGTCTAATCGAATGCACTATACTTCATTGCATATGATTCTGAATCAACAGTTCCAATCTACCAATCTTCCAATACTGAAAGTACACGTAAATTATATTTAAAATGCAGACAGTCAACCGTCATTGCGTTACAGTGCAAGTACTTGACTATCGGAATGGTTGAATCGACAAGTGAATTCCTACAGAATTGAATAATTTCCAATTTTGAGCCTCGTTCAGATAGCTATACAAAGAATAGAAGCAAAATAACCCATGAAACATGCGCGTACCTGAGAATTTGGCTGCGTATTTCAAACCTAATTGTTAATATGAAAGCTTGAATGACTTCCATTAAGTTCTTTTTCTCTGTGACTTACCTCGTCCATACCCACCACTGAACTTTGACTTCAACTGCAGTTACTGTTGCTTGCAAAGCAAGTTCAAAGCGAAGAAGGTGATGCGGGTTTCGACCAACCCTCAATATTTAAATGTGTGCGTGAATTATTATGTAATTTTTGAATAAAAATGCGTTATTGTGCTTATTACTGACAGAAAGTAAGAATGCTCCAATGTGATACAGATATTATTGTCATTCCATTTACCGTTTTTTCGTTGAATAGAATATTACGCATATAGCTAATAGTAATCCTACTTACAATTAGTTCCTGCATGCATCAGCCTCACTAATCGTAAATACCTGGATGTCTTTGCTAGTATTAATATTGCATGATTGTTTGCACACTAAACATGCGAGCCAAAACGTGCTAGAATTACAACATTTAACTCATCACTCGCGATTTAATGCAGATACAGGCGGTAGATGCAATATGCTCAATCTAGCTTGCTCGAATTAGTAGGGATTGAAAATCCCTTACGCAAATGAACAATCGGACAATCTGTCTGTGGCTAACTACCCAACACAATTATCTCGATAATAATCTTATCGTACATTTCGAAATGCGGGTTTTTGTAACTTATCCATAAGGGTAGAAAAGAATCCATTTACCGGAATTTCAAAATTTTTCCCTTTGTAATTTATAAGGGACCAACATCCGTTATCAACTAAAATTGATAATTAACAAACTCCACAAATGATTACAAATACAATTGATAACTACCCACACAAGCGATTCACTTTCAATCCCTCGTTATAAGCGTTCGCCACGGTTTATTAAGTATCGCTAGTTACTTTTTAAGTATCGCTAGATACTTTATGTGAATGGGTTTCTGTGTGTCTGTGTGTCGTCACGATTTTTGCGACATATCTTTTAGCAGGAAGGGCTTAATATTTTGGACCGTGCTTTTGCATACGTGCTCAGAGTACCTTCTTGTAAGTTAAGTTCGAAGATGAGCACTGCAGGTGATCAGGGCCACTCAGGTCACGCAAGGTCACGGACTTAGAAACTCCAAGTGTAGCCATGTGTGGTATCGTTAGAAAGCTTAGGACTTCTCTAACACAATAAAACCCTCAGAATCGACTCTACTCGACTTTCGGGTATAAAAGCAGCCTGACTGCTTCACCCAGACATCATTGTTGTGACAGCTACCAGGACCAAAAGTCTCCTTCAACCAGATAACCCGTACTCTTCACCTCCGTCACCAGTCCGAAGAAGAAGATGGCTCGTACCAAGCAGACT
>Ga0194135_10000214_pt1 | contig 33809 bp, 29 predicted proteins | sample LitLau_LLRF_2013_FD_134024 | JGI IMG/M metagenome (GOLD analysis project Ga0194135, IMG submission 134024) | Freshwater sediment microbial communities in response to fracking from North America - Little Laurel Run_MetaG_LLRF_2013 (version 2) | ecosystem: Environmental > Aquatic > Freshwater >... | reverse complement strand
TACATTTGATTCTGATAACCAGAGAACTAACGATTAGATGATTAGAATAATAAATTTTCAGGTACACTGGTAAACTGTTGCAAGAAACTGAAATACCTTCTAAATGTTTTAGGCTCACTGGATCCAAATACTTACTACATAAGATGATGCGATAATTATGACTTGCGGACCTCTTTGCTTGGCTAAATAGACAATTTATACTTGTCATCATCATGAGGCTCAAGCGATTAGCGATCTATATATGCATACATTCGGGTTGGGTTGTCACTTCATGCTGGATTGTCACAACACTTGTACCTTTGTACTTCCAAATTGAACAAAAAAAATTGAAAAGGGAATAAATTTTGGGATCCGTATGAAAGTTCGGGGAATTCGGGTTAATTCCGGGAACCGGGGGATAATTTGAATCCATTTTGTCGGAAATACCCGGGTGTTTGACAGCGATGCTTAGACATTTCGGTTGTGCGTTCACATGTGTTGTGTCACCTACAGATATTATTGGCATTATGTTCAAAATTAATTAGTACGAATGGCATTCATCAGTTCGATGAAGAAATCGGGAGCATCATGCGGTGAAGAATACGTGGAGGTGGAGGTCTCGTAAAACCAAACGAGTGTATAAATATTAATTGAACTGCACAGCACACACGTTAATATAAAAGAGTCATAAGATCGGAATGGATTATAACGAACATTTATATTAAGGTAGCAGTGGCACATTGTCAATTTTGTGTGATTGTCATTGCCATCAATTGATAATGGCAGAGGTTAATTGTCCAGAGTGAGGAAGAATTTCATGGACAAAAGCTATTGAAGGCTGAATGTATTGCAGTTTTCCAAACATTCCCCAACAGACAATAATAGTATGCATGTGTGGTGTTTGTTCACACTTAATTTGCATGCCTGGATTCGATTTTTCATTTGAGGAAGGACAAGAAGTTGGATTTTTTTTCTATTCTAGTTGGTGGGGTGTGTCCGCATTATCTTAAAGAATTTTTTGTTATGTAAAGAGCCTGATGACCTTCTACCGAACTACCGTTTGCATACAAGGTTGCTATACTTTGTAATATTTTGTGGTAACGGTGCTGATCTCTTGAGATTTGTCTCCAAGATTCTGTCAGTCTCAATTCTACGTCGTTCCGAAGTAGTAGTGAGATTTCATGCCGGTGACTCTTTTCATCTTTTTATTATCAAATCTTTTTTCGCTGACGCTTCTATAAATTCTTCTGACACTATCAACAAGCCTGGTGGTACAAAGACGATTAAACGAAAGCGAAATTGTGTGAATACAATCGGCCAGTCGAAACAAGTAAGTGAACAATAAAAAGATATTACGAAATTGCTTTGATCTACAACATCGCTCTTGATTCATTACAGCAAGTAAAAATAGTCGATTCATCTGTCAATGGCTGTTGCTTAAAATGAAAGATAGAGTCTCACGAAGTGTACCTGAACTATCCTTCTACACTCAATAATAAATAGGTCAGGACGGGTTGCGACTCAAGGTTAAGATAGATTTTCCCAGATTAGCTAACACAAGAGATATTTATTTTTATATGTACCTTTCGTTGGTATTTAAATGAAAGTTATTTGGTCTTGAAGGGCTTCGAATTCTAAGAAACATATGAACCACCTATAGCAGTTATGATACAAATCATATTATAAAGTATTTTTAAATTTTCAACTACAATTGAGAGTGAGTGGAGGACAAGGGAAAGTATTTTTAGTTCATTTAGCTCCATGCAGTCCACGTTTCATTTTGCAGGCGATTCTGCTGCTTCTCCGATTAATCCCAAGGTGAAAATGGGTCAGTGTAATCTTAAATTACTGACAAACTATCAAAGTAGTATAATGGTAAACCCGAATGGTATCATGCGAATTGTGTATGCATATAATAATAGTATATACATCTACTTCATTTGTAATATACGACCTATGGCCATAGATTGTCACTTCTCGAACCTGATCCACCCATTAATTATTTGCATTTTTTCATGGAATCGTGGAATCAACTTTTTTCATAGCCTTGTCCGTTTCCATTGTCTGGCACTGGTCATTAAATCCAGCAGGTATTCTCTTATATTGCTTTCTTACTCTGCCGCCCGTCTGCAGAAAGTTTTAGAAAAATTAGTCAAAGTAGTTTCGAATAAATATAGAAGTGACATGTAAATGTGTCTTGAGTAGATAAATGTGTAATGACAATTCAAATGATTTGAAAGCTTGTGCATATTTATAAAAGTGTACTTATGGTGTGTATATCGCACTTGCGGAAAAATAAGGTATTGACTAATACTACGTAACTCATTGTAGTACTGGCTGCCTAAATTTGGTTTATGCAAATGAGGGACAAAAAGCTATTACTCCCAATGAACAACAGAGGATTGCTACTACTTTAGTCTAACTCTAAATATAACACGCAAAGTGGAAAAGAGCTGCGAGCTCTGCTGCTGCAATATATGCGAGTTATAATGGATGTGGGAGATGGATTCATTCCCCAATTATAAAGTGGACAGATAGGGTTAACTCTACATCCTTTCTAACTAACTTTAAGGGAGGTATGAATGTCCACATAGTCGTAAGAGCAGCTTTACTATCAGGGTGTCAGTCAGCAGTGGACAGTCAATCGCGTCGATTCGTAGCTGTGCAATGTAACTTTCTGTAATCACATTGTTCGCTTGGAAATTTCAGTTGCTCACAATACCATCCGTTCCAATTGATGATAACTCTCCAATAATCTTCCTAAATCTGTGCCTACTTCAATAATCTCACGGGACAAAATGGACATTCAAACTCTTCGAGACCAGCTTGCCAAATATGGACAAGATCATTTGTTGCAATTCTGGGATTCATTGCAAGAAACGGAACAGAAGGAGCTGTACAAAGACATTGTCGAGTAAGAGCATTTCCTATTTGCCATGTAATATCACTAAACTACACGTTCATACTCATTGCCTCGCACTACACACTGTCATCTTTAATCTGGACTTTTTTGTCATTTATAACTCACCATTTGTTGAATAATGCAAATCAGCTTATTCATATTAGCCTATTAGTAGTGAAGATGTAGATTAGGCGAAAAAGATTTGCCCGGTAAGCCGTTGATAGAACCGTTGATAGAAATAGGAACTTTCATTAGATCGGTGTTAATTGTAGACAGGTAGCCGTGTTTACCGAGAACTCGTATGTCATATATAAACATTTCTGCTTAAAGAGAAGAATACACGGACCCACGTATTCTTGATTGTTTGAGACAGAACAAACTCTTTGGATTTTTTACTATGATTATCTTTTCAGGTATTCTGTAGTTCTAATGATACAGCTATTACTGAAGTACAAGTTTCATAGAATGTATGATTCAATTCTGTGTACACGTTTTCTTGGAACAAGATTTCACTCTAAAATCTAGAATTATAGATTGACGGAAATTGTAATGATAAAGAAATATGATTTTGATTATTTGGCCTCACAAAGTCTGTCTTATAAAGTTTACAAGAGTTATTACGATGTATAAGAAATTCTGAAAGTTCGACAAGCGATTCACTATAACTAGCCAAGAGAAGAAATTAGGAGTTTCGCTTTTGTAATTGGCAATTGTCTGCAGTCATCATTGTATAGTTTGTAGTGTTTACATATACGAGATTTTGTAATGTGTGTGTTTTGTTGCCAGTGTATCACGCACTTAGCACAATGAGAATTTGTAGAAAACTCTAGTAGATCAATTTTGAGATTGGCATTTATCTCAATGATGTTCCTCCTTTTAGATTAAACTTGGACGAAGTAACGAGATTTTTCAAAAACACCCAAGCATATGAGAATTCCGAAAGCAACTGCAAGCTTGATGATCGACTTCAGCCTATTCCAACTGACATTCATGGAGCCGTAGTCCGAACTGATTCGCAGCGATTGAAAGCGTATGAATCCGAAGGTATGAATTGACAATTTTGTAACAGATTCTAAATCGCGAAGTTGCACACAGAGAGGAGGATTGTGTGAAGCTGTTGCAATGATACTTAATGTTTGATTAGCTGATGAGATCGCGACGCAACGAAACCACACATGCCTCTCGATCTATATAAACAATTTAGTAACTGAAGATATATTTACATAGGCTTGCGACTGATCAGTCATGGGAAAGTTGCAGTTTTACTTTTGGCTGGTGGTCAAGGAACTCGTCTTGGAGTATCCTATCCTAAAGGCATGTATGATGTTGGTCTTCCATCGAGGAAACCCCTATACCAGCTTCAAGCTGAAAGAATTCTTCGATTAGAAATATTGGCCGAGGCAGCTAATGGGCAGCGTGGGGATATACCTTGGTATGTCAATTGCTTTCTGCTTCATTAATGAATTACTTCACAAACATCACATTCACACACACACACATAGACTCCCTTTTGATTTTATTACACATTATTGGAGTTTTTCATGTATGCAAGAAGTCGAGTCAGCCAAAACTACAGACTCATTGAGACATATCGAGATTGAGAGTATCTATCGCCTATTCAACAAAATTGTTTTTCATCGTCGTGTCGCTCTGATGAAATTATGAAATGCAATTTATCTTTTAAGAAGTCTACTTTTTGTCGGACTGTGTGCATGCACAATTGACGATGTGCACTTCTGTTTCTTTGAGACTGCAGCAGGGATTTATTGCTAAATTATCATCAGATTACAAACTAAGAAAATGAATTAGATGTCAAATGTATGCAAAGTAATGTAATGCAAGAGCAAATGTTATTAGATGTTAAATGTTGTATGCTGTTAGAGATTTTTATGTATTGATTGTATAATATTTATTTATTAAAAGCTCTTAGGAATGCGAGTGCCAAAGGCCATAATGCTCGTTTTACAGAACATTAAGAACTACTAAAATACAATCTATATAAATATTATTACTAATTCTCTGAAGGTTTGCTCAAACAAGTCATATAAGTATGTATTATTATTGTTATTATTACGAGTTGAGATGTGTGTGATGCTGATGAGATTACCGACAAACCATAATACACTTGCAATTCTAGTAATAGTATAAAGCAAATGCAAGATCATACATTTACATAAATTATGTCTCAAGAGATAAATTAATGGCCGGGTCTTTGCAGGTATATCATGACAAGCGAACACACGAAGGAACCAACCCTAGAATTCTTTAAAAAATTCAACTACTTTGGAATGAAGAAAGACAACCTTGTGGTTTTTGAGCAGGGAATGCTTCCAACTTTCACAAATGATGGCAAAATTATTCTTGAGAGTACCCATAAAATTTCTAAAGCTCCAGGTCTGTTTATGATTTTTTTGTTTGGGTTTGGTCTTTAAGTCTTCCTTTATTTATTCATGTACTGAATTTATTTGTCTTATTTATAACTTTAGATGGTAACGGAGGATTGTACCGAGCTTTGAGAGAGAAGAAGATCTTGGACGATATGGAACGACGGGGAATCGAATACATTCATGTTTATTGTGTTGATAACATTCTCGTGAAAATGGCCGACCCAACCTTCATTGGATACTGTTATACTAAGGGAGCAGATTGCGGGGCTAAGGTAAGCTTTTGATAGGTTTCGAAAAGTCAAAATTTTAAGATTTATACCCCAGGAATCACATGAATTGATTTTTTCCTTCAGGTTGTTGAAAAAGCATTCCCAACAGAAGCAGTCGGCGTAGTATGCAAAGTAGACGGTCACTACCAAGTTGTGGAATACTCCGAAATAACCCTGCAGACTGCCCAAAAGCGAAACCCAGACGGGAGATTGGCTTTCAGTGCTGGCAGTATCTGTAACCATTTCTTCACAATGGAATTCCTTCGACGTGTGACATGGTACGAAATGGTACCACACCTAAATACGCCTTCTAATAATATATAGATTCAATTGTTTGAAATGAGAATGCTCTCTCTTTGCACAGTGGGCCTGAGAAAGAGATGAAGCATCACATTGCTAAGAAGAAGATCCCCCATGTCGATGAAACAGGTCAACTTGTCCATCCTGAAAGGCCCAATGGAATTAAACTGGAGAAATTTGTTTTTGACGTGTTCCAATTTGCTCAAAATTTTGTTGTTTGGGAAGTACTGAGAGAAGATGAGTTTAGTCCCCTCAAAAATGCGGATGGAGCTGAAAAGGACACACCCACTACAGCAAGACATGCTCTCTACTCTTTGCATCAAAGATACATCTTGGCAGCTGGAGGTCGCTTCGTCGACGAGACTGGAGCAATGATCCCTCTCATTCCTAGGTGAGGCTTCCACTATTATTGTAATCTGTTTCATGAACCGCATAGGAATCTCATTTGAATTTTCCATACGTATGTATTATTCCAACCATTTTTTGTGTTCATTTTGTATGCATGGAACTTGTTTTCACATTTGTGCTTGTATGAGATGAGAGATATTTATATCCACTATCCCTATTATTGCTCTTCATTATACTCGTTCAATAATATGCATGAATGCTTATTGATGATATTAATTTTAGTCAAACTTGAATCTACCACCGTATATCCCCTTATGCCTTTTTTCTTTAGGCTTTTGCATTTATTTGTGTTTTAGTACTTTGAATAACAACGATATCCAACTGGAAACAAACAACAATGAACTGTAAGTTTATAATTTCTGTTTATGTTAAATGCATGTTTGTACTTGTACTGTGATTTTTCATGTTGTGTACTAATATAATCCTCTTGCACACAGTTTTTAATGTTCGTAGAAGTATTGCAACAATGAAGTTCCTAATGAACATTCTTTTATGATTTTCAGTCAAAAGTCTTGCATGAGCTACAAGGCTCCTGTGGTTGTGGAAATCTCTCCATTGGTGTCCTACTCTGGAGAAGGACTGGAGAATGCTGTGTGCAAAGGCGACTTCCAACCACCAGTGTGCCTTATCTCACCAACTGAGAGAGTTCCAGATCAAAAGAATCCAACACTCTCTGGACCTCTGAAAGTGACCGTTGTCGAATCATCTTAAAGAGTTCATGCACAGCTCTCAAAATCCATGTGATCTTTTGAAAACACTTGCCGATTGCCTTACAATACACTAGAGCATCTTTAAACTCTATTTTGTAATACGTTTTATAGGTTTACAATTATTGACTGATACATATGATACCCCTTTCATCTCGCGAGTTTAAAACCGTCTTTTAATTTCTAGATATATTTCAAAACTGAACCTCTGTAACTTTTCTGTGACCTCAAAATTAGGTTTTAAAATCCAATAAATTCATCATCAACATAAAATACATGTACCTACGTTTCCTGAATCCCGTTTCTTTTGTATCTCATCAATCGCATATACCTCAATGGAATTTGGTTGCTCATATATATTTCGTCATGTTCAAAACTTAATTTTTTTCCTGTTTTCCTGAATTTAATCATTATTATTACAGATGAGAACAAAGGACGACATGGACTTTCGTATCATTTCATTCATACAATCACCATTCTATCATGCCATACATACATCTTCCGGACTAGTCACGATTCTACGTAGATAAGTGTAAAATGATTAGACAGTATACATGACTTTTTGGAAATTAAACAAATCACCCTCTGCCTGATACGATTTCCAATTTGTATGCATCTGTATGAACTATGAATATAACAATAATATGCGTCTTCGATCTATCACGGTGTCTTCGAGGCTCAAAAGGTATATTGTACAGCTGCACACGTACCCGACATGAAAAGGAATTTGCATATCTTCAGAACTGCGACGATTTCAAGATTTCGAGAGACATGGGGAGATAAGAACTGACATTGTTGTAGAATATTCTGACAGATTCTTTCTGTGTCGTACGTGTAACATTGTATTAATAAACATTATGGTCGCTAGCCACGCCAAGACTGCACTAGTAGTAGTCCTCTCTGGACACACTGCTAGAGAAGGACTTCAAAGACGTATTATGATGATACAGAATGATAGATACATCATTGGGCATGGAGAGTTATGATTCTGCAGAGTTGTTGATGAATCTCTTATCTCTCCAAGCTTAAGCTTTGAGCATCAGGCATGCATGCATCATGGTTCATGACTGACTACTGCGTTGTTGTGAACAGGAAAGACACATTTCATTACGAGAGGCGTTATCTACTACTTAAGGGTATCGGAGATAAAATTTGAATACCATTAGGGGAAGTTGTGTGAAAGGTATCAGGTAATTCACATATTACAATATTACATAGTCGTAGTCTTCCTACCCTGTGGTGGTGGTACTTGTGTCGATTTCAGGGAATCCAGCAGCAGGAGCTCTAGAGGAGACTCTTCAACGGCCACACAGTTCACTTCCACTTCGAGAGGGAGTGGAATTAGTTGCAAGGTCTCTCTCTGCCAATCCACGTCTACTCTAGCAAATAAAATGATCGGGTCTGGTGGATCTGGACGAGGTGATACGTCGTCGTTTTTTAATCGAGTTCGAAATGACGCTGACAGTCCATCATCGAACGCATTCAGTTGTACGTGTCAATAGGTTTTGTATTTCCTTTTATTATTCTTATTCATGATACTGGCTCAAGTTGTCGTTAGAAAGTTGCATTTTTTGGTCGTATGTCGTTGTTGATCGTATAACGTAATAATAAGAGTCCGGTGGTGGTTGTTTGTTGTTTACAGCGTTGGCTATGGATTATGGGAGCAGTGGGGCTGCGAAGGCCACGTTCCCTTATAGTTCCACGCCTGTGAAGGAGCTCATAGGAGGAGGGTCACGTTCAAAACTCGAATGTGATTTTCGAGACAATGGTAGCTTTCAGCCCAGCGCTTTTTCTTCGAATGGACTGGATGTCAGCAACTTTGAATTCAGTGGTTTTGGACAGAATGAAAGAACTTTGTCGAGTTCTTCAAACAATTCATCCAGTACATCTTTTATCTCTGACGGCTCTTTCAATACGATTTTGAGAAATGTTCAAGATGATGGGTTCGTTTTTACATATTATGTTCTGAGTGGTGTAATAATGATGATATATTGCATTGAATGGAGTAGTATATGGTATAATACGTATGTGGATGGTTTTTTTGACAGCATCAATTCTTCTGATGGATTTTTATTGAATTCCTCGCCTTATAGAGACGACATCAATGCGGTGGACTCTGAAGATACAGACACTTACCGCCGCCATTTGGAAAACCTTGAAAGTTACAAGAAGATTTGGACCTACTCTCCATTTTCGGTGAGTTTGGGTAACAAAGCCCTTCTATGGTTTTTTAGACTTTTTTATGACTTTAGTCTCTGCATACTCAGTCTGCATACTCTTGTATGATATATCTATTTATAATATCTCTGAACTTTCTAGAATTGTCAAGGTCAACTTAATGGCTCTCACGATGACTCGAGATCATCTAATGGTACGTCTAATAATGGACGATTCGACTGGGTTAGTTCACTTCCTAACAAAATGACACAGAATTCCGATTGGATTAGCGCTCTGCCTAAAAATATGTCGCAGCAGGAGTTTGTAGAGATCGTGTTGCCACGATTGCCAAGAAAAAAAGTGCTTACATGCTTGCAGGTAAATTAATTTTGAAAAATTGTCGAGTGTTGTGTGGAATTAATTTAAAAACTATTCTTGCGTGAATTTTTAATAATTTTTCAGCTTCTTGATGACATTATAGAAGAGTGCAATGTGAATGGAGACTTGAGACAAGTCAATCAAGCCGTTGCTTTATCACGAACTATTGAACAGCATCTCTTGAATAAAACGAACTACCCTTCATCTCCTTTTGAATCAAGTCCTCAGGAAACGCGTTCCCCGTCTTATGATTCTAATAATGATAGACCCAGACCTCCACCACCTAATGCTGGAGGTAATGCGATTTATTTTAATTTAACTTTTTTTGTTGAATTTGTGAAAGGAATTAGTTAACAGTTTTTCGTGGTCCATTTAGCAATTTCATCGAATCCAAATGTAATTTCAACTTGGAGTGGACAGCTGCCCCCACGAATTCATAAAAATGCAACTTACTCTGTTAAGGTATTGTTTCTTACGTCTTTTTGGGAAGAAGCTTTTACTACGATATTATCCGTACTATTAAAAAGTGTTTGTGCATTTAAGGTTTTCTTGGGTGGGGTTCCATGGGATGTGACTGAAGCTCCTCTTGTTAACGCTTTCAAGCCTTTTGGAAATGTCATCATTGAGTGGCCCCCGAAGAAGGATCACTCTCCAACTCAAAAGCAAGGATATGCTTATGCTATTTTTGAGCACGAAAAACAGGTTTGTTTTGTAGGAAATAATGTAACGTTCTTAAATCCCAGATTAGTTCGAGTAAGCTTATAATTCGTTCATAACTACAGGTCAAGCTGTTACTTCAGAATTGCACTCAAGACTATACTGGAACTTCTGGAAAATGGTACTTCAAAGTATCTACTAATAAGGCTCGCGGAAAAGATGTGGAAGTCATCCCTTGGGCGATTTCTGAAAGCAACTACACGAAGTGTCAGGGAGCCAAAATAACCGGCGATAAAACTATTTTCGTAGGAGCTTTGCATGGAATGCTGAACGCTGAGGCTTTGGCTCTCATCATGGATAATCTTTTTGATGGAGTGGCCTATGCTGGTAACTATTTTGTGCTAAAATGATCCGTGTGAATTCAAATTCAGTGGCAGTATTCTATTTCCGAATTCTTGTGAATAGGAATAGACACAGACTGCAATAAGTATCCCATCGGGTCCGGTCGTGTGACGTTTACTAATTCAAAGTCCTACTGGAAGGCTATCAACGCAGCATTTGTGGAAATAAAAACTCCCAAATTTAGGAAGACGCTCCAGATCGATCCATACGTAGTTGAATCAACTTGCTCAGTGTGTGAGTTGCAGCAAGGTCCTTACTTTTGCCGCGAGCTCTCATGCTTCAGATACTTTTGTCGTACATGCCGAGCTCTTCATCATTCTGGAGATGCTTTCAACTCTCACCGAGTCTTGGAAAGGAACGGAAGCAAGTCAGGGGGTGTGTCTCACCAGACTCTCTCATTCCGTCAACAGACTTCGCGACAATTTGAAGCCAACAACATGAATGGAAATTGGAATCAAAAGCGAGATCGGGAGTGCCGAGGAGAGCGTAACAATGTTTCCAGTAGTGCTAATTTCAATCGTGGGTCTAACAGCGGAAGAAAATGGTATATGTGAAATCATAAAAATTGTTAACAACTGAAGTTATCTTACGAATTTTGTTTAGTATTAGTGTAGTAAATGCATCATTTTGATTCTAATGTTACAATAATACATCTAGTCGTAGTTTCTTAAATTATGGGCTTCTGGAAGGTTTATTGTAGACGGAAGGAAAGATGAATTACAATCTTGACTATTCCAGTACTTTATGACTAACCTGGTTAGGAATATTTTTCTAATACGTGTGTATTACCAAAATACTAAAATGTGTAATTTAGTCCGAGTCCACTCACTCACACTTGTTAAGAGTGAAGTAGTGGATGGAAAAATAATTTGGAATGTTATATTTTAGAAATAGTGTGTATGTTTGGTTCCAACCATACGTGGTTTTTGGACGTAGCTGAGAATGTTCCCGAAGTTAACGTTTAAAACTATAATTGTTATATCACAACGGATAATATGGATAAAATTGGATAAATACCGTACTCTAAAGTTTACATCATGCACAAGTTTTTTATATATAGTTTTATCTGACTTCATGTGACCATGCAGAAATTCGATGAATAATTCCAGAAGTGAGCACCATACTTATTCTTCGTTGCAAAGTCATCATACCAGCTAAAAAGAATTATTTAAAAGAATTATGATTTGAAGAATGAAAATATTCCTCCTGGCGATGGACCCATAAGCATTGGGACTTGGTTTTTGTGTTCTACTCGAAGCTGAAATTAATAGAGAGGAGATATTTCAGTTTTAATTGTCAGTTAAATCATTATGAGTTATCTGTATTTGGTTAGGGTCTTACCGTGCATGGCGGTTGCATCCAAGGCTCTCCATCAATTTGCATGGGAAACCTCTTCTTTGTTCGAATGACTACGGAAGAACATTGAGCCAATCTACGACCTGACGACCTCAATCCCGTTCGAACTTGACTCATGTGTAGACAGTCCTCAAATCCGACTACTTCAATTAGGTTGTCTCCAATATCTACATAAAGTATTAGTTGGTGGATTAAATTTCCTTGTAATATTCTATCAGTAATTATAGGATCTTAGTCGCACGAGCTTCCAAGAAGAAAGTTACCTTGGACGGCAGTAGATAGGTTAGCTGTTGGTGAATTTGAGTCGGACTTTTTCTTTTTGGCTTGTCTCTTTCGACGACTAGACAAGTTTCCACCCCACATGTTTGTACCTCCATGAGTGAATGGAATGTTAAGCAAAGCGAGTCCTTGCAATGGAGGACCTTGAGCGAGTTCCAATGAGACTCCATCGCACTGAGTTTAAAAAACCAATTTAAAATATCAAATGTCCAGGAGTTAGCTTAAGCAAAATTACATCCAATTTCTCACATACTTCTATCTCTAATTCTTGATGGAGATTCTTGCATGATGAAGAAAATTGCTCGGTCATTCCGAACTCAAAGTACCAGATTTTATTTCTCATTCTGGAGTTGAATTTGTGAGGATTCTTTTCTCTTTCTACGTGAAATTTGACACAAATAGCAGCATCCTGTCGAAACAAAAGGATAGAGTAAGTTTTGTTTCCTCAAAGAAGGTCGTACTTTGTAGAAAAGTTTTGACTTACTACTCCCACAGAAAAATAATTATTTATGATGTTATAAGGCATAGGGTCTCCACTCTGGTCGGTTTCAACGACGTCTGATAAAGAAATCGACCACCGATCCATCATAACGGAAGCTGCTCGGTCTATTTTCTGCATATGATAATGAACCACCCGGAGTTATTATCAGTCCATTACTTGCATTAGCATGTATAATAGTATAGCTTAAGACCACATTTAGCAAATAAGGGCTTGTCGGATCGAAGATGATAAGATTACCTTGAGAAGCTTCTTCAAAGATTCTCCTTCATAGCCTCCTCCCCATTGCAAGCACCTAGCGAGATCATTTCCGGTTCCCAAAGGAATGACGCCCACCGAAGGTTGTTCCGCGTATTTAAGTTTATCTGATTTTCAAAGACAATCACTCAATATGGAAATTGGGCAGCAGCCATCACACATTACCTCACTATATCACGTATATGAGTATTATGAACCAAGTTGAAATTGTATTTTTACCCATGCTGTCTAGGAGCCATCCTACAGTACCATCCCCACCGCAGCATATGACGCGAAGATTTGGAGTATCCTTAAACATCTGAAGAGGTTTTGAGGGCCCTCCGCAGCATATATTGTATACCTAAAACAAAAATACTTGTACATCGTGTTCCAGAGAATGGCTTAAAATCATCTCTCTATCTCATCATCTGTATATTAATATACCTGACGAGGGTTTAGCAAATACTGAAACTTTTGGAATAACTTGTGACCTTGATTTCCACCACTTTTCGGATTGATGAATACCAATAGAGGCCTAGAGTTCTCTAAAGGAGTGATTTGGAATGACATTGGGCCCGATCCGTTCGTCGGAGTGTCCGCAGCACCTTCAGTTCCTGAGTCTATCTACATATTCCAAAAATACGAGACATTAAGCCTTCTTACATACATTTATCTTTAATTATTGTAATTTCATATAATAAATATTCACCCCGTTCTCAGACGCGTCTGCTCGGGAAAGGCCAGATATAGACCTGCCTTCTCTTGTGAAAGACCTTTGTCTATCCAAAACTATTGGGCAGATGGATGTCGGAGGCAGAATATGGCTTCTAAGCTCTCCCAACATACATTCTGGCCTTACTTGAGCCGCACAACGGTTATGCAACTACAACATTTCATATTCATATTATTAACACACACACGTATCTATAATTCCATTAACGTGACTCGAGAAGCGAGTGTGACATTTCCACACAGACTTACCGTCATTTGACACCAACGACAATGAAGTCCAGTAATACCATTGTAACTTTTTATTGTTTTCTTACACTTGGAACATTTCCCGTGACAGTTACCTTCCACCCAGTGATGTGTCATTACCTAAAGTTCACGCAAAATATTGCATTGCCCCATAAACCTTCCTTAAGATGAAAGTCAACTATTCTACTTTTCCGTATTTCCACCTACCTGAGACGTCTTCTTAGACTTTACATAAGTCGTAATGCAATTTGCTGGTGCCCGTTGCACGCATCTCTCGTGAACGGTGTACTTACACACTATATAGTATAAATAATATCAATGTCGCGAATTCATTGTACTATAATGATAACTTTCCAGTTTTGGGAAAGTTTGACACTTACGAACACAGCAGAGGCCTTTCTTGCCCACTCCCACGAGCATAGTTAGGCATAGGTTGCAGTATGCAGGACGGTTAAAGTGCTTTAAACGCCATAAGTGGTTCCCATCATCCTTCACATTCTGTAGAGAAAGAGGATTATAATATGTAGTGCATACACTCTAAAATAAGTTTTTGGCATTCTTCACACTAACTAAGTATAGTATACAATAATTTGTACCTGATCTAAACCCAAAAGGACCAAAAGTGGCACTGTCGTAAGTCCACCTCGTTTCCATTCTTCTAAAGAAACTGTGCCATCAGAGTCGTAGTCTATTTCTATCATCATATCTTCAAGAATCTAAGTAGTCGAAATAAATACACATTAGTTTGAATTTTAACTTTTCACCAACAATAGCCAATCAGACAAATATTACATCATCGCATGATATTTGACCTCGGTTTTTAATGACTTACAGGCTTCAGCTCAGACACATCCCAACCAAGATATTCTGCCACGTTCATCATTTGATTAACGATACTGTCTAGTTCCTGCAGACAATTTTGTACTTAGCATTATTATCAGTTTGCTTTTGAACTAAAATGACAGTTAATAACTTCAAAGAGCTTAAAAAATACTTCCTCGTACTATTCATAAGCTTTAAAGACTACGTAGTTGTTGATCAATCGTCTACTATGCAAACGGTATACATATAACTAATATATACCACTAAGGCATGCATAAAAAGTTGATACGCTACATAAACTGGGATTGAGTAGCGTCAATGCTTACATAAGTATCCAAAACTCCATTTCCATCAGTGTCATAGAGTCGAAACATAACTAGAAATAGGAAATATAACGACTCGTCAGAAGATGCTACCCTACCCTTATGAATTCACAGGTTATCTTCACTTTGCATCGATATAATATCAACTTTTATGAGATCTTCAAAAGTAGATTATTATTATTACTCACACTCTAGTTTGTCTTCAGGACGACCTCCTTCCAACAAAGACAGGTAGCAAACCACGTCCTTCAAGGGAACGGTTACAGCATTTATGTCAATCTGAGGAATTTTTGCTCCGTTCGTTCCACGATGATCTGAGAAAGGGGAATTTCGAAAAAAGTCTCTAAATGTTTAACCACTTGAGAGTTAAAAGGTACTTGGTAAATAGAATAACTTCAATCTACTACTCAGGTTCAAACTACACACATATGTAGTCTTCGATATTCAACACTGCTTTGGCTTCCTTGTCTACTTTGTGTGTACTGCATTTAAAACTAACTCTGTAAACAAAGCACCTTAGTAGTACTCAGGTACAAATTTACAACTATGGAGGATAATTTTGGTTCTGAACAAGTCGTTTTGAATAGAATAAACTGCATGACGGTGATACAAATGGCATGCGATGCAAACAAGCCAAATCATCATAATTTGCTTTACAATTTACACTTTATTATTAAGAGGCTTATGAAGTCCATGGAATGTGCACGCTACTGCATACTAAAATCTTTCTCCATGAACCCAGCACAAGCTTAATAATTTTTCATGCAAAGTGTTTTCTTAATAGCTCCACTGTAATAATTGTGTCGGCACTCCCCATTGCACTGAATACTGAATATGATGATTTGGGGTATTGCGAGCAAAAATATTTGGTACTAAGATTTACATGCTGAATGCTAAACTATTGTGGATCTTTCTATCTGCAATCTGCAATAAAGATTACGCTAAGATTCTACCGAGTAAAAACTGCAGGTGGTACTTTTATTCTACTGCATCGCTTTTAAACGAAGATAATAAGGCATTTAAGTGAATTAAGTTGTGTCCACCTTCAGTATTTGCAACGACTCTCATCTCCTTTAAACCAACATGCTTCTTTAAGTATTTCAATTGATGTTCATCTTCCGCTGTAAGCTGTACCATTGGGTGGATCATTTTTTCTACAGTTCCTAGGGGTAGCATTTTCGTTTTGAAAAATCAGTTATTAATGTATGGATATTAAAATGGCTGTAGAAAAAATCTAAACTTGATGCTGAGACTTTTTGAAAAATTCCAAAATCCAAAGCTTCAACCTCAATCCTCCATAACCAGTCACCCTTTCTGAGGAAATGATAAAAAGGGGCAAAATGAACCTGTTCGTGTTTTCGAGGCTTCCGAATCCAGTCTGAGATGACTGAGGTGATGAAGCTTTTCAGTGAACCCGTGCAACTTGTCAACTAGTCCAAAGTGCTTTTCAGATGAGTGATCTTCCAATTTAACTGAATTTGCCACGAGACTTGACAGGGACCCGGCATTATGAGGAGTGATAGCTGCCACTGCAGTTGTGGAGCTGCTCATTGCCATTTCCTATAGTGTTCGTGTACATATACGAAGAAAATTAAATTTCAGACGGTATTTCGTAATTCGAAAGAATGATTTTTTTTACCAAATTAGTGAAATTGACGTGCTTATTACAAGTAGTATAACAATATAGCGACTTTGTACTAACCTTTATAACATTTCCGTCTGGGAAAGTTCCACAAGAAGAAACTGGAGAAGAGGATTGTTGGGGAGCACGTCTTTTAATAAATGACAGAAATAAATGACGACAAAGCTCATCCGGAGTTTCGACTTCTAGATACGTGTCCATAAATAACTTGAATCCCTCGAAATCCACATCCTTTAATATTTTAAATTCAATCATACAGAAAGAAACAAGTGTTTGAGATTGAAACATATTACACGAGAGACTGCGAAGACATTAATCATTCATTCTCACCATACAATAAATTGTTATGAATGGCCACGTAAGCCATGAATAGAATATAAGCTAAACATAATTCGGTGCTTTCTTTCGACCGCTCTCGCTTTCAAAACTTGTATTTAAACTCATTTCCGCAGATTAAAGTGGGACCCTTTGTTGTCCCCATGCTTTTCTCAATGAATAATTAAAAATGTATGTTCAAAGTACACATACACAACAGCGTTGTTGTTACAGAAAGGCCTATCAGGATTCAACCCTTAGATCACGTTTATTACAGGAACAGTTCGGAGACAAGTCGTTGTCGTTTTATAAGCTTTTTGTACTTTCTTTCCCTATATGTAGACAAAGATTAACTTTTACCTGGAGCTCCCTATGAGTATTCAAAATGAGACATATCGTTTCAACATTCTAACGTTTTATTAGTGTTAAATTCAGTTGCAACCTCCTCGAAGCTCTAATCGATTGAATAATCTCTGCAGCTGTCTACTGCTCAAAATAAATACTTTTCAGTCGAGATGAGAAATAGAGTTGTAATTGTGACAAAAACAATTCGTAAATCTAATGCGAAGTGAACTCACCCCGTCTGCATTATATCGAGAAAGTCGTCCACCTCCGTTGAACTCCGTCATCACATCTTTCAGTTTTTTACTTGAATCTGCAAAAAAAAGTTATTATATATAAAAAAATAAAGCTGTAAATTTTCTTGAAAGGTGAGACAAGCTCTAGTTCCAGAAGATGAAGAAAGATTGACTAGCAGTATTGGAGAGAAATCGTCCTAATTTATACAAGTTTCATGGCAATCGAAAGGCATCCGTTCGATTGTAGGTTAAAAAGCCCAACCTTGGGAGTTATTTTAAATTACAAGCCTTATTGTTAGAAAAAGTCTAAAAATAATTTTAACAAGTAGTTTGAGGGTCTCATGTTTGCCTATAAATATCAATAGGATCCGGAAGAGGATAAATTATTTGCTGAAAATTGGACAGATAATGAGAGATGTGTCATTGAAAAGTTGATTTTTATTCATTCATCTTTTCCGTCGTAAATAATCTTTGATGTCTTTTCATGTGTTACTTCCATATGTTGTATGTCTCTGCACGTAGGAAGAAAGTTTTCTTCCTAATGAATTCCAAACTATTTATAATACAAGTTTGCAAGCAGAAAAACAAGCTTACATTGAAATTATACGTCTGGTAGGTTCCTTTGTGTCATTTCTTTTATACGTTGCTTTTCATGTGAAAGATGATATCTGACAGATCGAACCAAACAAGATGGAAAACAGGCACAATGATGAAGAATATTTTATCAAAATGATAATATGAATTCTTTTGGTCTAAATTGCAAGAAATCAACTTCAAATCCGAGGTTTAAAAATAAAAATCTAAATTTACTTATTCTAGAAATTTCTATGCCTAACATGGCCAACTAATAATATCAAGTGAAGTGAAGGAGCTTTTCGTAGATATTCTGCAATCTTTTTTCAATGATGAAAGGAAACAAAAAAAATCAATGCGGGGAATGAAACTCATCTTCTAATTAATTAGCATAATGGGTCTTACTGCAAAGTAATTTTGAATAATTGGTATAAAACAGCTTAGTCTAGATTATACTGCGCGTTTATTCATTTAGTGAGATGAAACAGAGAAGAAATCATAATATATATATATAATGATAACAAAGGCTTTGAGACTGGAACGGATCTCTCATTACTTTCCTGAACAAATCTCTCTTATCGTCTCCATTACAGTATCATGGCTGTTTTAAACCTGTGTAATCCCATCTCTCCTGTTGTACCCCAAAATGCCAAGGGTCAAAGTAACCGTATTATTCTGCTGCTGCTGCTGCTGCTCTTCTACTTTACTTTTAGAGGCTGTATATTATGCTCTTGTGCTCTGGTGCATAGGAATGTAGGGCTAGCAAACACGCACCAATGACAACATGCTCGAAGCCAGGCTTTAACTCTCTCTCTGTCTCATCACACGATGATGTATCAGAATCAGAAAGTTAAATTGCTCTCTCTCTCTGTATAATATTGTTTTCATTTTGGTAGAGAGCATAAAGAATAATATACAAACTGGTGTTACACACGACTATGAAGAAATATGACCTTACATGATGCCAAGTCTTGGAGCTGCTGGAACTCCTCTGGAGACAATTTCTCCCACCGCAAACCCATATTGTTTGATTTGTGATTGGAGGTACCAGGACGTTAAATCAACTTGAATGTCAACTCCATTAAAGGTAATAATGTCTCAACGTAGTTAACAACGGCGAACAAATGAGAATGGAACGCGATCGTTTCAGTTGAGACAATTGACTTTCACTCTTTTCTTCACTCCACTGGTTTCCTAATCAAGCATCTTTGATGCATTAAAATATTCGTCTCTAGAAACTGACGCGTATATATGAACTTCTTTACTTGTAAGACTTCTTCTCTTTGCTTCTCGTTTTTTTATTACAGTCAAACAGTAGAGATAGGCTTTTCATAAGCCGTGGCACAACTTTTACCTACTAGAAAGTATATTATGTATAATATATAATATAGTCTCTTCAATTACTTGGTTTATAATATTATGTAGAGAGATTATAAAATAATTAAGATTTAAATTGTTCTTGGTGCTTCTTATATCTTTACGTAGATGGTGAATTGTTTAGAAAATAGTTTTCATAAAATTATGTTCGATCTCAATCTGACGGAGTTGTGAAGGCAAACGTGTTATCATGTAAATATGTATTTAAAGGGTAAGCATTTCGTAGAAAATTGGCACTTGGATTTCACGCGTAGTGTTCTAGCTTCTTCTTCTGCACTGCTTTCCTTCAGAACTTTTAACCGGGCACACAAAAAGTTATACACTTGTACATCAATCAGTGTGATATTTGTATTGGTCCTTCGCACAAATACTCGTTTCCGGTGTGGAATGAGTGTAAGGCAGAGTGAGTTTTATATAACTATACCTAACTACGAACTATAATATGTATCTAGCTAGTACATACCTATATATCTATGTATACATACGTGTGTGTGTGTGTGTATTATGGAAATAGAAAGTGTATCAAAGCTTTATAGAGTAGCTTCCGTGCACGATAGAAGTTAAATTCATCAATAATGGGAACGGAACTAAGTTATGGGCTGCTATGAATCTTTTGCTTTTATCGGGATTGGTGGCTGGGTGGCTGTTGCTGATAGGCACACACGACTTCGGAAATCGAAGTATTAAGTAAAAGAGTATTTCAGGTGGTAAATGTCAAAAGAAGAAGCGTGTAAATGGATTTAACTTTTATATGTGTTTATAAGTACGAAGGAAGAAGAGACGACGGTAGACTTGAATACTACTACTAGGTATTTGGGAAAGTGAGAAATGTGGATGGACTAGAGGCATATTCCTTTGCTTTCTTCTGCTGCTGGTTTATTATTAGGGACACACAGAGGAAACACAAATATTGTTCTTAAGACAAAGTCAGCTGGTGACGGAGGAGGAATGACTGGATGAGATTGACTTGTGAAGATCAGAATGGTCCGGAGAAGTGTCGGACAAGAATCTCAGGAGCAGAGCACATGGAGGAAAAATATCGGAGAGCTTTGGCTAAAACTTCTTTCGGCGCAACCTCGTCTTCTCGATTTCTCGACTCAACTGAACCATCAGTTTGGAAATGCTTTCAACAACTTTTCCCGACAACTTGTCTCATCATCATGTACATGGGAGACATCCTGTGCATATGCATCAGCAGCAGCAGCCTCACACGCCCGATGTTTCAAACCGTTCATCTCTGTCGTGTATGACTATTCATTCCTATGGGAGGAGGGTCTTGAGCATTGTTGAGACCCTCACTGCATATATAGTCATTCGGGGTTATTCATTCATTTAGGGCGATGCTGTGATTGTCATATGGGATGGTCCCCAAGCAAGAGAAAGTATGGAGAGAAAGGCGATGAGTGTCTACCGACATTTGGGGATGCATAAATGGAGTGTGTGTAAATATATGTTAGATTATTTCGGAAGCCCTTGGTTAGCAAGGAGAACAACTATTTTAGAATTCAGCTCACACAAGAGGTTTCGTCGTTAGTTTAGAGTCCACTCATGAACTTAATATCAACACACACACACACACACACATTAAATATCTTTCTTCGATGTCCAAGAGATATTTTGAGGCGATGCTTACACGGAGTAATTTGATTTATGTCATTAGGTTAAGCAGATTTCCATTACTTGGCCTCCCATTCCAGGGAAATAGTGTGTCCTCGTGTGTGCGAAGAGCCAAAACTTTTATACGGTTTCTTTTCATACATTTGCATTATAGTGTATAAGTTAACCTATCATGCGAGTTCATTTGTGTGGCGGAAGTTCAGTTGGCGAGCCCTTGATACATAACTTAAGGAGGAGATGTTCTTCGTCTACACGGAAATAATTGAGACTCCAGATTACACAGAATTCAAGACTTGTTCGGCTGATGACTCTCACATAATGTAAAACACACTTTGCTTAGCTCTTTTCATCCTACCTCCTTGAATCATAATAAACAGCGAGATTGAAAGAGAAGTATCGAACCTTATATATTCTCTCCGCTCCTCCCACCTCTATATAATCTCTTTACGGCTGAATTTTAAAACAAAACTTTTATGTTTACGCCAAAAGTCTCTGTGTTCTTAAAATATTACGAGAGAACTCGTGTGTTCTTAAACTGTGCAAATGTGTGTCTTCTCTGCACAGGAGAATGTGTATCGCCATTTATTACTTCGTAGATGATACACAATACAAATAAATACCGAATGATCTTTCGCAACAAGAAATAAGCTCAGAGTACAAGTCAGAATTCTAGAGAAATCCAATATGTATTGTTGTCTTTTACTTTTCTCACTCACTTTCAATGCGAACAACTCCGATATGCGATGTTTGAAGAAACAATGAACTTTAACGTGTTCCATATCTTTTTGCCGTGTGAATTAATCGGTCTGTAACTGAGTGAGTGAATGTGTCAGCCCATCGTGGTAATTGGTGACAATTACTTGTAATCTCGTGCCATTTCGATATCATATTATGTGCATTACTGTGTCTAGCGAAAAGGAAAGTACACGCCTTTCCATCTCAACATCATCATCATCGAAACGGTAGACAAATCCACTTTAGTCAAGTCACATGAAATGACAATGCGGAAAAGCAGAAGGAGAGAGAGTTAGAGATGCTTTGTTATATATATATATAATATTATATAGCCCCATGATTCATTTAACATCGTTGGCTTAAAGCTTCACTCTCACACAATCCATACAGAATACATGTGGACACGTACGAGAGAGTGCAACTCTTTTTCTTTATTTAGCAATTTTTATATTTGAAATAACTTACTACCAACGACTACGGCGATGGAGGGCAAGTGTGTGGAATTCACAATTCACGGCACACACAGTCTGTTTTAGATTTTAAGTGTCTAGTCAAGTAAGTTTCATGTCGGCTATGGAAAGGGAATGCATGTAGAGAGCCTCGTAAAATGAATTCGCGTAAAAGATTTCATCATTTTTCTTTCTCTTGTACTTTGCTCACATTGTAAAACGGAGCTTTATTTGGTGTTTGTTCTAGAAAGGCAAGTGATATTGTGTATTGTGTTTGAGTAGAAAAACTTTCCATGTAAAAGTTGAGATGATGAAGACGGGAGACGAACCGTTCTATTCTCTATTGAGTCACTGATACTATCTTTCGCCTGATCTTTTACATGAGGTTTTGGAGTTGGAATTTCACACCGGATGATGGCCTTCTTCTCTTACCAGCGAGAAACCTTTTTAGTTCGTCTTTTGCAATCTTTTTACTTAGGTGAACAAATAATGTACAATGAAAAAGGGTGATGAGGATCTGAACGAGTATTTTTAGATAGTCGCCCACAAGTTACAATGTATGTATGGTCTTGAAGTCGCCTGCTCAAAGGTTGAATGAATGCAGGTAGATTTTAAAGCATCAGCACTTAATAAGGAAACGGAGGAACACTGTAAATAATTTACTTTGCGGAAATTGCATCACTTTATTTGTGGAACAACTAGCAGAGAATGCTTTCTCTGTTCAATTTATTTTGAGTTTTCTGGCACAATAAGCATGACATACATGTGCCTCGATTGTTGTACCTTTTTACAGTTATCAATAAATGGTAATACATAGCGAAGCAACATTTCAACAACTCTTTATGCTTGTCGTAAACTCGCTAACATCGACATAAAGTCATGCTTATATAATCTTGTCTAATATATTTGTACAAAATGGTGTTTAGTATATTTTGAGATAACTATTAGACAAGGTTTACTACGTCAGGTGACTGGGCAAAGGACAAATTTTGAGGGTTATATGATTGTCATCTCGAATTTTATGTAATTAAGCTGCACACCGAGGAGTAAGCTGCTTCGTGAATTTATTGTGGTTTGTATGATTTTATTAAAACTGTTCATACTTATTAAAATTTCTGTCGAATAACTACGAAGATAGGTTTACAGGTATTTTATACAGTAAGGTTACGTAAATTCTTTGGAGTGGGCAACTAAGATCGTATCAAGTGGTAGTGTGGTATCCATATAAGTTCTTATCCAAAGCTTCGGACTTCGTATTCTTGGATGGGCTGCCTCTCATAAGTGTCCGCGTAGTTGTACGGTTCACTGACAGTTCGCTTTCCAAATCTGTAGAGTTAAATTTTAATCACAATCCGTTAAATTACGTCAAGAAGTATGAGACAATTTTCATTGGATAAGATATCAAACTGTTTTTTCCCAATCTAGTTTACCAACCTGTTTCTATTGTGAAATGTGTAGTATTTTCCCAGCGTGTCCAAGTAATTCCGAATCTGGTCAGTTGATTGGAACATTCGAGGTCGTACGGGCTTCCCATCGACTTCCATGCTTGCTGTCATTGCAGGAATCTCGCTGTCGCTGACCATCGTTGCTTCAGGGGGAATTCGATCTGATGAGACGCACGTCGTGCACCCAATAATGACTACTGTCGCAGTTGCCAAAAGGAGTAAAACTTGCTGCATGATCTGCAAAGTGAATTGTAGGCTAAGCTTTTAAAAAATGAGGGTAATGTGTGAATAGGAGAGGAATTCGAACTGTGTTTGTCTTAAAAAGATCTTTCAAATCCTTTCAAAAGGTCTGAATGAGTGGAGGACGAGAAACAACAGAATGTATTTCGAAGCAACTTGAAAGCTGGAAATTTAGAGTGAAATTCAAGAGGATCTGGAAATACGAGGGCGAATGTAGTTCCACCACCTCCGTCTGGTTCAGAAAGACGACTGTCGTTGAGCTGTGAGAGTCTTTATATTTGGTTTTAAAGCTATTCTGGAGAAAGTCAGTGACGACGAAAAAGTGGTGCTAGGGTCTGCATTATCATTTCATGGGACTTTCTATTTATGGGAGGGGTCGTCGCGAAAGCAACATACGGTTGCGCTTACCCAGATTTCGAACTAAAAGATTTGCGGGGGATTACTTACCTAGCTATAGAGCATCCGACAATTCCACGAACCCATACCTTTTTCTTTTTTGACCTGAAAGCAATATCCAATACGGATTTATTCGTTAAAGTAATACTAATGCGGATCGAACCACAAAGCATTCCTTTTAATATTGTACACACCTTAGTCCTTGGTTTATCCGTGTTTCGTGGGTGGTGCATTAAATAGATTTAGGTTTTGTAGATAGTCAAGGGGTTGTATTGTTTTCAAAAAGATTCAGTTTTTTATTAAATCAGGACTTTGGGTACATTCTGATCAAGCTATTTACATTGAGTGTATCTGAATGAAAGAATGATTCCGTACTGCCAACTGCAACAAACTATCATAAAAAATGCCGATCAATTCTTTTCCAGATCCAATTAATGCTCCAAGAAATCTAGACTTACAAATTAAAATAATATTTTCTATGCAATCGAATGAATATACTCACTATGCCCCAAACTGAAGTTTTGGAAGGCTTTTGTACATCAGCTAACTTTCCTCAGCTGTCAATACCTACCAAACTTTCATCGAGGCTCATGTAGAAAAGAATTTATTCAGCTTGTTTCTTCATTTCATCACTATAATCATTACTCTGCAACTAGAAACACGAAACTGTAACCTAGATTTCCAGCTATCCCCTGTTGATCGTGTATGAACTGCATATGCGAATACATCTTTCATTGTGACTCTTCGCATGAAACTAAACTTGATTGTCTTCGGAAGATACTAAATAAATCTCATATGGTGAGATAGAATTATTAATTTCGTGAGATAAAGTGCAGATTGACATACGGGCAAAAGGTGAGGATACGTATTGTATGTTTGCTCGAAGCTTAGCAATTACGTATGCATTGAATACATTTGTGGAATTCGTTTCGTGTTATCCAAACGGGATTTATTGGGACTTTATGAATACTGAATGGAAACTGTTCACTCTGAAAGTAGGTTTTTTCATATTGACAGATCAAGTGTGGTGCTCAGTTCTTCATGCTCCGGTAAAGCGGACTCCTCCACTCTCACCGACAACTAGTGTGTGTTTTTGCAACACTGAACAAACATTTATGAAATATGTCATTCTTCACTAGCCCCCACATTATATGATGTTCTCTAAAAACCTGTCCAAAACAATTTGAGACTTTGTGTCTCTTTTTACCTCTCTAAGATGTTTTTACAGTTCGCTTGTCTCCTGAGCATAAATAAGTGACATTTCGAAATTTTAAAAGAATGAAGGAGATTATCATGCTTGCTTACGCAGACCAGGCGATATCAAGCTGACTTTTTCTGCTACCAAAACACATGAAGTGCTTTTGTTTCTGCAACCATCAACGTCTTTCATTTCCACTTAAAAGCTCGTTTGTTTGCAGCATTGAAGTCCACCTTCATATAACTTCAGGGAAAGATTCATTCATTCCATGAATTACAATTGTGTTCTTTTTCTGCAGAGAAGGTCATTTGAAATCTTCTATACGTGAAATAATCTAACGAGCCATGTCGACTAGATGAAGCTCATATCTGTTGTGTACCTTGCACAGAGCCCCAATGTATACATGTTTATCTTTCATATCATGTCTGGTGATAAAGACTCGCTGGACCAAAAGTTTCTTGTCTTAAGGAAATAATCCCTCTTTGGCAGTTGAAATAAGACGCGAGTACGCTGCACGTGGAAGTTGGAAATGTGTAATTATAATTATTTGAAACTAGTCATCAGCAAAAGTTTTAATACACAGGTTCGAGGTATCTTAAGTAAACGATAGGTCATGCATCGTGAATCAATAATATAATGGTTTGCTACATTTCTTTTTCTTCGCAAGCAAACATCGCAGTTCCGACATTTAGAAATCCATGAAATGTTTGGATGTCAAGTGGTAAAATGCTAAATGGAAAAATAATACGAGAGAAGTTTCGTTTTTACACTGATTGAAAACTCAGAGAAGGAAATAAGGAAGGAAAGTGTAGGACAGCCACCTCTGATTCCAGATCCGAAAGAATAGAAAGTGGAACTGAAGCAAGAGAAAGCTTGTAAATGATGGAAAGAGGGCCAGGAAGTCTCTGAAAGTTTACAAGTGTTACCACTAAGCATACAACAGAGAAAATATACATCTCCAGGAATAGCAGTGTGTACGTATGTGTGTGTATGTTTCATGGTTTCATCTGCTGCTCGTGGGTTTGAGTCCAACCCAACCTGATCGATTCTAACACGCGGTGAAAGAGTGAAACTTTCTCTTCGTCTTAAATCTCTGCGTCGCTGTTTCTACCCTGAGAACTGGAACAAAACCTAACAAGCTTCACTTCTATTTCTATAGTCAGCTGATAATTTTTATTCTATCGTTAAAGTCAACCATACGCTTTCGAAATCTCTTGTTATTTCTTAGTAAATTATCGAAGCTCATCTTTCTCTCAATAAATCTTACAATTAGTGGTTACAATTTGAATATACCAAGAAAGCATACTACCATAATGATTGCTGCTTTTAAAGATGCCTGAGAAATTGGAACAAATGGAGTCTGCAGCGAGTCCTTCAAGGTAATTGACTACAAGAAAAATATAATGGAATGTCATATTGTACTTATTATTAGTGGCAATATTTAGAAATAGATCTTTTCTCATTCCTCTGTAGTATGTGCGCCTGAAAGGATTCCGTAAGAGAAAGGTGAAACAATCATATACATTCTAAAAGCTTTTGTCTGCGTATTTTCCTACAAAGATTTATTCTTATCACGCAGTCAAGAGTTCAAATTTGAGACTTTGAAACTTTGAACCTGTATAAATACACTTTACTAACACTCGAGCATGAGCAATTAAAAACATTCGTATAAAATGTCCAGTTTTTCTTCGCTTAACTCTTTCTCTTGCATTCTAATAAAGCAGCATGAACGAGATATATATGTGTCGTGTATTTATAGGCTTAAACTCTTTCACATTATGTGCAAGGAAAGGCTCGATCAGCATGTAATCAATCAACAAATGTCCATCATCTCTTAACAAGACATATATTTGGCATAATATATAATACTCGTCAAAAACGAACCTTAACTTGAAATATTATCTGTCGATTGGTTTATTTGTTTGTTCAAAACATTAAAAAACATATATAGCTCTAGCAATATTGACAAAACTACGACGCGATGAGTATTGAGAGTATTGAAGCAATTGTATTTAATCAATCTGATTTCAATTCGCATTACAAACAATAACAATACAAAAAGTAATGATTGTTGATGGCTGATGTGACAAATAATATGATTTACAACTGATAATGATTTCAAGAGAGATGTATGTAAGTGCAAACACAAGTCAAACAAATGAATTGACACGATCCGATGAACAGCCTTGTGGATATGAACTCATTGAATCTGTTGTCGACCAGACACTTGTACTTCTGATAAAAATAAATAAACTCTCATTTTTTAATGGAAGTGTTATCACAAGAAGGGAACTTGAGGAGATAAAATCAAAGCTAATAACACCGCAGTAGTTCATTAGCAATTGAGGTTTCATTTAGAGGGATGAGTGCAAGTCGCATTATATTTGAGAGACATTTATTGGAAATCTGAAGTAAAAGAAAGTTGTGTAGAGAAAGTTTAATGAATGAGAATTTAGTGTGATTGAACTTATTGTTAGATCGTATGAACATTTATTTTTACTAACTTTGGATATTTTTATTGATCAAAATGACAAGGGGACGAGTGAATAGTATGCCCAGTCAGTCCGTATCAGCCATGAATAAGTTGTGCAGACAAGTAAGCATTGAGAGCCCTGGACCTTTGGTCAAAGACTGTGTCTTCAGCTTTGATGTTCCAGTTCCAGATGTTCCCGCAACAGGGGCTCGAATAAGGGTACCTACTTCCCATATATGATTATAAAACCTCGAAAATGGAGTGTTAGTTTGAACCGTTCTTTTATTATTAGGTTGAGTGTGCAGGGGCTTGCTACAGTTCTAGACGGGCAAACTCCCAATCGTCTATTACAAACATTGCGGAACTAACCAGCATGCCCAGCCTAAACAGCCTTAGTGGGGATGTTTCTACGATATGTGGAAGTGGAAAAAGTTCTTATCCGAGTCAAAATCCTTCTCATTATGGAGTGAGAGATGCTGCACTCTTCCCTGGATACGAGGTATGTCTAGTGAATTAAGGGATTCAAGTGTCCGAAGCAATCAAGTTGGTAGTTGGTATTGACGTCAATCGTGATTAATGTTACAGGTTGCTGGAATTGTGGAAGCATTGGGATGTGATGTTGGGTCAGAGCCTAGCGTGAACGTTGGGGACAAGGTTGTAGTTTATCCTTACGAAGGTGTTCCCCACGGGTAATAAGATGAAGATTTGGCTCTGAGGTAGATTAATGACAGTTAATGGAGTTTTAAGAACCGTGTGTGAATTGCAGTTATGCAGAATACATGACAGTTCCAGAACTGAAATATCTGGTGAAGGTACCAGATAATATGCCATTGAGTGTGGCTGCAATGCTTCCAACAGGGGCTCTGTGGGCTATGAACACCATTCAAGAGGCCAAGGTTCATATTAACAAACTCATTGAAGAATTAGGGGACACCAAAGGTATGTACAATTATAGATTTGGTGCTTGAGATTTCTGAATGTGGAAAGTGAATTGTGCTGAATATTTATTCAGACCGAGTGCGAGTTCTTCTCGTGGGTACTGGTGGACTTGCTCTGTGGGCACTCCGGCTTGCTCAGTACTATTTAAAAGATGTCCAGGACAAGGTATTCCTGGTGGTAGCATGCTTACGAGACGAAGGAATGCTTTTGGCGAAAGACTCAGCCAAGTAAGTTACTGGAATTAGCAATAAGTATGAAGTAGTATTTGAATTATGACAGAAGTTATCTCAATAGCGTAAGCGTGGTGCAGTGGAATGAAGACTGCTACGAAAAAGTCTTAATCGAACGCACAAAGGACACCTGCGAAGGAGATGTTAACATTGTTATTGATTTTGGAACAACTTCAAGAAGTCTTCACAGATCTCTGCAGTGTCTCAGCAAGGTAACCTGTGTCATTTGAGAAGTTACCTATAAGTTGGTGTAAAACTGGGAATTAAAGTAAAACTCGAATTCTTTTTAAACACACAGGGAGGGATTGTCCTCATCAGTTCCGAAGTGTCAGACCGTCTCCTTCCCAAATTTAGTCGACGTGCTGAGGAATTCCAGCAAACGATTAAGCCTGTAGATTTGGGGTCTTTAGAGCAACTCAAAGAACTCGTTGATTTGGTTTCATCTGGTCAAGTAAGTGGAAATTGAATTACTTTCGTTAAAACGCATATCAGCCTAAGATTATCTCCTGAAGATTAATATAATCTTCGATATCACTTAATGCACAGATTGAGCCGCCACCACACACAGTTTTCCCTGCAGACCAAGCAAAGGAAGTAATTCGGAAACTTTGTAACTCGGAAATCCAAGGGAGAGCAATTCTTCGATTTCACTCAATTGACTGAAGAAAAGTTTAATCGCAAACAACGATCGTCATAGGTTAAATATCATTATATATACATAGCGACTTAGTTGTATCAATAAAAAGTTAAGTAGAGCTGCGTAAAAATGTAACGACTTCATCATCAACCGTGACAAGAGAACAAATCAGATTCAGCAATGCTTCATAAATATCAGAAATTTGACTTTCATGCAAACAACCCCCGTCGTCGTCGTTTCTCTTATCTAAGAAAGATAAATATATGTAACGTACATAAATATATGAGAATTTTCATAAATTCCTTTTAGTCGTGAGTATAGGAGTAAAAATTGCGGTGAAGAATGTGCGAGAGAAAAACATGGAAAATCCAATTTGTAGTAAATGCTGTAATTTATTATAATGCCAACCTAAATATATACACATACATTATATATATTGAATTATTGTCAGAATGTACTGCTCTCTTAATTTATCGTGTAGTTAGTGACAGTCAATAATTAAGTCTTCAAACATCTGTGAATATATTATTAGTAAATCGTTGTCTTGCAACACAAGTTGATGTTTTAATGCTAAATGTGTTTTACTTAGGACACATTCATTTGGCTCAAAATCTACGTGTAATATAACTGGGGTTGTATACTATTGACTACATAGAGAGAGTAAACTACTACGGTAATTTATTCTAGACTCGCACTTCCTGCTTTTTTAATAGTTAACTGCATTACAATCTCGTGTTTGGATCTTATACTTACTCGGAAGGGAGATTCCAATCAGATCGAGATATTACAGTCCATGTAAAAACTCCGGTGAGCATTGCATAACACATATTATAGAATAAGATAAGTTGAAAAGCAGATTAGACAAAATGTCCGCAGTGCTTCATTTCATTAGTAGTCAGAGTGGTGGTCACTCTGAGTGGCGGAATTAGAAGAATTTCCAACAATATATTTAGTACTAGAATTAGAGCACAGAGAAGTTAAACCGATGAAAACGAGAAGGAAATAAATGCAATAAAATTGAGATTGGCAGAATGAGTGCCACAATATATAGGAAACATAGGAATAGAATTATAAAGGATATATGCATAGTATATGTATATTCAGAGTAGCAATTGCAATCAAACCGATTAACGGTCAAGTAAAGTAATCCTTCAGTCTTTGTGGTTTGCTCTATGTATATATACTACGTAAGTAGCAGCAGACTAAAACTCGATCGTATGTATTGCATGAGCAGAACTAGTTACGCTATTGATTACAAATTCAGATCCCTGTTTTTCTCGCAACAGATCTGCAATTCACATTAATTATCAGAGAGAAGAACGAGAGCATTAAAGTTCACTAATGGAAATGCAGAGAGGGAAAAGGCCAAGAGGAAATGATTATCTGAGTGTGTCCGGAAGTTGAACACACAAATATTCCTTTCACGATATGATGGCCAGAGGAACCACCAATTTACAACGACTGGAGACTCTTCATGGAGGAATAAGCATTGTTGCTCTCCAGTGACTTGACGGTTGATGATGTGTGATTCCAGTGTGGAGAAGCGCAATAATAATTACGAACAATACAACAGACATACTAGATGGAAGTTTCTCAGTCATAATAGCTTGTGTGTGTATGTATTGTGAGTGATTATTTAATTAAAGTAGGTATACTAGTATCACAATACCCACATATTAGGGAGATATTCATATCATGTATGTATCATTTATTCTGTGATGATAATCAATTGTGTGCGAAATGCACTTTAATGCTTAAATGCTTTCATACGCTTTACACCTTCTGTTTCTGTACCTCCAGTCGAACTGGTTGACTTGTTGGGGTTAAAACAGTTCAGGTTTAAAGGGCACCGTTGACTGTTGAATGGAAAGAACGGAAAACGGAACTGGAGGGTTGCTGAAATGATCGTATCATATCCTACGAGAATAAAAAAGTCCCCTTCGGGCTTACTTACATACACACACCTCCGCAGGCACACCTGTTAGTCATTCTGTGTTCCCTTCAACTTACAGCTCAGCAGAGCCTTTCTCAAGAAATTATGTTTAAACAGTCAAATGCCTCTGCAACCTCTCCTTTTAAATCCTCTATTCTTCTTTCCTCTCCTGAAAGAAGTCTTACTTTACTTTTCGTGGTTCAATTTCATGCTCCTCTTGTTTAACCACACGAAATTATAATTTGCCGAGGATTTTTCTTCTTCCAAGCTTATTTGCTTTTACATCCTTAAGAGATTTTTAATAGCTTGAAAACTCATATGCATACATGGATACTTTTAAGATTGGAGAATCCATACGTGCGTTTCTCATGGAAGAGTGTTGGAAAATGAATGATTTCATAACTTCCATGCATATATATATAGGTTATTCCTATTTATTGCGGAATAAAGTGAATGAAAGAATTACATGCAAAGTCAAAAGAGAAGCTCTAGGAAGGAATGAAAGCTTTGCGATGAGTTCGGAATGGTGTGTGTGTGTGCAGTTTGTACTTTGTAGTAGTAGTATTATTTTAGCAGAGAATCAATAATAGCCAAACTGGAATGTGAGATTATACTGTGACCGATGATGTGTTGGGAGAAAATGGTTGTTGTAACACATCAATACATTAGGCATTATACTTATTGGTGCTGGCGCTGGCAGGGTTTTGTTATATATGGACGAGTTTCCTATCTGTGTGATACGCATGCAATTAAGGGAATTAAATTTTGACAAACGATAATATGAATGAGTTCATAAGTGAAGCCCGTGAGGTGGAAATCCTTCTGTTCCAGTTGAAATGCACTAGAATTTGATAAACTTTGAGAAACCAGGATAAAGGACATCCTGATTCGTATACGAGTCTTCTTGAGTATGACGATGGTGGTGTCCAGGTAGTCCGTTGCTGATATTCTTATATATGCATCCCTTAGAGGAAGTACACACACACAGTTCCAATTGTTTCAGTCAACCATTACGTATACTTTATTGCACTCATAACATGCATTCTCATACATATTATCGTACTTGGGGATATTTGTGGCTTTGATTGTTTGAAATTCGAATTAAAGTTAATTAAAAAAGACTACCTGAAGTATACTGGGAATAATTTCATGATTAAAGTGAATGTTACTACTCTAATTCCGATACACAGCAGACACTCATATGACTATGGATTTTCAGGTAACATAAAAAAGCTGCATGGTTGCGTTGAGTAGCCACTATACACGACTACTAGTATTGATAGAATGGGGTCAATTCTAAAAAAACGATGAAACTACACCAATTTCCTGTCAAGTTAGGCATGACATGGAATAGACACACAGACAGACTACTACACAAACTGATGTGTATGGTGGTGTGGACTTGAGGCTTTTTAGGTAATTTTAAGATGAGAAGATTGGATGAGTTTATGTCCGTGTGGCTATCATCGCCAATATAGTCAGTCATATGATGATGAGCAATGATGATGAGGAATAATGAGGATATTTATTATAGTTGCATAATATGTGAATGTAGGAAGCAAATAAAAACGAGTGTAGCTTAAGGAAGTCTCTCAATAAAACATATAATAATATATGTACTAACGAACAATTGCCGGCCATTCGGAGTACTAAAAGTTACAGAGAGGGGTTCGATTAGTGTACGAGACGTAGGATGAAGTTCAATCAAGTAAATGTATAGATTGTATATGTACATATTTTATTTATTCGCTTGTGCAAAAGAGGGATGCGGCATATATATAGAGCCCAGGATGGATATGAATGAAGTAGAGGACGAGTAACATGCACTTGAACACGCATCGTGAAGGTGAGCATGAGAGAAAGAAAGGCAGAAGAGAGAGAGAGAGGTGAAAGGCAGACTGTGTTATTATCGAAGCCCACTTACCTGGTAGCCTAGGAGAAGAAGTTGTTGGTATCCGGCGTGACACGAACGAGGGGAAAGCTAAGGGGATG
>Ga0194135_10000213_pt1 | contig 33866 bp, 15 predicted proteins | sample LitLau_LLRF_2013_FD_134024 | JGI IMG/M metagenome (GOLD analysis project Ga0194135, IMG submission 134024) | Freshwater sediment microbial communities in response to fracking from North America - Little Laurel Run_MetaG_LLRF_2013 (version 2) | ecosystem: Environmental > Aquatic > Freshwater >... | reverse complement strand
GTACACAAAATATGAGTGTGCACAATCTGCAATTATCGTTAGTAACACAATGTCCTAGTCCTGAGTCTAGTAAAGTCATCAATGTCGCCGATTTAAACATCAAGTCTTATTTTAGCAACGTAATTAACATAATTAATTTTCATCTTCTTTGAAGGATGCTGTTGCAACGATTCAATCTGAGCTGGAAGTTGTGGGCAGGGAAATCGGAGTGAATTGGTGTGGAAAGATAGTCCGTGGAGCTTACATGGACAGGGAACGCTTTCTGGCTCAAAAGAACGGCTACTCTTCACCAATTTGTGATAATTACGATGACACAAGTTTATCATACAACAGGTAGCTCGTCTGAATCCTAACCTCTACCATTTGAACCCTCCTGTCCTTTACTTTGCTAGTAGAAGCCTGCATTATATGACGTATGACAATTCTAAACTTCCAGAGCAGTCCGTCAGGTCTTGGAATTCATGGCAAACAAATCATCCTCGTCTTCTTTGGGGAACCATGATCATTTAATGGTAGCTTCACACAATGAAAAATCCATCCGACTAGCAGCTCAACTAATGAAGGAATTAGGAATCAATAAAGAATCCGACTTTGTATCCTTCGGACAAATCTACGGAATGGGAGATTACTTGAGCACTCCTTTGGGTAATATTAAATATTTCAATTATATTCTGCCACTAAACTTCAACTTACTTCCATTCCACATTCTCTAACCATCCCTCTATTATCAATCAGTGCAAGGAGGCTACAAAGTCTACAAATCCACTCCATACGGTCCAATCCTAAGCGTAATGCCTTACTTAGCTCGGCGAGCCTCTGAAAACCGATCTGTAATGAAAGGAGCTCGAGAAGAACGACTCATGCTACGTCGGGAACTTAAGTCTCGTCTAGGATTTTAAACCTATATCAATAATAATCATAATATTAAAGCAAATTAACATTTAAAATAATAAAGAACCTTCATTCCTATCTTGTTAAGTTATTGCCAAGAAATTCATGAATTCCAATTCATCAATTCATTCCACATAACATTTCATGATACAATCCACCATTGTATTACCTGGAAATCTGGAAGAGCATAATGTTATCTTTCTTACACTCGTGTCTATCTTCAAGATATCCACCGCACATCCTCACATCTTCATCACCACCCAGTACTGTCAGTACTACACAACTTTGCAACCCATAATTGTGGTTCATCCTGAAATTTCGAAAGTGGAGTCGTCATGCAGTATATGATGATGGAGTGTGGTGAGCACAAAATAAGAAAGAGGTGAGGTTGTTAGTGGCGGTGGCTGGCGTCGCCTGCGGAGGACCGTCCCATCATCACTTGAAACTTGAATATTGCATATGGGCAGTGTTCGGTTCCCTCGTCGTCGTCGTCGTCGTTCACTCTTCCATTCCTCCGCTCCTGTTCGCCTCGAACACTCACAACACACAATTCACAACCACCACGACCACGACGCGTCTCCTCCGCCGACAACAACCTCAGGTAAAACTTCTAAACATTCTTACCTTATCGTCAATACAGTATATACATATCTCCACTTACTATATTGCCGACTAAATATTGCCAATCATCATCTTCATTCCCGTGTATAATATAGTATTTGTAAATATAGAAGTGGCGGCGCCTGCTGGTAGTGCTGGTGGTGGAAAAACTCCCGTATAGTAGTTTAACACTGACGGCGGTGGTGCCTCGAATGATTTGTGTTGTCCTTTCTCCTTCATTCACATTTATATACAAGGAAGAAGTTCGGCCCGGACCGGAAAAATATTTTAGAATTTAATTGGGGTTTAATAGTTTTATTTGGAGGGTGTTTTGACGGGGATTCGGGGGATAAGACTTACAATTAGTAAAGTTCATTGAAGAGATTGCGAATAGGATATTGTAAGGGAGTTATTCAGTGGTTTTTCTATTGAAGAAGGTAAGAGAAGAGTCTTGATTATCAGAGTTGTGCATCATGATCATGAACATTATCATCATGTTAAAAAGTGTGTAAATTGCTAATGTACACGTGGTTTGTAGGTTTATTGTTGTAGTTTAAGGGTAGAGGAGAAGAGGGATTGTTAATGGTGGTTTTTGGATGTGAATTCAATGAGATAAGGTCTAGTTTTGAAATGAGAAGGCATTGAGCATTAATTGTAGAGTCCCAGTTGCAGGTTTTAATTGGGGAGAGTATATTTTGTAATAATAGTTTAACCTTGAAGGTCAGGTGGATGAGAATGAGAGACGAGATCGAGAGGGTTTAACTGCACGAAACATTATGTTTGTGGTGTGTAGGGATTTATGTATATATATATGTAGAGTGGGATTTATATGTATATATATACTGTTATGTTTTGCACAATTATTATTACGGTTATCGATTTTACGAGTTCGTTGTTTGTGTAGTTCTAAAGAAAAGGGTTCAGGTGGTGCTCGGGTTTTAAGTTGGTCGTTGGATTAAGGTCGCAGGAATGTAAAAATGTCAGAAGAGTGGGGAATTATTTAAGTTTTACTCTGTGTTATATATTATTGTGGAAGTAATATTAAGTTTAAATATTTAATAGTGAATGAAAAGGCACAGCTACGAGAATTGGAATTAGAAGAAGAAAAGCAGAACTTTGATAGTATTATTATATTATAAGTGTTTTGTAGGCCTGCATTATAATTACTGTTGTTGATAATCGTCGAATTGAAACTGTTTACTCTGGTGATCATTCAATGCTACTTACTTATGTGTAATGATGATTTATAATGAATGAAAAAGTGTTAATGAGTGTTTAATTTTGTATTATTAAAGGGCTAAAGCTGAAGCCTCTAAGCGAGATGTCGACGCTGGCAAAAGGTGGTAAAAGCTCGAATCCAGGAGAATCACAGGAAATGGAGGGGCTTGACGAAAGCTCTTTGAACGACTCGGTTGAGAGCGACGAATATGATGAGTTGGGGTCCCAAGAATCTATGGAAGAAAATGAAAATCTGGATGAATCTACGGCTGCTGCGGATTCAGCGCTGAGCATGGAAGAAGATGAAGAAGAAATTGTGTTTGAAGGAGATGGTGAAGATGAATATGATGAAGAAGGAGGTGAAGCTGGTGTGAGTCAAGGAGATGAGGATCCTGAAGGGAGTTTAAATCATCGAGGTTTTGTTCCTGGTTCGGCTGATGATATAATGAATCAAATGCAAGACGAATCTTCAGATTCGAACAGCAGCTTGTACGAAAAAGAAAGCTTGTTTAACTTAAGGAGCCACAAAAGTGCGTTAAAAGGGTTTACTGATGAAGACCAGAACCGACTTTTCCCTATGGTTGATGAGCAGTCGCAAGCACTCTTCGAATTAGTTCAGGAATTGGAGGATGAACAATTGAAGTCATCTGAACGAGCTTTGTTGGAGGCGAAAGTGCCTGTGGCGATCCCATCTCATCATCTATCTTTTGCCGAAGGGGGTCCTGAAATTAAACTACGCATTCTTGACGATGCTGCGTTAGCATTATCGGAATTACGAGGTGTCGAAGAAGATGATTCGCCGTCTACAGAAGAGAAATCAGGTGGAGCCAATGCCATTGTAACTAATGTCACTGATGTTCCGGATAGAATCTTGGCTGCTCTTCCTACTGATTTGTTCTCACGAGAAAAGAAACAATTACTCATGAAAACATTCGAGCTAGGTAAGATACTTTAACATAACTTACCATATAGTAACAAATAATATTGAAGTAGTTATTTATGAGCTTAATTGAGTTTACAAATCTGAAATTGGCTCAGACGAAAAAGTTTTGGAATGCTTCTTGAACTATTTAAATTATATTAGGTTGGAAGAGAGAGATTGTGATGCGTTCAAATTGCCATCCAGGCAAGAAAATGGGCGATGTTTACTACTTTTCACCTGAGGGGATCAAGTTCAGATCTTCGAAACAAGTTGCTCTATACCGTAAGTACTCATGAATGATAGAAGAATAAATGGAAATTTTCACTTTTAGTTTAGCTTTACAACGTTCCGTTTTGTTGTTTTGTTGCGCAGTGGCCAAAAAACCTCACCTGGGTTTAACTGTGGACCACTTTTCTTTTGCAAAAGCAAGAGTGAGTTTTGATCCAAATCAAGAGACGATACGCCAAGCTTATTCTGGAAAAGGTTCCATTCTGTCACCCACTAAAAGCCAGTCCAGTGGAGAATCATCTCCTGTGAAGCATCCTGATGTTGACGCCAATGAAACGGGTTCAGTTGATAATCAACCTGAAGAAGTCGAAGCCCCACCAGTAGTTGTTGCCGCTGCAGTTCCAGTGAGAGCAAGTTCTAGTAGACGATCTATTCAGCCGCCAAAACGCTATGCAACAGGAGACACTGTCCTTTTCAACGAGAAGAAGCCGAAACTGGCAGCTAGTACTAAGACTGTTAACGCATCAATAGAAATGTAATTGACAATCTACACGTTATTTTTTTATTTATCACGATTATTATTTCAGTTAGAAATAAACTAAGACAATTTTTTATGTGCCTTTGTTTGCTAATGCTTATTTTATTTGATGGGATGTAGGAAGGAAGGTGGAATGGAAATGGGTATGTTGCCTCCAAAGTATCCCAGAGACATGGAAGAATCTAAAGCATCAGCATCTGGATCGGGAAGTGGTGGAGCAGCTGGACCTGGTAATGCTGGACAGAGTAGCATTGGAGGTAGCGGAGAGTATACAGCCGTTCGCCGTGGGCGACCACCTAAGCTTGGAGGTAAAAAATTGATTCCTCAAAAACGAGCTGCAGAAAGAGTTCTTGGTGGAAATGACTCTCATAACTCAGCAGATGATGAGGATGGTCCAATGTTCGGGATCTCAGCGCTGACTCGGACGAGTTACAGATCGTCATTCGTGGATTCGTGAGTTTGAAGAATTTTTATCTATCGCCGCATACATATGGAAAAATAAAAGTCACGACATAAGCTTCTATGATTAACAGAACTGGTGGTTACCAAGGGTTTGAAGGAGAACCATCCCAGCATGTAAATGACGACGGGGAGGTTAGGGATCAGAATGAAGAGGGTCTTCAACCATGCTCAATCCGGTGTCCAGGAATGTCGGGAGATATTCCTACACTTCAGTGTCGTCGATGCTTATGTCTTTATCATCCACAATGTCTAGGACTTCCAAATCAAAACTACAAAAATTTCTTTTGCGCGGTAAGTAGCATTCAATTAGGCTAACTAATGCCAAATCATGACTTGAATCATAGCACCGTTCTATTTGATCACTGCAGAATTGCGAAGACGACGATGGAGCTGGTGAAAGTCAACAGCAGCAACATCAAGAACACCGATTTGTTCAGTCGCGAAACAACGTCCACCATAACCTACCGCAACAACATCACCGCCAGCAGCAAATGCAAGGTGACCAACGTATTCGCTTAATGCGAGGAGGAGGAGCGGGAGGTGGTTATGGAAAACGACCTCCTCCGTCTTTAATTCGAATGCAAGGAAGATCACCACAACTTCCTCAGCATCACATGGGACAGCAGCAGCAACCTCAAATGATGAATCAAATGAGAGGTATAGATCCAAGGAAAATGATGTTGATGAAGGGGTCTGGTGGACCACCTCGAGGGTCAGGTTTGCAGCTGGGAAGGGGTGGTGGAGCTAGTGGAATAAGACATCCAATGCGTTTGGAGCTACCAAAATTGAATTTAAGACCGATACTGAAGCGTGCTGGCTTGACTGGTAGTAGTTCTGAAATGGGGGGAGGATTAACGAGGGGCCTAAGCCTTGGAGGCTTCGGAAGAGGTCGAGGGCGTCCACCGAGGTCGGGTGGTCCACCAGGGTCAGGAATTAACCTTCCCCAGTTTTTGAAAAACAACAGGATAAATGCTGGAGGAGCTGTGACGATAACACCTATTGGTGGACTGAACTCAGCTGCACAAAGTACTTACCGTAAGATGGGAAGCGGAGCCGTTGGTGGTGGGAGTTCAGGTCATCTGTCAGTTCCTAAATTACCTCTTATGAGACCCATGAAGACGTCTTCGACAGTGGGTGATGCGACTCGACTGCCTAACCAGAGAATGATGCGAGGTGGATTAATAACCCGAGGTGGACGAGGAGGCCATGGCGTGGTTATGGCAGCTCCATACCGATTGTTAAAACCTAAGATGCCATTTACAGAACCCGAAGGAGATGAAAGTCTTCAACAAATTCAGATTAGTATGAGCGGACCTTCTTCAAGAATTATCCCGCAACAAACAAAAGTAAATTCAGGAGCTGCTCAAAGATTAGGTGTCACTGGCTTAAAAGGCTACCCTCAAGGTGTTGTTACAATCGGTGATAAGAAGTACATTGCTGTCAAGCAACCTTACAAAGCTTCTCTGTTGAAGAAGGTTGAAGGGGAGCCGATCAACAATAATCTTTCAAATAGTGAAGGAAGTCAAGATATTGATGAAAGCGATATGGTGCTTCAGGAAACAGAAGAAGACGAAGCTATGCAAAACGAAGACGTGAAGAATTCAGGCATTAACAACACTGAAGTCGACCAGGAAAACTTAAACACAGAAAGCGAAGAAAATGACAGTACGGCGGACAAGTTAGATCTGAACGTTCAAAGTAATGACGAAGTTGAAGAACGGAATGACGGAGACGCGCTTTATGACGCGTCACAGGAAGAAAAGGGCATTAATTCAGCTATTGACCAAGAAAATTTAACAAAAACGGCTGATACCGATGACAGAGAAATTCTAGACTCTAAGCCTGTAGAGAGAAATGAAATAAAGGCCCTCTAGGTATAATTGCCGTTAAATAGAGAATAGTAAATTGCTCTCAAATATTTTTAATTTGTTGTATATAGGTAGTTTATGTAAATAAGTATTACAGATCTTTGAGTAGGTGACTTGCAAAACTAGTTATGATAGTGTATTGTTCGTTGTACTCATCGTTTAGTTATGTTTGTCCTTAAAATATGTACCTTTCATAGCCATCCTGCAAGGTGGTAGTTTCTTCTCAAGATAAAAACCCTGCGTTGTTATAAATGTATTATTACCTTCTTCTCATGCCATTTCTCTCAATAATGTAAAGAACAACACCTTCATCTGTCATTATTATCGAAACTATTTTAGTTGCTAAACATAATATAATCGCATTTAATTTTCGTGTGAATTAATATCGTATTATTTACGAAATAAATGTATCAATAGTACAGAGAATATACTGATTGTGAGTGACAACTTTCAATAAAAAATCAAAAATGCTCATCCGACGCGTCCCAAAATTTATTTTATTCAAAACGGAAACAGTTGAACTTGTTTAACATAATAGTGGGTATTTTATCGGGTCTACATTGAGGTACCTTCTTTAGATCGCAACTAAAACTTCCACATGGATTCCTTTTGGCCAAATCAATTGATACTAGGAACATATAGAAATCTAAATTCTATAGGCTGAACCCAAAATGTCAGTATACATAGTGTAGTTTTTATTCTACATGAAAAGTAAACTCTGTAATAAATTGATTAGCATTAGTATTCCTGGAAGAAATATTTGCACATCGTATGTAATATCTTACTAAAGACTATGTATACTTAATTTCTGTAACATAAAAAAGTAATTAATCAGTGTCTTATTATATATTATTTTACTGTCCACGCGGGTTATGCTGCTGGTTCTTGGCTGCTATCACCGCTGCCCCCGGCAGACGTGTTAGTGTTGCTTCCACCAGCAGATGAGGGTCCACCACTACCACTGCCACCAGTTCTATCTTCCTGATGACGCTTAGAGCTTGAATGTGAGGAGTAATGTTTTCGTGCGTTAGCTTTGCTGAGGTAGGATTCCCATCTCTTGTGATTGAGCTGAGAAAAATCATCCAACCGAGCAATTTTCCGAAGGTACGATGCCAGTCTAAGTAATTCTCTGTCATTGGATCGATTTACATGAGCAGAACGGAAAGGACGAATCCTTAGTCCAGACTGAGGATTCATTATGAAATTTCTTCGAAGATCGTCAAACATGATTGTGTTTCGAGGACTCAATTGAGGATACTTCCCCCAAATAACCCCAAGTGGTTTAACCTGTGAAGCATTTAATAAAAAGTTTGCTTAGTTAACTTGCTTTCTGTTTCTTGAACTGATAGTACTTACATCTATTACACCGTATTTTTGAGTATGAACCGAAATCATAGCTAAATAATCAAGATAAAATGCTATCTTGTAACTTGAGTGGGAAGCAACTCCGAGCAGCTTCATTTTTTCTTCGATCCATTTCATACTTGTGGCAGACCAAATCACTATGTCGTAATCCTGTTATCAAAAACCAGTGTACAAGTAATGACCCATACAAACCTAGAACGCTATGCTTCAATATAATCTCAAGAATCTAAAAAAAAGCAGCTCCTTACGGCGTACGCTGACGTCAAAAACTCATGAAGAAAAGGTCTCATAAGCTCTACTCCAGTTTCTGCAGCACTTCGATGGTCAAAGAGAGTATAGTCGATGTCAAGGACAAGAAGTTTCTTCCCCTCTCTGAGTGGATTGAGAATCTTAACATTGTACTCTTTAATCCTCCTTGTCACTTTATTTAAATAGACTTCTTTATTCTCCAGTGGCTTGTCATCATCCTCAGGAATATCTAAGTCATTATTAACATCCGGCCGTTCTTCTGGTGGAACATCTACGCTTTCATAGTCCCTTTCCAGCGACCCCATCATCATAATTTTCATGCCTACCTTCAAATTAAGGTTAGCAAGGAGGCAATCATCTAACGCTAACTTTCCTGCAAACAATTAGCCACAAATCTACTAATAAAATACATTCTACTATACCTCCCCATACAATAACCCAACCATTATTTTTATTATTGAGTTCCCTCACCCTTAAAGTTCAAATTGAGTAGTTTTTGTCTCTCAGGTTGGACTCCAGTCTTGGATTGAATAGTAAGTTTGAGATCACGCACAGTTTTCAGTCCATTGATATCTTCAATTTCAATATTCTTGCCAGCCCATTTGATAACAACATTGTGAGGGGGACCAGAGGGACCTGACGGTGGGGGTGGTGGCTGCTGAATATTCGCCAATAACAAAGAGGACGGACCTGACGACGACGACGTCGAAGACTCCACAGAACGGCCGCTGTCTTTCCCGCCACTCCCATTTTGATTTTCATCCTTGCTCCCGTCGACATCTCCGTCGTCGACTCCCATTCTGTCGTCGTCTTCGTCTTCCTCCTCCACGCGACTCATCTCCTCCTCTTTCTCCATTTCTGTCGCAAATTTCGACAATCGCCGGCGAACGGTCTTCCCAACTCCTCCTGCAATTCAATTCATCCAGTAAAGAAAATGTTTGAGGGACGGCGACGAGTTTACAGAATGAAGTTTATTACAAAGGTCCTGTACATCATTTCCATATATTAATTTATACACATATTGCGTAGTTAATTAACACACACACACACACACACATAGCAATAGCTTCGAGTTAGCATTTAATTTGGGGGAGGGACAAAATATATTACTATAAACATTTCACGATAAATGTGTCTTAGGTGACTCACTCTGCCTTAATTCCTGAGTACGATTTGAATAAATGAACTGAGAAGGACGGAGAAGGAGGTTTCGGCTAACCTTTTTTCTTATCGCTGTGAGTGTCCGTGGATTTTGAATTCCGGGTTTTTAATATCAATATATTAAGGAGGAAGAAGAAGGTATAGAAAATAATAATATTAATACGAAGGCTGAGCAAAAGGATGATGATGATGTTAATGTGGAAGTGTTGGTGATGGTGGTGGTGGATCGAGAGAGGGGATGGATCCAAAATCCAATGCTTTCAAATGGCTTGGAGTTTTGTTTTTTGTTCTGCGAGCTGATTTTATTGTGATATGGAAGGATTGACAATCGAGTGATGAATGAGTTCGGGGTAAAGTGGGATGGATGGAAGAAGCGTGTCTTATGCAATAACATGGTGAACAAAGGACGAAACGGTCTCATGAATTCGTTTAATCCTTAACAAAACTAACACTAAAGAAACAAACAAAACTATTAACTAACTATTAACCAAGGCACCACTAACGATAAGAGGTAAATAGTCTAAGAGCTGTACTATCAGTCTATTACTGGAGTGTGGTTGCACACAATCAACGAGTCGTATCAACACGAGTAATTCAGTAATTCATAATCATAATACATGGACTGGATCGCTAGGAAAGACAGTTCATTATTAATTATTGTACTTAATAGCTAAGGAGAGTAACAACATTGCTCAATCAGGAGACAATGAATCGAAGGTATGTATATCAGGAGTCCCAATCATGAATAGAGGAGAAAGAGGAAAGAGGATCCCAAACTCAAGCAAAGATTTCAGATTGAGGTACTGTCATTCGCTGGGACAAAGGGATTTTATTGTATCAGCGGCTTGATGATTCTGTTGATGATGATGACGCTGAAGCTGACGCGTCTGGGTAAGTACTTGATCGGGGAGAGGATGATGAAGCAGTCCGAGGATGTGACGGAGCTTCTAATGGCAATACAAGAGGTTCAGCGAATTGAACTGATTTCCTGACTCTTCTTGGGACTCCAATTGGTATCAATGTCAGTGGGGTGTCGTCGTCGTCGAACATGATTAAATTCTGGGTTGGACAATGTCGGCCTTCAGTTGAAGATAAGTCGTCAGATGGCGAGTCTTGCTTTTCATAACTATCAGAACTTTCTTTGTATTCATTTGTAGAGATAGATTCTGTTGGAGATGAATCAGATGAAAGAGCTTCGTCTAGGTACTCATACGTAATTCTTTGGGATTCTGGGTCATCTGCGATTTCTTGGTCGACAATTTCCTTGATTGCAAGTAATTCAATGTCTTCTGTGGACGGGTAACAGTTGTTGGAGTTAGAGCAGCAGATCCCACTTTCATCGCTTATTTCCACAGGTTCTTTCTTGCGTGCAAGGTCAGTGAAAAAGTTTTCAGGAATGAGGATATCCAGAAATGGAGTCTCGTTATCCGTTTTCACTGCTAATTTCACCTGGTTGAACAGACAAGAGACAGATACATGATAAACGTGATCGGAATAATAAAGAGATCTACTTGAATGAGTTTAATTATGCTTCAGACTCTTACCCATATTTTAGCATCTCCTTTCACCATTTCAGTAAAAAATGCCTCGAGTGATTGGTCCTCATCGTGGTTCACGAGAGCTTTCAAACACTACATATAATTAAAGGAAGATTATGTAGTTAGAATCAAGCACGAAACTGTGAAGTATTAAATGAATCAATTTTTACTTGTGGAGGAATCAGACACAAATTGTAGTCTATCTGTGATGCAGGAAACAATGCAGACGGTGGAACAATGTTGTAACCTCCGAAATCCAAGTATTCTGCATAGACCTTCTACAAAATACCATTAGTTTGAATTGATTAGTGAGACCTTCAGAGGAATTCTTGTAGCGATTAAAAATATGGAAAATATTAAGTACTAACATCTTCTTCGCCGTCGGCAGATTCCATAACTCGAGTGATTTTGCATCTGTACCAGACTCCTTCATAACGGGTTATAAACACATCAAGCGCACCCTGCATACCAGAATAAGTAGCGATGTCTTTAGTCTGATCTTCAGTTCGTTCTTTAGGCACGAAAGGGGCCAAAACTTCAGTAATCCTATCCAAAACTGGGTTCTTCGGAGCATGGAGCCAAATGTACTTGTAATACTCGTCAATATAAGTGAAGTGTAAAAGTCTGTAGTCAACATAGCTCTGAAATTAAAATAACGTTTCGATTAATTAAGCTACTTGTTTGCATAGCAGAAAAGTAATTAAGAAACTTACCAAGTCACTCTCAAGCATTTCGAATTTGCATGCGGATGCAACGAGAGCTTGAACTTTCGCTACGATGCTTTTGTTATCATGGCTGATCAGCTTTACAACGTCGATGCCGTATGAAGTGACGCCAATTTTGGTAGCTTTGAACATTTCCGAACGCGTTCCTCTTTGGAATATTAGGCGTTCGTTTTTCTTCCAATTGAATACATTCAAACCGTAGAAGAATTGGAGTCCATCTATTTGAACCCGGACAGCCTGCAAATGGCCATAAATCACATCATATATGCTTATGCTTACAGTTATGCTTATCACAGAATGTGTGGCTTATTGTGGTCGTTAATACTAAGTTTGAAATAACGCTAGAGACGCTTACCAATGGAGTTAGAGATTCGATACTCCAAGGAATCTCATAAATACACTTAGGATGAACGTTGCAAACGAAGTAGTCATCGACTCGTAAGCATTCTACTTTGTTTCCTGGGGTCATAGGGATATCAAGTATACGGGCTCGGTACAAGTCCTCAGACCTTCCTCTGGGAACTGCAATGATCACCATCATGCCTACTTTGTAATCGTTGTATGAAACAACCTTAGCTTCCTCTATGGCATCATCAAGCAGTGCATTCAATTTATCCCAACGGTCCTAACGACCAAACAAAGAAGTAATAGTAAGTTTACAAGCGAAACAAAGGCAAACAAAGGAATAGCATTACAAACGTTATAGATAATTTTTAAAACTTACATCTGATTTCCGAGTAGTAGGTCCAATGTAGGCAAAGTTTTCATCGTCGAATCCTAAGAGAACGGCTGGGAAGTCTTTTGAATCTGGTAAGAGATCAGAACCACGCACTGGCTCCTTAGTTCCTCTATAGTGGCCCATCGTCGGCGTCGTCGGCCTTTTCTTTAGGTTCCCTTCCTCCTCTTCTTCTGAGTCGACGGGACCGAAGATCAAACGGGGAAATCCGAGGGAAGGCATACCCATGGCCATGATGGAGCTCAAGGGTACTCTGATAAGAGCTTATAAGGTTGTGAGAAGTGATGAAGATCGCGAGTGACTTGGGGAAATAATCGAAAACCGGGAGTCAGAGAAAGGACGATCGTCTGCAGCAAAGGCCAACGCAAGAATGAAGCGCGAGAGAAAGAAGTGCTTGTGATTTAAGGACAAAGGCTGACATGTAATGCGATTTGTAAACTAACTGACAAGCTAAACTCAATCAAGTCACAAGTTTGGCTTTAAGCGTGGCTTCAGTTGGAGAGACAAACTTGGTGGAAACATTTGGGGAAGCTCGCGAGATACTTTTTCAAACAAAGGAAAGATGCTCTTGCTTGTTAGGTTGTAAGGTACCTATATAATATCGTTTTATAACAAAGAGCAGCGCTCTTTGGTGTTTATGGGTGCAAGCTTGTTAGTGTAAAATGTTTGCTTTTGTTTAATGCTGGTGAAGATGGAGAAGAGTCATGATAAAAAGATAAGATATTTTTTAGAATTCAAAAGGCTGTCGTTGCATTGGGTGGGCTGTAAATAGTGGAAATGAGTGATCAGATAGAATGAATATGAAAGATTTTATCCATGTCTAGGTTCATAATATCTATGAAATTTTATAGGGTGTGCACAAAAGTAGAATGCAATGATTGAATGGAGACAAATTCTGAAATGAAATTTTGCTAAGATTATCGCGAAAGATAAGATAAAATTATGAATCTGTGCAAGTTAAGCATCATGGGAATTGGAATGTATGGAAATTGCGAGCATGTAGTTGCAAGCATGTAGTTGCAAGGATGTGAAGGGTAGATCATTATATACACACTCAATTAAAATGTAATACTCCTGTTAAAGCTGATTTCTCCTCTAATTAAAGATAATAACATGTGGTTAGCTGAAACCAAAAAAGCATAAGTACATATCAATGAAAGAATGCAAGTACAATTCAAGTACAAGTTTGAGTAAGTACGGAAATATCGCGAGGAATATCGGGAGCGATGAATGGGTTTTATTTCATAGAAGATAGAAAAGAAGTAGAAGAAAGTAGAAGAAGCACAGATTGTGATTTGATTTTGATACTACAAGAGGAATAATAAGAGTCGCTAGGGTATATCACGTTTATTATGGTTGGTCGGTATTGGAAAGGAAAATCATGAGATCATCTAAGCAAAGAATAATTCTCGGGAACAAACAGTGAGATAAGTGCTTTGACTTGTTAGCTCATTCCCTAAGAACTTTGTAGCAGTCCGTGTACGCAATATATATATATATTATAATTGGGGGCATTTGAAGAAAAGTCCTTTGAAGCTTTGCAAAGTTCGATAGACCATGCTGGATGCATGGGAAATTAAATCTAAGACTTTAAGAGGGGAGACAATTGTCTAACTTTTCATGGCCCAATTCTAATTCATGCGATGAATAGAGAGAAAGTGTTCCATGTGGAGAAGTGTCTGCAGGATCCCCTCGTAATAGGGACCTATCACTTGGTGGGTGTAGAGGGGAAAGTCGTGGAAAGTCCGGGTAAGTCAGTGAGTGTGTAGTAGCCTCATTTCCCGGGTTTCGGATCTGCCCATTAATAATTCAACAGGCGGAGTTTTCGGGAGGAGACCGAATGGAAAAAGCCATAGGACGAGTCGTGAGTGCAATTCGAAAGCGAACTCTCACTCTTCACTGGAGTCCCAAAGAAGACGTGACTACCACCACTTCTACTGACTTTTAGTCTTTTCCCCAACCGGAGAAATGGATGATATCTCTCTAATGCACACGATTGAATATATGTATACTTTCTTTCCTGCGGAATAATGTGTATGTATTATCACGGAAGTATCAGAAGTGCAACTGCCAAAACGTGCAAGGAAGGTTGAACTTGGAGGTATTGTATGTAAGTGCCTGGATAAGGGGAGGCAGAAGAATTTAGAACTAAGGATTGATATATATTTATGCAGGAGGAGATAAGGTAAACTGACCGCAGCTTGACTAGTGTGGCTATATAGAGTCTAGTCCTCTGTCATGCCTTCACTTTCATTATTTGATCTTTATCCCTGTTTGCAGTGATTTTAGATCATTCTTAAATCTTTTACTAACTTTTTTGTGTGTACTACCTCAATGCTTACTTAAGTGTCTGGAAGGGAATACGTATAGACAACGACGGAAGGAGACGGGTGGAAGTAGGATAATATATTGAAGATGTGAAGAACAAAGAAGTAGATGAGTTGAACTGCAGACAATAGGGAGCATGTTCGAAATTCTTATTGTTTATTTTTGTAAAAGGAACCGCATATATAACTGCGCCTTGGAGAGGTTTACAAAATTACAAATTACAATGGGTGTGTTGTGTGTTTTCGGATGAATGTGCATTGCAACTGTGTTACTGTGTATATGTACGTAATAGAGGCCAAGGAAAAGGCGAAAGGAAGGATGATGATATGGTATTTGGGAAAAGGGACACAATTCCTCAGGGTAAACGAGTAATTAGTGTCAGACTCATAATCATTAAGGGACTCATAATGCGGCTTTCCCCTTGTCTCGTTATTACGTACTTTCTTCGTTACTTCAGTCTGCGTATTATGCTTTCTTTAGAGTGACTACGAAGCGTTTCATTTGTGAAATGAATGATTGCACGAAGGTTATGCAGGTTCTGTGGCTAACAAGAAAATGTCATTTTACGAAACTTGATTTACGAAATTGAGAGAAATGAGACTATATGTTAGAGTGAAAGCATTTCTAGAAAGTGTCACTTAATAATACATTGATGTTTAGTGTCTAAAACAACTGTAAAAGTGTATTGAATTCGGTTGTATTAATTGCTCAGCATTTGCATATATTTTGTAATAAGCTGGAAAGTGAAATTCAGGAAAAGTGTTGTCTGCTTTCGTTGTGAGAGTAATTGCATGGGCCGTGGTGAGATTAAGTTTAAAGCTGTTGAAAGCGCGTGTTGTTAATGAGAGACTGACTGTGTAGACTGTGTGCTTGTAAGAGAAAATAGTGAGACAAGTAAATGAAGGGATGGATGAGGAAAGGCTTGTTGAATAGCCGTTGAGTTGTAAAGTAAAACAAGAGAGAGCGAGTGAGATGAAAAATCAGAAGATTGAAATGGAATTGGAATCATTTGGGACTTTACAAAATTAATGGGTGGAAGGGAGAGTAATTAAAAGAAGAAAATATATGTAAATTGAGGCAGATGGAAAAATGATCCTCTCATTTCCTAATTACTCCCCTCTCTTCTTCTTCTTCACTTCTGTTCTTTCTATCTGTCTGTCCGTAAAATGCGATTGAGAAGAAGAGTGAGAAAACATGATGGAACAAAGTAAAACTTGTAAGTGAAAGAATTAAGTGCCGGTGAATCCTACGTATGTATATATTGAAATGAACATGCAATAGAAGAAAGGTTGGTTCAAAGTTTCCTCACAGTTTCAACTTTTTACGACACTCTCGTATCTCTCTCTCCCTTCGTCTTCTCTATATGCTCTCATTCTGCTTGTCTGTTTTAATGCATATTTTTTGTTTCATCCGGAGTTGTTAATCCCCAGCTGGCATTAGTCGAGCATTTTTAAATACCCTCCTGACTCACTGATTAAGAAGACTACTAATCCACCTTTCTTCAACTTTCACTCAGCAAACCTCTCATCTTTCACTTTCCTCCTTGTGCTTCCTCTCCAGAGAGACAAGAGATGAACAACGAGTTGTATTATTATTAGACTACTTTACACACGTTTCTTGTGAAATACATTTTTTTCTCTGGCGCAACTTAACACGAGATTCACGACACGATGCATGTTTTACATTTTGTAGATTCTAGGTGAATTTTTCTCCATTTCGATTTTTAGAATAAATGTTTCGAAAATTTGAACAGATTCTTGTTTAGCAATTTAGCATTTTTATTGATATGGTTCAATTACAAGATTATCGTATTTTCATATACATGTATATAACAGTTATAAGTAGCAGTAATCAGTTTTTTAATTAATGCTTTTACATAATAAAGTACTGTAATCATATAATTTATACTTTGTCACACACTCGTCTATATGTGGTTTTCTCTACGTACGTATTGATGAATTCCATCTTGGTAAATGAATTCCTTTCTACACGTGGTGATACATTAAGGATGTACATAATATATATCTAATTATTGGGAGATTTATGTAAGCAGGTTATATGACTTGTCAACGATACATTAATTGTTTACTTGAGGGTAATTGACAATAAAAATATTGGCAAGCATCAAATTTTATAATTAAAACTTTATGCAATTCGATATCATTTGATTTTAATAAGCATTCCGAATTGAGACGACTAGGAAATAAAACGAATATACGAATATGTTAAATCGGAATGAATTCAGATTAGGGCTTCTCCTCATGAACTTACATAAACTGTGTTCATATGGACATATTACGTAATTGATCTTGGATCTAATGTAGAAAAGGTTACAACAATATCTACATCTCAGCACTGTTGTGATATGTTGATTTCTCGTATGTTTATTAAACTTTGTAGCTTTATTTCATAAAATGTATTACTAACAATAAGTTTCTATTTTGTTGGATTCTTTGGTAAAGACAGTACTTTAATGTTATTGCAAAGAGAGAATACTGAATCATATTGTGATACACGTCTCTGATGATGATAAGTTTTTTTATCTTAATGTAGAGTAAGTCTTGTATGACTACTATATGGGTTAAGTCCAATCATAGATATATATATGGATCCACTTTTATAAATTTCTGTAGGGAAACTGATAATAATACTTCCACACCAATACATGTATTCAACGTCGTCGCGTGTGATTATATATGTTGTTGCATATAATATTGATTTGAACTTGTTACAATTTTATGAGAGATGATTTCACAGTTGAAAAATAAATTTACCTAAGTCTCTATACAAAGAGAAGGTATGTGGTTTGCTTACTCTTGTTGATATCATAATTCAATATGTTTATGTATATTTGATCCATCCGAATGAGGTTACAAAACTCATGTGATTTTTGAGCTGTGGAAAATATAAAAGTTTCCTAAAAGTATGTTATTTATGTAATAAGATGGAGACTAGAGTTAATTTCAGTTTTCTATAATATTGCTTCCATTTTCTTACTTTAGTAAGTCTGGCTTTATTCAAAGTTTAGGTCTAATGAAGAATGCAAAATTCTTCGGCATTCATACGTACACAAGTTTAAGTGACACACACTTGACACTCTTGACTGACTCTTGATGATATCGTAAATGTAACTCGAACATAAAAAGTGTGTACCTATCTTAGCTCTTACCTTAACTAATTGCTTATTTAGTGTTATTTTAGTGTCAGGTTGGAGTGAGATTTATTTCGAGATCCTTCATTAAAAAATCATTCGACAAACTATAACTAGAATAACTTATTATTTTACACTTATGATATCTATTTAGTTTAAGGTTGATTGTGTTGCAAAAGCTTGAAATAAAAAGGGACGCTGTGTTTATTCTTGGGGGGAAATTAAGACATTCTTGTTTTCTTGCAATAATATATTTTCAGGTCTTTTGTTACTTGTCTGCTTGTTAAGTGTAACTGAATTTCTTCAACTACACTTGTGGTGAGATAGTTACGAGAAGATATTTAAGAATATGGCATGAACAATTGAAAACTTAAAAATTGAATCGAATACTGTCAACAGTAGTAAAGAATCAATACGATATGCTTGTGAAGCATGTAATATAAGTTTCAATAAAGAATGTGGTTGGAAATTGTTTACCCTGTTCTTGAATTTTTACGTTTTGAATGAATTTACAATGATGATAATGAGTGACTTTTAGATCACTAGAATTCGTAAACGCATAAGTAGTTTCGCGAAAATTAATGGTAGATTTGACTAGGTATAAAATGAGATCATTCAAGTAGCTGACTGTTCAATAAGTGTTGGACTTTCTCCAAACAATTTTTGAAGATTTTCTGAAATTAATGTTTTACCTGAGCATTTACTCATCTTGGGACATACATAGAGTGTGTGTGTGTTAAATCGTAGTCCTATAAAACGATATCTGCCAGAGACTCTGTAAGCATATAGTCTTAGTTTTGTATGAATGCGAAAACATAGTATCTATTGCAAATATTAATGTTCATCTGGAGTGTTTTGTGGGTTGTGTGTATTAAAGCTTCAAGTATTTGGCGTTTTGTTATCTTTGAGCTAATTGAGTAGTATAGTAATGTAACTAGTAAAAATGCACCGGAGATGTGTGTGCATAAATAATATAAAAAGGAACATATTGGTATAATGCGGATAATAGAAAGCGTGTCAGTGAATTATCCATTTTAGCTGAAGATGATACTGATAATAAATACTTTCAAAGTCTAGAAATTATCGAGAAATCAAACTCATTATTACATTAGGTTATTCTTAAATCATGAGTAAAATTTCATATGAAAATTATTGCTGTATTTTGAAGTATTCTATAAGACGAGAGAAGAAGGAATTGAATCTTTAATACTTGATGTGGTTTGTGTGACTAACAATAAGTATAATTCAATACGTTTTTATAAGCTTCTGGGATTAAGGTGAATTGAATACGGGTGAAAAAGCTCGGTAGTTAAGTTAAGTTTTAGATCACACACGGGCGACACGGGATTGCAGGAAGCTTAATGAGTGTGTGCCAATCAAGTAATAATTGAATTGGTTTAAATCAAACACTGATTATGTGTAGTGTGTACATTTTTAAAAGAATGTTGAATTAGGTTTGCGGCTTCGTGATACTGATTACTGTTCATTATTGAACAATTGATGACAGTGGGACTTCTGGGTTTAAAAGGTAATATATAAAAATCCTATGGCTAATATGTAAAACAAAAGATATGTATTCTCGTCTATAATACCTATGCATACACAAACTAGGATTCAAGTAGCGTGATGTATTTTTATGTCCTAAGCCTAAGCCTAACCCTAAAACTAGTATGGAACGGTAACGGCATTTAATAATGATATTTTTTTACCATATTACCAGTAATATATATGTATTTTATGATGTCAAGTTAAAAATTACTTTAAATTGGGTTTAAAAAGGAGATGGTCAGTGTTGAGCAGCAAATTTCATCCTCTTTTGTTTCTGCCGTTGATTGCAAAACCAAACGCGGACGACGTTCTTTTTAAGATCGAGTTTTTCTGCGATTGCTGCAATTTTTTCTCCAGAAGGTCTGGGCTGGACCGCAAAATAGGCTTCGAGGGAGCGTTTTTCAGGAGCTGCGATTGACGTTCGTTTGCGTTTCTTTTCGCCACCAGGGAGAACATTCGGGGCATCGGGGTCTCTTCTTTTACTTCTTGCTTGAGCCTCGGCTTCTTCAAGCCACGCTTGCAAAATCGGTTTCAAAGCTATCATATTGTTGTGACTTAAGGTGAGTGATTCAAACCTGCAAAGATACATACGGGGTTAGATGATTACAGGATTACAGGATTACAGGCTACAGGATATTCAGAATCAATATGATAAGACAGCAATGACTTGATAATTCATTATAGTTCTAGGAGAAAGTAAGTATGAGTTGCACGTACCTACAAATGGTACTTTGGGAAAGAGCACCGACACCGGGTAACTTGAGATTGGCAAGGGCTTTACCAACATCTGCTTGGGTGACTCCTAACTTGATTCTTCGTTGCTTAAATCTCTCAGCAAATGCTTCTAGCTCTCTTGGGTCAGTGTCAGCGTCATGCATTCCCACGGATGGATGGGGGTGGCCTCCATGTGGATGGCCGTGTGGGTGAGGCAAGGAGGGATGATTAGCCGCGGCTGCCATCATGGAATTCATTGCAGCGGAATGTGTATAAACGGAGGAAGGGTGTAGTTGTCCATGACCGTGACCATGCGATCCTGAGCCGGATTCTGTTGTCATCGGACCTAAACTTGTCATCATTGTGGACGATGAAATGGGATCTAACATGTCTAATCCGTCCATCCCTGGGTGGCCCATCTGGAAAGGATAATTATATCACAGTCGCTGAAATAAACTGAATTGAGGGAAACCTATATATTCTTCCGTTTCTTGGATGAATAACTCATCCTTATATGCGCCATATTGTATGTATGTAATCTCCTTCACTCCAAAGACATACCTTCTCCCATCTAACATTACGTAAGGTACCATTAATACTTAAATTATATGCATTATAAATTATAAGTGAATCACATAATGCGAAGATCAATTATTCTTATATAATCGCAATTACCTTCGCATAATATTTTTGTGACTGTAAAAAGGCAGCATTGTATTTTATACGTATCACTATGATGTCACTCGGACAGATGGAGATTAGGAGCATTATGCTTTCTGACTGACGAGACACACATGAACCGGAATTCCCGTAGGACATTCTATGTTTATATACGTTGGTGCACTGTATGGAGCGCGTGTGTGTGTCATATAAGAATAAGAATATGTATAGAGTGTATTTCGTAAAGCGAAGAGTTTTAAACTATTCAAAAGATGTAAGTTGTCCTTTGAAGGTTGTTGGCTTTGGTTTGGCATGCAAAAAGAGAAAGAGAGAGAGGGTTCTTCTCATGATACAAATGGGAATCTTTTATTCAAAATGTGTTGAAAAAGTCATGAGATTCTGTGTAGGACGGTTTTGTGGTAGATCAGTTTTCAATCAACTACTGAACTGTATGTAGTGAGTTGTGACTTTGGCTATATAGGTGAAATAGTACATGTGGGATGAGAATATGTAAGTAGAAAGTAGTTAAGCGTACTTTTGGAAATGTCTGTGTGTTTGTGCAAATAGTTTTTCTTTACATATTATTCTTTCGATTCAATAGTTAATTGAATTAACTTTTGGAGAGCAAACATTTGCGAATGAATTTATACATTTTTATTCATATGATATAAAAAACAGGTGGAGTCGTCTGAGACTGGAAGAAAAGGAAAAGAAGATGAGTTATAAAAATTTGCTCTGTCAAAAGGGGGCAACTTGATACAAAAGGGAGTTTTTATTTTTAATTATTATTTTATTAATCCCAATGAATAATATATATTACTATCGTGTGTCTCTGGCCTTTTAGAAATGGATGAATACGTGTTTGAATACGAGTACAATATAAATATTATGCTAGAGAGAATGTTAGCTCGGAAGATCGGGAGATGCTGATGATGATGATGATGAATAGAGAGAGAAAGTAATTTGTTTACGTTGAATGAGGAGTAGCTGACCTGATGTGGCCTGGGGTTATGACCAGGGTGGGGTGGCCCCATTCCGGGATGGTACATCATGTCATGTTTGAGCTGTGGCAGGCCCGTTACAGGTGGAGAGGCTCCAGGGTGCTTTCCTATGTCCACAAGGGCCTCCGCCCGACTCAACAATCCATCATTCAGACCTCCGAATAAATCACCCTGAAACACAAAATACCAATCTCATATCATCTATTGTGTTCTTCCCTTCAGCAATCACATTTTTCAATTTTCTATTTAAACAGCCTCCAACTTTTTCTTTTGGAGAGTTTAATTAAAAGTACACACACACAGAGTTATAACTGACTGAACAAAACGAAGAAATAATATGGTTATGACTTAAAGTTATTTGGGCAAGAAATACACGTCTTGTTTGTTGTAGAAAAAGTTGGGAGGTTTTGGATTAAATGGTGCATGCATAGAGCGATGAACTGTTGAGCAATTACACAAAGGGAATGTCATGTGTGTGTGTGTCTTTATAAAGTTTATTATTTTTATAGTTCGTCAGTTGTTGGGTGAGAAGATGAAGAGCTATATATATCAGTGTGTAAGCAATGTCAAAGTGTGTTTATCATGTACAAATGTAGGAAAAGGGAAAACGATAAAGGGAAAAAGTAAGAGAAAGGAGAAAGTTAATGCCTATTTCACTTTTTCACTAAATGGAGGATTAATGGAAATTTCTCGTTTCTTTTATCATTCATGGAAGTCATAAAGTCTTCGTGTCTTTTAGCATTTCAGAAAAAGGAGAAAAAAAGCTGAACGCATATGTTTATTTATTTCGACGACGATTTCTTATAGAGAAGTTGGATTGAGTCTTCATATACGAAAGAAATTGATTGAAAGACACGAGGACATAATATACATTTGTACATACGGGCATTTCAGGAAGAATGTACGGGCAGAAAAACAGACGGAACGTACTACAATTAAACAGATAGCATCATCATCCTCGCACTTAAAGCTAATGACTATTCGATTAATATTGGAGACCAGTCGCAAGGTACAATTTTGTTGTGGGAATGGTTGTGGGAAGTTTCGTATACCAAATATAAGACATATAGAGACATTTATATAAGAATTTCATTTTATGAGTATGTAGGAAAAAATACGTAGATTTGATCTATAATAAGAAAGGTAAGAATTATATTTTTGTCTGACCGTGCATGAGAAAGACTTAATTAAATGAGCTTAGGAATGTTTTTTTTCTAACGATTGAATTTTAGGCCATGAGTGAAAGTATCAATGTTTTTTAACTTACATACGCATTGTATGCGTAAATTGCAGCGGAAAGTCGTGATGAGCCAGGTGCACTCATATTGCGCTTAAAGTTTCACAGAAAATAATAGGCTTTGGCTTTCTTCCACTGCAAAAACGTTTTGCTTGGGAAGAGCGATGGGTTCAGTAACTTGCTTTTTTAGAATAGAACGAACTTGATTAAGAGTTTATAAAACTCAGAATTTATGAGAAAATTTATGAGATAATTAAATAGCAGTGTAGAAATAGACGTAGAAATGAATGGAGCACTAAAACTTGAGAGAATGCAATAATTAGAATGTTTAATAATGCTCCATGCAGCAAAGATTAATTGATTGGTGTAAATAGCGAGATGAATTAGGTAAATACGTTGTAAGATGTATAATTAACGTTAAGGTATATCCGAGAGAGGAGTTCGGAGAGAGTGACACTTATTCAATTGTTGAAGAGTGAGTGAAATATTGGATGGGAATGATTGCGTATTAAAGAGAAAGTCTAGGAATGAGCGTTGAACGTGCAGGGAAAAAGACAGGAATGAAGGAGATCTCGATAGTGAATTGCAGTAAATAATTAAGAAGAAATATGATACATAAATGTGAGTTTATTTTTTGGGCCTTCCTTGAACATTATAAGTTCTCTGGAGCGTTTTGTCAGTGTTTTCCAATAATGTCCTTATCTGCACGAGAATTTAGTTTGTGTATGTGTAAGGATTATATATATTGTCCCAGTTTGATAGAAAGAGTTTTGTGGATTGAAATATGTAAGATGTACTCATGAATAATTAGCTCGTAGATTGAATTCACAACTAACTACAAGGGACGATGGTCGGTGAAAATAATAAATGCAAAGGTGGTGATGATTGTGGGCATACATACTTGTGTGTAAGAGACACTATCGTTTTTATAATTATTTGATGCGGCTGACGGATAAGTCTTTATGTATAGAGTGGTGTGGTGACTTTTGTGTGTGAGTGTTAAGTTTTGAGCATGTAAAATCCTCCTATTTTAAGTATGAGAATATAATCTGGTGGTGAGTTCAGTTGGTGTTGTTTTCTTTTAAAAGCAAATATATGTGAGGAGATAGGTTGGGGTACGGTCATACAAACCGTAAAACACAGAGAGAGTATACCTACATACATGCCATCAATTGATTCCTTGCCCGAAGATGGGAATAATTAATGGAGGATTTGACATTAGCTGGATTATTTATGCACGAGTTTTGGCGATAAAGCCATAAAGGAATTCATTAAATAACAATCAATCAAATATACGCTCGACAATGTGTCTACTTGATAACTGTTTTTTGCACATGAATGTGTATAGAAAGAAAGAGTGGGAATGGTGATGATGAGTTATATAGGGTGGAAGAGAGGCGCCTACGTATATTAATGGTACCCTTCCTATTCTTGTAATATTTGCTGTTGAAAAGTGTTTCATTTTAAGTGGAATAAGTTGCACAAAGAGAAATCTCATGCGGAAAGAGAAAGGAAGCATTTTAGTAGATCAGTTTTGAACTTAAGAAACTTGGGATAATGAACAAATTGGCATTGTGCAAGATGATCAAGGTAGAAAGCAGTTTGCGGTTCTGGGAATGCAAGTGGTGAAGGAAGAAGTGTTTGATGTGGAGTGGCTGGACTATATCTACGTCTGACGATGGAGATGAAGCAAGTTGAAGTAAATAGTAGGAGTAAATTGAATGGAAATGATTAGTAACCGAGAGAGAGAAGGACAGAATGTGGGAAGGAAGTGGATTGTGGATAGAAAGAACTTTAGGACCCCCATCGTCATTTTGATAGACAATCTCAATTGATTCCCGTCCCGAAAGAACTTCCAGCTCAGGTCGGACTCTCAACTGACTTGGCTGATTGATCTCTTCTCTCTCCCAGCCGTATAATGGCAGTTTGTGGCGTTTGCACGTAACCAATCGATACCTTTCGTCTTCTTGACATCCAATTAAATGTCCATAAGCTAAGACGATTCAGAGAAAACGATATGTCAAGACTCAATAAGCTTGCTGCTGCTGCTGCAGAGTCTCTTTTGCTCTATAAGTTTTTGTGCAGTGTTAGACATTCCAAGTGAATGCGGATTTGTGAGCGATTACGAAAGATGTCAATGAATACGTAAGATTTAGCAAAACAGGAGAAATGTTCAAATCTGATCAAAAGTATGTTTGCTTTGCCAAAGTAATTTAAAGCATTGTAGAATTTAGGTAGCAGATGGATTTTTGGATGATCATTTAGTTTTGAGGGAGAAAGAGAGACCATATGGTGTGCGTTGGGGCACTCACGGTGTTTGATCACACAAGAAATATTATTATCATGTGGTTGGGGTCCCTGCAGCAGTACCAATCCAAATATCATTAAGCTTTCTATGATCGCCTCACAATGTCATATTGAAGTTCAATAGTCATCGGTAACTGGCAATACCCGTTTTTCGACTTCCCAGGATGCACTTCGCTAATTAAAAGTATGCTAGGGGCTAATCAAACAAAAACTACGCATCTACGCTTTAGTTTATGTTTATGAATGCAGTAACTCCAAAACTTTAGTACTGAAGGGAATATTTCTGAGACAAGTGAGTTGAATTCATTAAACGAATTAGAGATAGTGGCACTGCGGTAGGAGAACTGCGATCTCCTTCTCAATTATAAAGTTCGAGGCCCAGTTTCTTCCACCGAGTGTGGATTTGTCTTGTAATTTACACGGAAAAGGAAGGTGGTGGACAATCTACAAATGATGGGAAAGCGAGGAGTGTGTGGCATTCGAGAGAATAGTTTGTGAAGTGTCATTTTTTGTGAGTGTCACCTCTCGAAAGTCTCTAATCACCCTCTCTTATTCTCTCTTTCTCTGCGTTCGTAATTATTTCTCATTCATACCCTTCTTTCCCATAAAGCACGCACATTACCTGTCACGCATATAAATGTGTGTGTGCACGGGAAATTGTAGAAAAGCTGCGGAAATGATGTGTAGGAGTAGTAGGAGACACACATACTGACATTGACAACGTCGACTCTCTCTCTCTCTCTCTGTGGAGTATCAAACATACGGAAGGATTTTTTTGGTGAGGAAGTATCAAATACATGGTAGAAGAAGTTGGTAGTTGGATTTGTTTCATATAAGCCAGGGTTAATTTAGAAAGGAGAGTGAAAGAGTGCATTATGAGGCTTTTCTCCTAATCCTGTTCAATAGCGAAATGAATGAGAAAGTGAGTGTGATCTGCAACTACTTGGTAGCATTAGTTGTAGATCACATAGGCTTGAGAGTTTTGAGTTGTCGAGAACGTACATAGATAGACATATATTTTGACGGGGGTTCCGTTTCATCCGCTGCAACGAAGGAACAAGACACTGCATGTATCTAAATGTATATATATAGTCTATACCGATGAGAGAGTAAACAGAGATAAATCTACTGTTGGATTTCTCTAATCCACTTCAAAATCAATCCTATTAAGTACATTCTATCTGCTCTTCTTTTCTTCTGCCCCATTTCATCATATTTACCACGGGAAGAGTATCATGTCAAATGTCATCACTACACTCTAATCCCCTTTGCTTTTATCCCATCCAAAAGGATTTACATTTTTATTCTTCATAAAACATATTGAAAGCATTATTATTACCCGACTGCTCGGGATGAGGCTCTCGGAATAAATGTAGGAAAAAATGGATATTTTGAATTGCAACATTTGCAACTACTTCCAAAGATATTTATATCTTCTCAATTGAACGGTAGACGAGGGGCATTTCCAAAGAGATTTCTCATATTCTCTGCTTAGCATTTTACTTGAACAAGTAGAATAGGACTATATTGAATGCATGGTTAAATATAGAAGCGTAGTATTTTAAAAGTAAAAAAGTATGTATGTACATAATAATGAGAAAAGTTATAAAAGAAAAATATTTTCATATCTGTGTCACCTGTAGAACTTTTTGTAACTTAAGTACAAGTGTGTGTGTATGTATGTAGGTTATTTACGTTCTAAGTATACACGTTACACTCGACAAGTAATACATGAAGTGAATGGTGGATAATATATATATATATGTATATATAAATACATACTCACAGGTTAAATAAGTTTGGTTGAGAAGAAGTGAATAAATTATGTCGGTTGAGGTAATTGGGGAAATTAAGTTGGGTGAAAGTGTATAATAAATGAAGGTCGTCTCGTAGAATTAAAAATTAAAGTCTTTTATCTCATGAGTCGTATTTTTGGTCGTGAGTAAAAGGACCAGAGCTGAAAAAGAAGAAGAAAAAGGACAGGGAAAGGGTTCAACGAATTTTATGTACTTTTTTTGTCTTTCTATGTTTTATTCTTTTTATATCCACAAGACTCTCGTCATAAATGATACAAATGTGCGTAATGCACTGCGTGTGATTTATTTTATGAATATTTTGTGTTAGTTTGTGCAGGAATGTGTGGCGGATGACATGTATGTTAAATATATGAGGACCATGACCATGGTCACAATATAACAACAGGCTATGAAGAGGCGAATTGTATAAAGTTGAATGCAAAGATATTCCGCACTCCTTCATAGCAGGATGAATTGAGTGAGAGTGTGTGTGAGTGTGTGTTTACTACTTAAACTTTAAAGGGTGCTGGCAACAACTTGAGTCCCATGAATTTTTATGAATCTTCTTAATTATGTACCATCTAACTACTCAACTGCTCGAGTATAGTTTAGTTTAGATATACGTGTAGTTCTTTCGCCTTGTAGACTAGATTAATACACACACGTGAGCCTACTGCCCCACACAGACTACATTCACATATAAACAACTACTTGTTTGTATATTATACTTTGGGCAATGGAGATAGAACTACTATATAGTGCATTAACACACACACACATTTGTCCATACATTATGCAGACTCTTTGGTGGAATGCAATTATATTCATACTCTGGAAATCTATTATTACAAACGATTCTAATCAACAAAAGGAGGCGATGCACTCAACTGGGCTATTATAGTTTATAACATGGATATAGTTCATTAGGCAAATTCCTCAATGAAAATAATGAAAATAGTTAAATATTAAATAACCGCGTTTGAATGGTAATTTTAAAGGTATATAAATTTTAAAGACTTGAAAGCATTTTGGTGGATTGAATAGGCTTTGCATTTTCTTCTTCTATTCAAGTGAAGTGCAGTTCAAGTGTAATTAAATTAGAATAGATTTATGTTTAATAGATTAAAGGTGCATTTTTGAAGGATTATACAATGAATACTATTAGCATAATCATAGAAGTATAGGGATAAGCGCTTGTGTATCATTTTGTATTCGAATTAGACTATTTATTTTGTAAGTGTGTGTATGGTATGACATGTACAACAGTGTTGTTTGAAGTAGGTGGATATTGCTGTGTGTATGTTGGTTTAGTTGTGTTTGGAATTACGTAAAGAAGAAGAGAGAACAAGTGAAGATAAATAGTTTTGAGTAGAAAGCGACAGCCAAGAAAGAGAGAGAGAGAGAGTTGTTGGTTTGGATCGATAGGAGAACATTGCGAGGAAGGATATGGATGGTGTGCTTTGTGGATTTGTTTGTGTTGAATAAATTCAGGACGAGTATAAAATGGGCAGGATGAGTTTAAGTTAGTGAGTATTTAGAGAGAAGGAAAGGTTAGACACATTTTAAGGAAATAAATGATTAGGGTTCAATTACAAGGGAGAGGAGGTATATGCGTATACATACAGTTGGGTGAAAGCAAATTAAAGCTAGCCGGTGTGTTTGTATATACAAGGAAGACCTGGTGGTGGTAGTAGTGGTTGATGGTTCACGTGTGTACATTTATCAAAACAGTTCAAACAAGGGATTGGATCATGCAACCAAAGGTTCTTCTCCTGAAGAGACACGGAATTTGTGGAAGAAATAGTGGACATGGTTCGTGGTGGGGTGATGATGTGTATGCTTGTGTGTTTGTAGATAGATGGATGATGATGACTACGATATATATATATCTGTGGACATGTATTTATATTTGTATATTTTGTATACATATATGTTGTGGGAGGAGTTGGAATACAAGTATGTATGTATAAGGTGAAGGGTCAGGGGGAATAAAAAAAATGACCCCTTAGGTCTGCCTGGAGACATTTTATATATAGGAAGGAAGGAGGATGAGTCAATAAAGGTTTTTTGGGATGGATGGATGGTATGGTAAATGGTTTGGTGAACTGCGAAATCGATTCAGTGCTAAATTATTCAAGAAATTCTCCTTCATGTGATGTGATGTTTCTTTCGAATGCAATTCTGTCTGTGTGTGTGTGCTTTGCTGCCTCGTCGTTTCTTCTACTTCTCTCTGCCTGAAAACGAATCAAACCCTATCCGATTTATGGACAGCTCCACTCCTCACCAACTTTCATCACTTTTCTTTTTCCTTCCTTCTTGATTCTTTTTATTTTACGGTGGATTTCTCTTTTTAATTCCTTTCGTAAGAAGTGGGAGACAGGAGGCAAGGGGTAGTATAAGAGAGAGAGAGCACTTTGGGCGAGTGATAAGCCTCGGCCGTCGCCGCCTTGTCTTGAAACTTGGGAGAAAGTATATGTATGAGTGGGCTTCTATGAAAAGAAACTTTTTATTGCGATCTAAGACTGTAATGTATGAGCTATGTGTGGTTCACTTTCTTCATAACCTTTCACTTGAAATGTTGTTCAAATCAATAAACTACTGAATGAAGGGTTTATAAGAAATAACATGGATAACTTCTTTCGTACACCTATAACTGTTTTGTTATTGACGCAACTCAAAACTTAATGACAATAATTGCAACTATTTGGTTTGCCGTATAACGAGTGCAGAAGCCGCTAAGGGTAGTGTGTTTAGTAATGATAATAATGACATTTATAAAGTTAATAAATGACTGCATGTTGGATTACATTGAGTAATAATAATTACAGGAGAATGTATATATGCACTTTAGTTCTGAAATGTGAATGGATGAAAAATGTCCCTATAAGTATAGTTTATTGTACAGGAAAGAATACACAATACTCTATACATATATTGACTATATAGATATTCAGAGATAAAGGAAGCTCTGGAGAAAGTGTAGAAGTTTTGTGTGGGAGATTCCTTGATTAACTAATCTAGAGAAGAGAAGGCAAGAGAGAGAGAGGGGAAGGTTTGTTGTATACTGATGAATAAAGGATTTGAAAGTAATCCTTGCCTCTCTGTGAAGGTGATAGTGGTGAAAGGAGTTGCTCAATAATGCATCCAACTAAGGGAAGAAGAGATAGATAAGATAAGATGGAGATAAGATGAGAAGGTGTTAAATCAGCTTAGCATTTGACCTAAACACCTTTGGCCTATTGAATAAACAGAAGTTGGCATTCCTCATTAAATATACACGGGCGAGAGTGTTTAACTATGTATGTTCCGCACTCTCTAACTTTCTTTCTGTGAAGAAGAAGAGGCAGCAGAAGAAGAACTACGGTGGATAACGTGTAGCAGTACATTCAAGGATAGCCCTTCAAAGTGATATGTACATCTATATATGTGTATGCGTGTGGAATCTCAGAATCTTTCAACTCAGCATCTTTCAAACAACAAATAGCCATTTGGTTAGGAATACATTTTTTTGTAATTTCGTAAGTTGGTTGAGACCCTGAGACAGCCGTGTCGTTTATATTTAGTAAAAAGGATTTGATGAGATGCACCAATATGTATAATAATAATAATAATAATATTACTAGTTAGGGTTTAGGAACAGCATATGGTTGAATTGGAAGACACGAAAGGTTGAGATATTAATCACAGATAAACACGTACGTTGTAATGAAATGAACTCATCTTATAGTGCGATAATACGAAATGTTTAATTAAAAGTGGAGAAAAGGGAGTATTTGGTGAGTGTGCGTTATAAAATTGCTACCTGCAATAATTCTTCTCTGTTTGTCTGCCTGATGTTTGATTCACCTTTGATATACACCACCATATTGATCATATATAGTATATTAGTCTATGGAATATATATATTATATGCATGATGATTTTATAGTAAGCTTTTAAAACTGGCACACAACACCTCTAATAACGCTTTTTGCTTTTAAAACACATGCAATTTCATAATGCACAGGTGGTGGTGGTGGTTACAAGTTTGTTTTGAATGTATATATGTACTTATTATTATTATTATACACTGTCTTGTTATAATTCAACAGAAGCCATATGTCCTTCTTTTCTTTCACAGCTTGTACACTCCCCTTTAGACGCTCATTCTTTTTAATATATCAACTCACAACTCAACAAAAAAGTTGCAAATACCAATCAAGCTTGACTCCTTTCAAAAGACTTACAGGTAAAAAGTACATGGACATGAATATATAAGTAACTCTATGAGGTGAATGGATTCATAAGAAATTTAGTTACAGCAATTCAAATCTACAATCCAGAGATATTTTTACAAATTTGAGGTTTTTGAAGCATATGGAAGGAAGTTGGAAGGTTCGGTTTAGATTATGTGGCTGATTGGATATTTGGACAGTCGTGAAAGAGTTTTCACCTGATGGACTCGACACAGGTGGGATGATGACGATGATTATGATGATGGTACTTGATAAAAAGGGATTGCATGCAGAGGACACTTGTGTGTGTGCAAAATATTCGGTTTATTCGGGAGATAAGATAAGAATAGGGATTTCGTGACTTGGATTTTGACATGAAATGAATAAGGGAGGATGAAAGAGAGGGCCACTTCACACAGGTGAAAGAAGGAAATTCAGGTGGGACCCCCTCCTACTTCGTGTTTACTGTATTATCATAATATTTGCTTTCTCCGTTTTACCCTTTTTAAATGACACACACACAAAACTTGACAATCTAGCAATAATATGGATAGCTCCTTTCAAAATCGAAAACCTGTGAATCACCTTTTTGTCTAGGTTAGCTAAAAAGTAATCTGATTAATGTTACCATATGTTATGCATTGTTGGGTGGGATAACTAACAAAGATGGTGATGATTAAAGGATTTATAACATTGAAGGGTGTTATTGTATTTTGGATTCCGAATCGAACATACTTCAGGAATAAGTTTAGGTTGATGTTAAGTACCAAAAGGAAAGAAGAGATAATCATAGTAAGAAAGTGAAAGGTAGGTAGGAGGAGGTCATGGGTTGTGTGTGATTGGATTAGAAGGAATGATGGGAAGAAGGGCATGTGATGAAGAGAAAGACCACGAGACATTCTCCTTGAGCATTAGCACTTAATCTCTGAGATCTTACTTACACTGGATACATTTTAAAAGCACTTCAATCCGAAGAAGAAGTGTGTGTAGAGAGATGCGGTGGTGGAACCGGTCGGTTCCGTGGTATACACACAGTATGGTGGTGGCGTGTGGCAGTTCTACTCTGTGGAATGTCTGTGTCTAGTGTATTTGACTGAGACTGCCTACATAAATTTATATATATGCATATAAGCGTATGGAAAGCAAGTTGAAATTTCAAAATGGTAATGAATTATTCACGAGAAAGACTGAGGATCCATAAAGACGAATGAATACAACGGCCTGTGTAATATATTCCCTCATGTGCCAGTCTTATTTCGTGTCCCCTTCCACTCATCCCTACCTAACAAACACTAAATACTATCTGCTTGTAGTATTAGATAGAGGTTATAATCTTCAAATGGATTCCCAATACTAATTGAAGCAGTTGATAACGATTGGGCAATGCTGAACACAGAATTCAAATCCTACATTGCATAGTTGTACACATTCATTTATCTCTATTTGATATTCTCAAGTCAAGCAAGGAATTGATTTGTTGATTTGTACACTGAGATTTGTTAGAGGGACACAAGATGCATGGTGGAGGATTGGCATATTTTTGTATGACAGGTACATTTTGAAACTATCTCTGGAGGAACAATGAAAGTGTGAGAGAGTGTTAGCTGAATAGCCTGTATTATGATCATAACGTGTGTAGGCATTGAATCAGGTGTCAGTAGGACTCATGGGTGTCAGAGATTTGACGTGAGAGATGAAGGGCTTGCTATCCAACTGCATTAACTTGTTATCAAAATCAAATTATCCAAATCCCTAGACCGACACGCTCCGACACTAATCAATGTAATAGTAGGACAGTAGAGTTGTTAGAAGGAACAAAAGATAAAGACAACCGAGATGAGGCATATGATTCTTCTGCACCCATCCAACCCAAAAGTAAGTCGAGAGGTAAAGTTTGTGACGGTTATTGTCTGTTGTTGTCCTATGCCACTTGCCATAGGCGACAAAGAGTGAAAGGCTCTGCTGTCTAATTGAGTAAGCCCTCACAGATTATCCCATCCATTTGTTTATCACATTAGAAGCCTTGTTTACAACGGGATCAAATGTTTTATTGTAAGAGAGTTCTTCTGATGTGTGTGCCTCAACTCATCTCTCTTCCGATGTAGTGTAAGGATGAGTGTGATTTAGAGGTGGACAGAAAGACTAGACTATATTATAGTGCACCAGCTAGTGTGTAACGAATATGAAATAAAATAGCTTTGTGTTCGTCCGGAGAAGGGAAAGAAAGGGCCGTTACTTTCCTCATTACTTTGTTGTTGTGATCGTAAATCGAAAGTAAATTGTGTACATTTGGCTCAATAAATGATTATATTTATTTATTTCCGTGGAGAATGGGAGTTGATGGGAATGGTAGACAACAAGTGCACTCAAAGGTCCTTCTTCCGGCTATACATGTACGTAGTATGTGTG
>Ga0194135_10000212_pt1 | contig 33918 bp, 30 predicted proteins | sample LitLau_LLRF_2013_FD_134024 | JGI IMG/M metagenome (GOLD analysis project Ga0194135, IMG submission 134024) | Freshwater sediment microbial communities in response to fracking from North America - Little Laurel Run_MetaG_LLRF_2013 (version 2) | ecosystem: Environmental > Aquatic > Freshwater >... | reverse complement strand
TGAACTCATGAGTCTTGCTCCAGGGCCTTGAGGCGCGAAATCATCGATTCGACCTTACGCCGGGCGATTTCGTTTTTTTCAATGAGGTGCGCGCGTTCCTCGCGCCAGGTCTTTTCCTGAGCTAATAAGAGTGCGTTTTGACTCTTTAGTTGCTCGACCCGGGTAATAAGCAGTTCGAGTCTGGCCATCAGTGCGTGCAGGTCGGTGTCTTCCATTGTGTCCCACTGAAGTTGGTCTGATGAGTGGCAACTGGCTGGACAGCGCCTGGACGGCCTGAACGGTCCTTGCGCATTCGGTGCTGTCCGGTCGGCAATCTGTCCGTCGCCCAAGGCCCGGCGGACCGCTGTAACGGGGCGCGAGGCGCAACGCGGCGCTGGCAATGAATGATGACACGCCCTACGATACAAGGCCTTCATTCTAGACATTGCGCCGCTTGGCGCCTAGCTGCCCATGCCCATTCAGAATTCCCCGTACAACGCCTTCGCCACCCTGCTCAGCAGCAGTGGCCATCCTGTTTCTCCTGCCGAATTGCACGGCCTGTTGCTGGGTCGCAGCTGCGCCGGCGCCGGCTTCGAGGTCGACGGCTGGTTGGTGGACGCCGCCGAGCTGCTCGAAGGCGAGCCGCAAGACAACGTGCGCAACGCCTTGATCGGCCTGCAGGAAATGGTCAAGGGCGAACTCACCAGCGACGACATGACCGTGGTCCTGCTGCTGCCCAGCGACGACGCTCCCCTGACCGAGCGTGCCGCGGCCCTGGGCCAGTGGTGCCAGGGCTTCCTCGCCGGTTTCGGCCTCAATTCCCGTGACAGCAGCGCCCTGAGCGCCGAGGCCACGGAAGTGTTGCAGGACCTTGCCGCCATCGCTCAGGTCCAGGATGCACTGGAAGAGTCCGACGACGGCGAAAGCGACTACATGGAAGTGATGGAGTACCTGCGGGTCGCGCCGTTGCTGCTGTTCACCGAAACCAACAAGACCGTTGCACCGGCTGCCAAGCCTTCTCTGCACTGATCGACAGGGAACTGCATCTGCCCATGATTCATATCCCTAAAACGGAATACAGCCGTCGCCGCAAGGCGCTCATGGCGCAGATGGAGCCCAACAGCATTGCGATCCTGCCGGCCGCCGCCGTGGCCATTCGCAACCGCGATGTGGAGCATGTCTACCGCCAGGACAGCGATTTCCAGTACCTCAGCGGTTTCCCCGAGCCCCAGGCCGTGATCGTGCTCATGCCCGGTCGCGAGCATGGCGAGTACCTGCTGTTCTGCCGTGAGCGCAATGCCGAGCGCGAGCTCTGGGACGGCCTGCGGGCAGGCCAGGAAGGCGCGATCCGCGACTATGGCGCGGACGATGCGTTTCCCATCACCGACATCGACGACATTCTCCCGGGCCTGATCGAAGGTCGTGACCGGGTCTATTCGGCCATGGGCAGCAACCCCGAGTTCGATCGTCACCTGATGGAATGGATCAACGTGATCCGCTCTAAAGCGCACCTTGGCGCCCAGCCGCCGAACGAATTCGTTGCCCTGGATCATCTGCTGCACGACATGCGCCTGTATAAATCGGCGGCGGAAGTGAAGGTGATGCGCGAAGCCGCACGGATTTCCGCCCAGGCCCATATCCGGGCCATGCAAGCCAGTCGCCCCGGATTGCACGAGTTCAGTCTGGAGGCCGAGCTGGATTACGAGTTCCGCAAGGGCGGGGCGAAGATGCCGGCTTATGGTTCCATCGTCGCGGCGGGGCGCAACAGCTGCATCCTGCACTACCAACAGAATGACGCTCTGCTCAGGGATGGCGATCTGGTGCTGATCGACGCCGGTTGTGAAATCGACTGCTACGCCAGCGATATCACCCGGACCTGGCCGGTCAACGGCAAGTTCTCGCCCGAGCAGAAGGCGATCTACGAACTGGTGCTGGCGGCGCAGGAAGCGGCGTTTGCCGAAATCGCCCCGAACAAGCACTGGAACCAGGCCCACGAGGCGACGGTTCGGGTCATCACCGCCGGTCTGGTGCAACTGGGCCTGCTGGAAGGCGACGTCGACGAACTGATCGCCAGCGAGGCCTACAAAGCCTTCTACATGCACCGCGCCGGACACTGGCTGGGCATGGATGTACACGATGTCGGCGAATACAAGGTCGGCGGCGAGTGGCGGGTGTTGGAGGTCGGCATGGCGCTGACCGTGGAGCCGGGCATCTATATCTCCCCGGACAACCAGCAGGTGGCTAAGAAGTGGCGCGGCATTGGCGTGCGCATCGAGGACGACGTGGTAGTGACCAAGCAGGGCTGTGAAATTCTGACGGGCGGCGTACCGAAAAGCGTCGCCGAAATCGAGGCGTTGATGGCCGCCGCCCGGGTCCAGGCCTCATGAGCCGGGTCAATCTGGCCATCATCGGTGGCGGCCTGGTCGGTGCCAGCCTGGCCCTGGCCCTGCAGGCTGGCGCCAAGGCCCGGGGCTGGAAGATCGTGCTGATCGAGCCGTTCGCCCCCGGCGATAGCTTCCAGCCCAGCTACGATGCGCGCTCTTCGGCGCTGTCCTTCGGCGCCCGGCAGATCTACCAGCGCCTGGGCCTGTGGCAGGCGATTTCCCGGCGCGCCGAGCCGATCAAGCAGATTCACGTGTCCGACCGCGGGCGCTTCTCCACGGCGCGCTTGTCGGCCATGGAGGAAGGGGTTCCGGCCCTGGGCTATGTGGTGGAAAACGCCTGGCTCGGCCAATGCCTGTGGCAGGGCCTGGACAAGGACGTGATCAGTTGGCGCTGCCCGGCGGAAGTCACCCGCCTGGAGCCTCTGGAAGGCGGCTATCGCCTGACCCTGAATGACGAAACCACCCTGGCATGCGACCTGGCGGTGCTCGCCGATGGCGGTCGTTCCGGCCTGCGCGAACAGCTGGGGATCGGGGTCAGGAATCGCCCTTACAACCAGAGTGCGCTGATCGCCAACATCACCCCCAGCGAAGCCCACAACGGCATGGCCTTCGAGCGCTTCACCGACGACGGCCCGATGGCGCTGCTGCCCTTGCCGGACAACCGCTGCGCGCTGATCTGGACGCGCCAGGGTATGGACGCCCAGCGTCTGGCCGAACTGGATGAGCGCAGTTTCCTCAGCGAACTGCAGGGCGTGTTCGGTTACCGCCTGGGCACCCTGAAACAAGTGGGGGCGCGGCATCTGTACCCGCTGTCCCTGGTGGAAGCCGAAGAGCAGGTGCGCCCGCATCTGGTGGTGCTGGGCAACGCCGCCCACAGCCTGCATCCGATTGCCGGCCAGGGCTTCAACCTGTCGCTGCGTGACGCTCAGGCCCTGGCCGACGCCTTGCTGGCCAGCGAGCAGTTGCCGGGGGATTTTGCCGTGTTGCAGGCCTATCGCGAGCGTCAGCGCCTGGACCAGAACCTGACCGTGGGCTTCTCCGATCAGGTCACCCGACTGTTTGGCAGCAAGCTGCCGCTGCTGTCGGTGGGTCGCAACCTCGGCCTGCTCGGACTGGACCTGCTGCCCCCGGCCAAGCGCTGGTTCGCGCGCCAGGCCATGGGCCTGGGTACTCGCCCGGATGCGTGACTGGCTGGCCCGACGCGTCGGCAAGGCACGCTTGCTGCGCTGGGTGATGAACCTGTATCCGCCCTATCTGGGGGCCGGTGTGCGGATTCGCCAGATCAGCGCGGATTTCCGTGAAGTCCAGGTCTCCATGGGCCTGGGCTGGTACAACCGCAACTATGTCGGCACCCAGTTCGGCGGCAGCCTGTATTCGATGGTGGACCCGTTTTTCATGCTGATGCTGATGGAGAACCTGGGCCGCGACTACATCGTCTGGGACAAGGCGGCAGCCATCGATTTCATCGCCCCGGGCAGGGGACCGGTATTTGCCCGGTTCAGTCTCGACCCGGCGCTGCTTGACGAGATCCGCCGGCAGACCGCCAGTGGCGAGAAGTACCTGCCGCAGTTGCAGGTCGAGATTCATGACGGCTCCGGCACCCTGGTGGCGCGGGTCGATAAAACCCTTTATGTGCGGCGCAAGCCGCAAGCGAGACAGGCCTAAAGCATGGAAATGCGCGCAGATGTGCTGATTGTCGGAGCCGGAATGGTCGGCAGTGCCTTGGCGCTGGCGTTGCAGGGCAGCGGCCTGGAAGTGCTGCTGCTCGATGGCGGCTCCTTGAGTGTCAAACCCTTCGCCGCCGAGTCGCCGTTCGAGCCCCGGGTCAGCGCCTTGTCGGCGGCCAGCCAGCGCATCCTCGAACGCCTTGGCGCCTGGGACGGCATCGTCCGGCGTCGCAGCAGCCCTTACTGCGACATGCAGGTCTGGGATGGCAGCGGCACCGGGCAGATCCACTTCTCCGCGTCCAGCGTGCATGCCGAGGTGCTCGGGCATATCGTCGAGAACCGGGTGGTGCAGGACGCCCTGCTCGAACGTCTGCACGAATGCGACATCGGCCTGCTGGCCAATGCCCGCCTGGAGCAGATGCGCCGCTCCGGCGATGACTGGCTGCTGACCCTGGCCGATGGCCGGGTGTTGCGCGCACCGTTGGTGATCGCCGCCGACGGCGCCAACTCGGCGGTGCGCCGCCTGACCGGTTGCGCCACCCGCGAATGGGACTACCTGCACCACGCCATTGTCACCAGCGTGCGCAGCAGCCAGCCTCACCAAATGACCGCCTGGCAGCGCTTCACCGATACCGGCCCGCTGGCCTTCCTGCCGCTGGTACGGGATGGGCAGCAGGATTGGTGCTCGATTGTCTGGTCCACCACGCCCACTGAAGCCGAGCGCCTGATGGCCCTGGACGACGAGCGCTTCTGCGTTGAGCTGGAGCGCGCCTTCGAAGGCCGTCTAGGCAAGGTGCTCGGCGCCGACCCGCGGCTCTGCGTACCGCTGCGCCAGCGGCATGCCAAGCGCTATGTGGCCGAAGGCCTGGCGCTGATCGGCGACGCGGCCCACACCATCCATCCGTTGGCGGGGCAGGGGGTCAACCTGGGCTTTCTCGATGCCGCGGTACTGGCCGAAGTGCTGCTGCAAGCGGCCGGTCGTGGCGAGCGCCTGGCCGAGGTCAAGGTGCTCAGTCGTTTCGAGCGCCGGCGCATGCCGCACAACCTGGCGCTGATGGCGGCCATGGAAGGCTTCGAACGCTTGTTCCAGGCCGATCCGCTGCCACTGCGCTGGCTGCGCAACACGGGCCTCAAGGTGATCGAGCAAATGCCCGAGGCCAAGGCGGTCTTCGTGCGCCAGGCCCTGGGCCTGAGCGGCGATCTGCCAGAACTGGCCAGAGCCTAGGACCCGACGCGAAGGTGGCGCGTGCTTGAGGGCGGTCCTACGCAACATCTGGTAACGCCTCGGCGCCGGGTTCGGTTGAGATGGCAAATGGGAGTCCTTATCATTTCGCCTCATTTTGAAATCGAGAGACTGCTCCCATGTTGGCACCGAAGCGTCTACTGACTGCCCTGGCCCTCACCCTCATCGGCAGCGCCGCCCAGGCCGCCGATGAAGTCGTGGTCTACTCCTCGCGTATCGATGAGCTGATCAAGCCGGTGTTCGATGCCTACACCCAGAAGACCGGGGTGAAGATCAAGTTCATCACCGACAAGGAAGCGCCGCTGATGCAGCGGATCAAGGCCGAAGGCGAAAACGCCACCGCCGACCTGCTGCTCACCGTGGATGCCGGCAACCTGTGGCAGGCCGAGCAGATGGGCATCCTGCAGCCGTTCACTTCCAAGGTCATCGACAGCAACATTCCTCTGCAATATCGCTCTTCCAACCACGCCTGGACCGGCCTCAGCCTGCGGGCGCGGACCCTGGCCTACTCCACCGAGCGGGTCAAACCTTCCGAGCTGACCACCTACGAAGCCCTGGCCGACAAGCAGTGGGAAGGTCGCCTGTGCCTGCGCACCGCGAAGAAGGTCTACAACCAGTCCCTGACCGCCACCCTGATCGAAACCCACGGCGCGGCGAAGACCGAAGAGATCGTCAAGGGCTGGGTCAACAACCTGTCCACCGATGTGTTCTCCGATGACATCGCGGTACTGGACGCGATCAACGCCGGGCAATGCGACGTCGGCATCGTCAACACCTACTACTACGGTCGCCTGCACAAGCAGAAGCCGAACCTGGCGGTGAAGCTGTTCTGGCCGAACCAGGGCGATCGCGGGGTGCATGTCAACCTGTCGGGCATCGGCCTGACCAAGCACGCGCCGCACCCGGAAGCGGCCAAGGCCCTGGTGGAGTGGATGACCACGCCTGAGGCGCAGAAGATCTTCGCCGACGTCAACCAGGAGTTCCCGGCCAACCCGGCGGTGGCGCCTTCGGAAGAAGTGGCCAGCTGGGGCAAGTTCGTGGCCGATACCCTGCCGGTTGAAATCGCCGGCAAGCGCCAGGCCGAAGCCATTCGCTTGATGGACCGCGCTGGCTGGAACTGAGCCTGCCGTTATACTGCGCCCCGCTTTTGCGGGGCGTTTTGTTTAACGGTTGGGCTTTTGTGGCGAGCGAGCTTGCTCCCGTTCCACCGCGTAGCGGTGGCAAGCCCTGAATACGTGATTCAACTGGCGTAACGTGGTTGCAGCCGTTGGCGCGGCCATGGCGCCCAGCGAGAGCAAGCTCCCTCATCCCACGGGTTTTGCGCAAGTATTTTTGTCTGTTCCACCTGCCCGAGAGTTCTTTGTGGCCCATCCCGCCCAACGTCGCTGGTATCCCCTGGTCTTTGCCGTAGCGGCCCTGGTCCTGCTACCGCTGAGTGTGCTGCTGCTGTCCTGGCAGGCCGTCGATGCGCAGATCTGGTCCCACCTGTGGGACACGCAGATGTCACGGTTGCTGAACAACACCCTGACCCTGGTGCTCGGGGTGGGGGTTGGCGTCACGCTGCTGGGGGTGAGTCTGGCCTGGCTCACCAGCCTCTGCGAATTCCCCGGACGGCGTTGGCTGGATTGGGCGCTGATGCTGCCCTTCGCCATTCCGGCCTATGTGCTGGCTTTCGTCTTCGTCGGCCTGCTGGACTTTTCCGGACCGGTGCAAAGCCTGCTGCGGGAGTGGTTCGGTACGGGGTTGCGGCTGCCCAGGGTGCGCTCCACTGGCGGGGTGATCCTGGTCCTGGTGCTGGTGTTCTATCCCTATGTCTACCTGCTGGCGCGCAATGCCTTCCTGGCCCAGGGCAAGGGGCTGATGGAAGCCGCACGAGTCCTCGGCCAATCGCCCTGGCAGGCCTTCTGGCGCGTGGCGCTGCCCATGGCGCGGCCGGCCATCGGCGCCGGGGTGGCCCTGGCGCTGATGGAGACTCTGGCGGATTTCGGCGCGGTGTCGGTGTTCAACTTCGATACCTTCACCACCGCCATCTACAAGACCTGGTACGGCTTCTTCAGCCTTTCCAGCGCTGCGCAGCTGGCCAGCCTGTTGCTGCTGGCGGTGATGCTAGTGCTGTATGGCGAGCGCCGGGCCCGGGGGGCCAGCCGTACCGGCAATGAACGCCCGAGGGGCAAGGCCCTGTATCACCTGCGGGGGATCAAGGCCGCAGCGGCCACGGGCTGGTGCCTGCTGGTGTTTGCCTGCGCCTTCGTGATTCCGCTGCTGCAACTGCTGGCGTGGTTCTGGCAGCGCGGGCGCTTCGATCTGGACGAGCGCTACGCCGGATTGATCGTGCATACCTTGTACTTGGGGGGCATGGCGGCGTTGATCACCGTCAGCGTGGCCCTGCTGCTGGCCTTCGCCCGTCGCCAGGCGCCGACCCGGGGCATCCGCGCCGGGGTCAGCCTGGCGAACCTGGGCTACGCCTTGCCCGGCTCGGTGCTGGCGGTGTCGATCATGCTGGCCTTCAGTTACCTGGATCGCGAGCTGGTGATCCCGCTGTCCGGCTGGCTGGGCGGGGCTGGCAAGCCGCTGTTGCTGGGCAGCCTGTCGGCCTTGCTGCTGGCTTATCTGGTGCGCTTTATCGCGGTGGCCTACGGGCCGCTGGAAAACAGCCTGGAACGGATTCGCCCGTCGCTGCCCGAAGCCGCGCGCAGCCTGGGGGTGGGTGGGCCGCGACTGTTTTTCAAAGTGTATCTGCCGCTGTTGCTGCCCGGGACCCTGAGCGCGGCCTTGCTGGTGTTCGTCGACGTGCTCAAGGAAATGCCCGCCACCTTGCTGATGCGCCCGTTCGGCTGGGACACGCTGGCGGTGCGGATCTTCGAGATGACCAGCGAAGGGGAGTGGGCCCGGGCCTCGTTGCCGGCGCTGACCCTGGTACTGGTTGGCCTGCTGCCGGTGATTGGCCTGATCCGTCGCTCGGCCCAGCGAATCGGTTAGGTGCCAGCCTTGCACCTTGCAGCTACAATGCGCGGCATTCGGTGCGGCCTGCTGTTTGGCCGGGACGCTGAAATCGGCTGCAAGCCATCTGTTTCAAGGCTTTCACCCTAGCAGCGCCAGTCCGCACCCTCGCCACGCCCGGAAGGAGAAACCCATGGGACAGCGCACGCCTCTGTATGACCTGCATCTCGCCCTCGGCGCGAAAATGGTCGATTTTGGCGGTTGGGATATGCCTTTGCATTACGGTTCGCAGGTCGAGGAGCACCATCAGGTGCGACGTGATTGCGGTGTGTTCGATGTATCCCACATGACCGTGATCGATGTCAGCGGCGCCCAGGCCAAGGTCTGGCTCCAGCACTTGCTGGCCAATGATGTCGAACGTTTGCAGCACCCTGGCCAGGCCTTGTACAGCACCATGCTCAACGAGCGCGGCGGCATCGTCGACGACATGATCGTCTATCGCCTCGAGGACGCTTATCGCCTCGCGCTCAACGCCGCCACCCGGGACCAGGACCTGGCCTGGATGCAGGCGCAACTGGGCGAATACCAGGTGCAACTGCGCGAGCGACCGGAGCTGGCCATGCTGGCGATCCAGGGCCCCCAGGCCCGGCACAAGATCGCCGAACTGGTGACTCAGTCCCGCGGCACCCTGATCCAGCAGCTCAAACCCTTCGAAGCCGGCAGCGACGGCGACTGGTTCATCGCCCGTACCGGCTACACCGGCGAGGACGGTCTGGAGATCGTCCTGCCCGCCGAGCAGGCGCCGGGTTTCTTCAACGATCTGGTGGGGGCGGGGATCTCGCCCATCGGCCTGGGCGCCCGGGACACCCTGCGCCTGGAAGCCGGCATGAACCTCTACGGCCAGGATATTCACCAGGATGTTTCGCCCCTGGCGGCGAACATGGCCTGGAGCATTGCCTGGGAGCCGTCCTCGCGCAAATTCATTGGGCGCACGGCCCTGGAGGCCGAGCGCGCATCCGGGGTGAAGCAGAAACTGGTGGGCCTGGTGCTGGAGGAGCGCGGGGTTTTGCGCGCGCATCAGGTGGTTCGCATCGCCGATGTTGGCGAAGGTGAGATCACCAGTGGTAGTTTCTCCCCTACGCTGAGTAAATCGATCGCACTGGCGCGGGTGCCGATGGCCACCGCCGACCGTGCCGAAGTGGAAATCCGCGGCAAGTGGTACCCGGTCCGGGTGGTCAAACCGACCTTCGTGCGCCACGGCAAGACCTTGATCTAACTATTTCCAGCCGGCATTGCGCCGCTGACACTTCTTCTTGAGGACACAGAACATGAGCGATATCCCTGCCCACCTGCGTTTTGCCGATAGTCACGAATGGGCCCGTCTGGAAGCCGACGGCAGCGTGACCGTGGGTATTAGCGACCACGCTCAGGAAGCCCTGGGCGATGTGGTGTTCGTCGAGCTGACCGAAGTCGGCAATGTGTTTGGCGCAGGGGACCAGGCCGGTGTGGTGGAGTCGGTGAAAGCCGCTTCCGATATCTACGCCCCGGTGGCCGGTGAGGTGATCGCGGTCAACGAAGAGCTGAGCGCCAGCCCCGAGCTGCTCAACAGCGACCCTTACGGCGCCTGGATCTTCAAGCTCAAGCCAAGCAATCCGGGTGACCTGGACAAGCTGCTGGACGCCGCCGGCTACAAGGCCGCCATCGGCGAATAAGTCGTTCTCGCCGGCCTGCCCGCGCCTGTTTATGCAGGAGCGGGCTGGCCAGCGAAGGCTCTTAGGCCTGCAACACCTCTTTCACCGCCGCCACCGCACGTTCCACGTCGGCCTTGCTCATGGCGGTGAACATTGGCAACGAGACGATCAGTCGACCGACCCGTTCCGCCACCGGGAACATCCCCTCCTTGAAACCGCGCTCGCGGTACAGGCTCAGCAAATGAATCGGCGGGTAGTGATAGCCGATGCCGATCCCGCGTTCCTGCATCTGCTCCATGAAGGTGGCGCGCGCCGGCTTGCCGTCCTTGCGCTCCGGCAGCACCAGCTGGAACAGGTGCCAGTTGCTGTTGCTGAAATCCGCCGGCGGTAGCTGGGCGCCGTATTGGGCCTCGAAGTCGCTGCCGAAGCATTCGAAGTAGTGTCGGGCCAGCTCGCGGCGATGAGCAGTGATCGTCTCGATATGGGCGAACTGGCCCAGGCCGATGGCCGCGGCCACGTCGGTCATGTTGAACTTGCCGCCGAGCACGTCCACGTCCAGGCCGTCGAAGCCGCTGCGGGTCACGCCTTGCAGGCGGTACTTCTCGGCCAGGCGCACTTCCTCCGGCGTGTTGAGGACCAGGCAGCCGCCCTCGGACGAAGTGACGTTCTTGTTGGCCTGGAAGCTGAAGGACACGAAGTCGCCACCGGCGCCGATGCGCTGGCCATTCCAGCTGGAGCCCAGGGCCTGGGCCGCGTCTTCCACCACCCGCAGGCCGTGTTTCTTGGCCAGGGCATACAGGCGAGTCATGTCCACCGGCAAGCCGGCCAGGAACACCGGAATGATGGCTTTGGTGCGCGGGGTGATCGCCGCTTCGACCTGGGCCAGGTCGATGTTGCGGGTGATCGGATCGATGTCGGCGAACACCGGCGTGGCGCCCACTTCGAGAATCACGTTGGCGGTGGCGACCCAGGAGATCGGCGTGGTGATGACTTCATCCCCGGGGCCGATGCCGGCGATGCGCAGGGCGATCTCCATGGTGCAGGTGCCGGAGTTGAAGGTACGTACCGTGCGCCCGCCGAAGAACTCCGACAGCTGGGCTTCGAAAGCCTGGACCTTGGGACCGCTGGTGATCCAGCCCGAACGCAGCACTTCGCCGACGGCGGCGATGGTGGCTTCATCAATGGTGGGTTTGGAGAACGGCAGGAATGGCAGTTGGCTCATGACAGTGGGACACCCGATAAGCGGACGATGGAAGCAGGGGTTGAGGCGCGCCGGGGCTGGCGCGCGAACGCCCTGCATGATGGTACCGATTGCCTCGGGACGCCAGTGCGTCGAGCGGCGGAATCGGCTGCTATGCTGCTTTGCACCCTGTTGCATCGACGCTGAGCGCCGCTTATCGGAGAGCCTGCCATGTCCCAGTCGCCATCCCTGAGCCAGTTACGCGAGCCCAACGCTTTTCTCAACCGGCACCTGGGTCCCGATGCCCAGGAACAGCAGGCGATGCTCGCCAGCCTCGGGCTGGGCAGCCGGACCGAGCTGATCGAGCAGACGGTGCCACCGGGAATCCGCTTCAATCGCGCCCTGGACCTGCCACCGGCGCTGGATGAACAGGCCGCCCTGGCCAAGCTCAAGGGCTATGCCGCGCAGAACCAGGTCTGGACCAGCCTGATCGGCATGGGCTATCACGGCACCCTGACGCCCACCGTGATCCTGCGCAACGTGCTGGAGAACCCCGGCTGGTACACCGCCTACACGCCCTATCAGCCGGAAATCGCCCAGGGCCGGCTCGAAGCGCTGCTCAACTTCCAGCAGATGACCATCGACCTTACCGGCCTCGACCTGGCCAACGCCTCGTTGCTCGACGAGGCGACGGCGGCCGCCGAAGCCATGGCCCTGGCCAAGCGCGTGGCCAAGTCCAGGAGCAATCTGTTCTTTGTCGATGAACACTGCCATCCGCAGACCCTTTCCGTGGTGCGTACCCGGGCCGAAGGGTTTGGCTTCGAACTGATCGTCGACGCTGTGGATAACTTGCCCGCGCATCAGGTGTTCGGTGCCCTGCTGCAATACCCGGATACCCACGGCGAGATTCGCGACCTGCGGCCGTTGATCGACCATCTGCACGCCCAGCAGGCCCTGGCCTGTGTCGCCGCCGATCTGCTCAGCCTGCTGGTGCTGACCCCGCCCGGCGAGCTGGGGGCCGACGTGGTGCTGGGGTCCTCCCAGCGCTTCGGCGTGCCCATGGGCTACGGCGGTCCGCATGCGGCGTTTTTCGCCTGCCGTGACGAGTACAAGCGCGCCATGCCCGGGCGCATCATCGGCGTGTCCAAGGATGCCCGGGGCCAGGTGGCCCTGCGCATGGCCCTGCAAACCCGCGAGCAACATATCCGCCGCGAAAAGGCCAACTCCAACATCTGCACCGCCCAGGTGCTGCTGGCCAACATCGCCGGCTTCTATGCGGTCTATCACGGCCCGGCGGGGCTCAAGCGCATTGCCCAGCGGGTGCATCGGCTGACCTGCATTCTCGCCGCCGGCCTTGAGCGCAAGGGGATCACCCGGGTCAACCGGCACTTCTTCGACACCCTGACCCTGGAGGTCGGGGGCAGCCAGACGGCGATCATCGACAGCGCCAGGGCGCAGCAGATCAACCTGCGGATTCTCGGCCGCGGCCGGCTGGGCCTGAGCCTGGATGAAACCTGTGACGAAACCACCGTGGCCCGGCTGCTGGATGTGTTTCTTGGCGCCGACCACGGGCTGGACGTTGGCGAACTGGACGCCGAGGCGCTGGAGTCGGGGCTGCCTGATGCACTGCTGCGGCGCAGCCCCTGCCTGACCCATCCGGTGTTCAGCGCCCATCACAGCGAAACCGAGATGCTGCGCTACCTCAAGCAACTGGAGAACAAGGACCTGGCGCTCAACCAGTCGATGATCCCCCTGGGCTCCTGCACCATGAAGCTCAATGCCAGCAGCGAGATGATCCCCATCACCTGGCCGGAATTCGCCAACCTGCATCCTTTCGCCCCGCGGGAGCAGGCCGTCGGTTACACCTTGATGATCGAGGAGCTGGAGCGTTGGCTGTGCGCCATCACCGGGTTCGACGCGGTCTGCATGCAACCCAACTCCGGGGCCCAGGGCGAGTACGCCGGGTTGCTGGCGATTCGTCGCTACCACGAGAGCCGCCAGCAAGGCGGGCGGCACATCTGCCTGATACCGGCCTCGGCCCATGGCACCAACCCGGCGTCGGCGCAGATGGCCGGGATGCAGGTGGTGATCGTCGAATGCGACGAGTCCGGCAACGTCGATCTGGAAGATCTCAAGGCCAAGGCCGCCGAAGCGGGCGATCGCCTGTCCTGCCTGATGGCCACTTATCCATCGACCCACGGTGTCTATGAGGAGGGCATCAGCCAGGTCTGCGAAGTTATCCACAGCCACGGCGGCCAGGTGTACATGGATGGCGCCAACCTCAACGCCCAGGTCGGGCTGGCCAGGCCGGCGGACATCGGCGCCGACGTCTCCCACATGAACCTGCACAAGACCTTCTGCATTCCCCACGGCGGTGGTGGCCCGGGCATGGGGCCGATCGGCGTGCGCGCCCATCTGGCGCCCTTTGTCGCCAATCACCCGGTGGTGCCGCTCGACGGACCGCTGGCGGACAACGGCGCGGTCAGCGCGGCGCCCTGGGGCAGCGCCAGCATACTGCCCATCAGCTGGATGTACATCGCCCTGATGGGGCCGCAACTGGCGGATGCCAGCGAAGTGGCGATCCTGGCCGCCAACTACCTGGCCGCTCAGCTCAACGGCGCCTTCCCGGTGCTGTTCAGCGGGCGCAATGGCCGGGTGGCCCATGAGTGCATTCTCGACCTGCGACCGCTCAAGGCGCTGACCGGCATCAGCGAGGAGGATGTGGCCAAGCGCCTGATGGATTACGGCTTCCATGCCCCGACCATGTCGTTCCCGGTGCCGGGCACCTTGATGGTGGAGCCCACCGAAAGCGAGTCCAAGGCCGAGCTGGATCGCTTTGTCGAGGCCATGCTGAGCATCCGCGCCGAGATCGCCCAGGTTCAGGAGGGCAACTGGCCGGCCGAGGACAATCCGCTCAAGGGCGCGCCCCATACCCTGGCGGATATCGCCGGGACCTGGGAGCGGCCTTACAGCATCGAGCAGGCGGTGCTGCCCAGCGCCCACACGCGGGCCCACAAGTACTGGCCGACGGTCAACCGGGTGGACAACGTCTACGGTGACCGCAACCTGTTCTGCGCCTGTGTCCCGGTGGCGGCCTACCGCTGAGTCCGCCTCAGTAGTGCTGGCGTAGCCGCGTCGGGCGGGTGCCCTGGGCGCGGCCCCGGTGTGGCTGGCTCTCCAGGGGATAGAGGTGCAGCAACTCTTCTTCGCTGACCTGGTTGCTCAGGCCCAGCTCCAGCTCCGGGCAGTCCAGGTCCAGCCAGTCGCCGTGCTGCAGTTGCAGTTCGTTCTCGCGCCGGCTGGCGCTGTGGAACACGTAGTGGACCATGCCCGGTTGCAGGAACTGCTCGTTTTGTTCGAGGAACGTCTGGGAATACTTGCGCAGCGCCCACCAGCTCTGCAGATCGATGTGGTAGCTGAGGTAGGACAACTGCGCGCCCTGGCGTTCCACCCGGACATTGAGCGACAGGCTGTGCTGCAGTTCGCCAAGGATCAGCGCCGGGGCGATGGCGCATTGGCGCAGCCGCGATTGTGCGCAGGCACTGGCGTCCTGGTGGCTCAACAGCGGGTCGTGGATGTCCTGGCCCAGGCTGAAACCGACAAACCGCAGTTGCTTGAAGTGATCCACCAAGTACACGCAGACCACCCCCGGCTGACTGCTGATGCTCAGGGCGTGGTAGGGGATCGTCAGCGCCTCGCCATCGGTCTTGAGCAGGTTGCCGTTGCCCTTGTAGAACCAGCCCTGGTGCGTGTGCGCGGTGTTCAGGGTGACCTCGCAGACCTGGGCCAGCAGGCTGTCGCTGGGCTTGAGCGGCGGGCGCAGCGGTCCTTGCACAAGGCCTTCGGCAGGCAGCAGGGGATGGGCCGGAAGGCCGCGCAGGTGTTCGCTCCAGCTCAGATGGCGGCGAGCGCAGAACTGCAACGTCTCGTACAGCCCGCCATGTTCGGAAAGGGCACGCAGGCTCTGGCCATTGTGAAAGTCGAACAGCCCGATGGCGCGCTGATCCTTGTGGCAGACATCCAGCAACAGCAGGTAATCGTCCATGATTCTCTAGTCCTTGAGGGGCAAGCGGGCGGGGAGGATAGGCAGCGGCCCTGGGGCCTTGGCGCGCTGGGGCTGGCGCGCACTGTCCTTGAGCAGCAACGACAGCAACAAGCCGGCCAGGCTGCCGCTCAGGGCCACGTACAGGATCGACGGCAGGCCGAAATGGCTGGCGGCAAACCCGGCCACGGCCGGTGACAGGCCGCCGCCGAGGATCTCGCCGAAACCCACGACAATCCCGGTCGCCGTCGGCAGCAGGGCCGGGGCCACGGATTCACTGGTCAGCGGGCCCACCGTCATGCAGATCAGGCTGAAATTGAAAAACGACAGCAGGAACAGCAGCAGGAACAGCAGCCAGGGAATCGCCGGGCTGACGATCAGCAGGCCCACCAGGGTGCTGCTGGTCATGAAGCACACCGACACCACCGGCTTGCGCCCGAGGCGGTCGGACAGGCCGGGAATGATCAGCTGGCCGATGAAGCCGCCCAGGCCGATGGCCGAGATGACCAGGGCCATGGACAGGTTCTGCAGGTGCAGATGGTCGGTCAGGTAGCTGGGCAGCATGGCGCAAAGCACGAACTGGCAAGTGAGGATGCAGAACATGATGAGGATGTTCAGGCTGACGTTGCCGCTCTTGAGGGCCGCCAGCCATTGGCTCCCGGCGCTGGCGTCGGAGGCGCTACGGGGTGTTGCCGGCAGCGGCCGGTAGGCCTTCCACAGGTAGCCGGCCAGGAGCAGGCCGGGCAGGGCGATGATCGCGAAGACCGCGCGCCAGGAACCGGTCAGTTGCAGCAGGCCGGCGGCGATCAGCGGCCCCAGGCACAGGCCGAGGATCGGAAACAGCGCCTGCTGGATACCCAGGTTCAGGCCGCGCCGGTCGGGGCGCGAGACTTCGTTGGTGACAATGATGCTGGTCGGGGTGAAGGCGCCTTCGCAGATGCCCATCAGCCCGCGCAGGATCACCAGCCCGAGTACCCCGCTGGCCAGCGCGGAGAAGCCGGACAGCAGCGACAGCACGGTGATGGAGATCACCAGCACGCGGCGGGTGCCCAGGCGCTCGATCACGCCGCCCATGCCCAGGGCGGACAGCCCCCAGGTCAAGGCCAGCGCGGCGGACAGGTAGCCCAGGTCCTGATAGTCCAGTTGCAGGTCGTGCATGATCACCGGGAACAGCGGCAGGATGATGAAGCGGTCCAGCCCCACCAGCCCGAAGCTCAGTGACAGCAGCAGCACCATGGTTCTTTCGTAACGGCTGTCGGCGGCCGTGCTCGGTATTCCAGTGTTCATCGCTCAGCTTCCTTGTGAAACCATGAACCCGGCGCGGTGCGCCGTGAGGGTGCGACCCGAGGGGGCCGTGCAGCCCGGCAACCTCGGGTCGGACAGACGCAGGGCGCTACTTCAGGCGGTCCACTGGCCCACCGCCATTTCTGCGGTGAAGCCCGGGCCGAAGGCCGCCAGCAGGCCGATGTCGCCCTGCTTCAGATTGGAATCGAACTGGCGCTTGAGCACGTCGAACACCACCACGCTGGCAATGTTGCCGGCTTCCGACAGGCTGCTGCGCGATTGCGCCACCCGGTTCGAGGCCAGGTCCAGGTGCATCACCAGTTCGTCGAGGATCTTGCGGCCACCGGTGTGGAAGATGAAGAAGTCGTTGTGCGCGCAGTTCTGTTCGAAGCTGTCGTAGTTGAGCTTCTCCATCACCGGCGCCACATCCTTGATCGAGTTCATCACCGCCTTGTCGAGGGTGAAGTGGAAGCCGGTGTCCTTCACGTCGTACTTGATGTAGTGCTCGCTCTTGGGCAGGAAGAACGACTCGGTCTTCTTGATCTTGAAGCCGCTGGCCTGGTCATCGGCGCGCAGCACGCAGGCCGACACCGCATCGCCGAACAGCGCCGCGGAGATGAAGGCGTGCAGCTTGGTGTCGTCCGGCTGGTAGCACAGCGAAGAGAACTCCAGGGACACGATCAGCACGTGGTTGCGCGCATCAAGCCGGGCGAAATCGTTGGCCCGGTTGATGGCCGCGGCGCCGGCCACGCAGCCCAGCTGGGCGATGGGCAGTTGCACGGTGGAATTGGGCAGGCCGAGGTCGTTGATCAGGTGCGCGGTCAGCGACGGCATCATGAAGCCGGTGCAGGAGGTGACGATCACCATGCGGATGTCGCTGATCTGCAACCCGGCATTCTCGATGGCCTGGCGCGCTGCGGCCGACGACATCTGCCGGGCTTCACGCTCGTAGACGATGCTGCGGTGGGTAAAGCCGGTGTGCACCGCCAGCTCGTCGATCGGCAGCACCAGGTGGCGCTCGTTGACTTCGGTGTTGGCGATCATGCGTTTGGCCAGGGCCATGCGCGGATGGTCGGCGTGCAGGTTTTCCAGGTGATCAACCATCTGCTGCTGGGTGATCTTGTGTTGCGGAAACATGACGTGTGGGAGGCAAAGAGTAGACATGATGGGTCCTTGGCTCTAAGTAAGCCAATAAGTTAAGGGGTGGGGATCGTTCCCCGTTAATAGGCACAGGAATCTGTAGGCCCTAAAGGAAATCAGGACCTTAAGGCAACTTCGAGGCGTGAAGCGGCCGTTGATGTAACTTTTAAGTTGGATTTTATTTTAATGGCTAACTTCAAGGTGCCTTATATAAAGGCACCTTGAACAAAAACTTATATATCCAGTACGAACTTATAAGCGTATTGCCAGGCCAGGTTGCTTTCGCGCACATGCTTGCGAATCACCATGCGCACCGGCGCGCCGACTTTCAGCTGGTGCGGATCGCAGACGTCGACGATCTCCGAGGCAATCACCAGGCCGTCGTCCAGGCGCACCATGGCCATGACGCGCGGCACGGTTTCGCCATAACCCATGGCGGCCAGGACCGGGTTTTCGGCGTGGGCCATGACTTCGATCTTGCCCGTGCGCTTGCAGCGGTAAGGCTTCACGCTCAGGGAATTGCAGGCGCCACAGACGGTGCGCCTTGGGAAGAAGATCTCGTTGCACTCTTCGCACTGGCTGCCTTCGAGGCGGTATTTGCCGCCATGCTCGCGCCATTCGCGGAGCATGCTGGCGGTGGTCATTCTGTGGATCTGTTCTGGGTACATGGACATGGTCCGGGCTCCTTAGTCGTTCGAGAGGACAATCACTGAGTTGTGCGCCGCGTAACCGCCAAGGTTCTGCGACACGCCGATGCGTGCGCCCTTGACCTGGTTGTCGGATTCACCCCTCAGCTGCCGGAACAGCTCGGTGATGTGCAGGATGCCGTCGCAGCCGGAGGCATGGCCGCGGCCGATGTTGCCGCCGTCGGTGTTCAGCGGCAGCTGGCCGTCCAGGGCGATGCCGCCTTCGAGCACGAAGTCGCCGGCCTGGCCCTTGCCGCAGATGCCCATGGATTCCATCTGGATCAGCCCGGCGCCGAGCAGGTCGTAGACCTGGGCCACGTCGATGTCCTTGGCGGTGATCCCGGCTTTCTTGTAGGCGATTTCCGCACAGGCGATGGAGTTGGCCGAGACGGCCATGCCCACGTCCTTGGGCAGGCCCGGGTGGTGCAGGGTCGGATTGTGGAAGCGCGTGCCGAAGTAGTGCGAAACCCCGGTGTAGGCGCAGCCGCGGACGAACACCGGTTTGTCGGTGTACTTGTGGGCCAGGTGCTCGGCCACCAGGATCGCGCAGCCACTGGCTTCGCCCCAGGCCAGCATCGAGCCGCAGGCTTCGCTGTTCTTCAGCGCTTCCAGGGTGGGGATCGGCTGGCCGTAGCGGGTGGCGGTCGGCGTGTTGTGGGCATAGACGCGCATCTGCCGGCCGAACGTGGCCAGCACGTCGGCCTCGCGACCGGCATAGCCGAACTTCTGGAAGTACTCGGCGGTGGCCAGGGCGAAGGCGTCGGTGTGGGAGATGCCGAGGAAGTAATCGTATTCACATTCAGTGCTGGAGCCGATGTATTCGGCGTAGTTGAAGTGATCGGTCATTTTCTCGAAGCCGCCGCACAGGACGATGTCGTACTCACCGGACGCGACCATCTGGTGGCCCATCTGGAACGACACCGAGCTGCTGGTGCAGTTGGCGGTGCTCATGAAGGTCGGCGCCGGGCTGATGCCCAGGGCGTCGGAGATGGTCGGGCCAAGGCCGCCATATTCGGAGATGCCTTCACCGTGGTAACCGTAGGCGACGCCCTGGATTTCCCGGGGGTGCATCTTGGCGTCTTTGAGGGCCTTGTAAGCGGACTCGACGATCATTTCCTTGAACGTCTGCCGAACTCGTGAACTTCCGGGCTTCGGCGTATAGGCGGCCGAAACGATTGCAACACGACGTGCGCACATGTGCATGCTCCTTGCGTAGACAGGCGTAATCAGAGGTAGGCGGTCAGGGCGTAGTCAGCCCGCAGGTACTTGAACTCGTACTTGATGGAGGTGCCGTAATCGACATAGGTCTTGGTTTCGAGCAGTTCGCGCAGGGGCTTGTTGTGCTTCTGGTACTGCTCGATGGCGTCGGTGACGGTCAGGGCGATGGCGTCACTGCCGGCGCCGAAACCATAGGACACCATGAGGATCTTCTGCCCCGGACGGGCCTGGTCCAGCACGTTGATCAGGCCAAGCAGCGGGCTGGCCGAACCGGTGTCGCCAACGCTGCCGGCATAGATCCCCGGTTCCACTTGCTTGGGGTTGAAGCCCAGGTGCTTGCCCAGGGAATAGGGCGTGGACACCAGGTTTTGCTGGAACACCACATAGTCATAATCGGCCGGGCTGGTATGCAGCTTGGCCATCAGGCCCTCGGCGGCGCGGCGGGTCTGGTCTTCCAGGCCGATGCTGTTCTTGTCCGAGCCCAGGCCCATCCCGGAACGGATGTAGCGATCGCCTTGGGGGCGGATGTTGTCGGCGATATCGGCGGCGCAGGAGAAGCTGGCGTCGAATTCGGCGATGACATTCTGATTGCCGATCAGCAATGCCGCGGCGCCGGCCCCGGCATAGGACTCGGTCAGGTCGCCCGGCGCGGTGTTGCGGTTGATGGTGTCGGCGCCGATGGCCAGGGCGCTGCCGGTCATGCCGGAGGCCACCAGGGCCTGGCAGATCTGCAGGGCTGAGGTGCCGGACTTGCCGGCGAACTGCACGTCGGCGCAGTAGGCGTCGTAACCGCTGCCGAGCATTTCCAGGATGATCGAGGCCGAAGCCCGAGAATCGTAGGGGTTGGTGCATGTGCCCAGATAGAGGGCCTGGAGTTCATGACCGGGGATTTTGTCGAGGGCCCGTTGCGCGGCCTGCACGCCGAGGGTGATGACATCTTCATCCGGCTGCAGCACCGCTCGTTCGCTGACGCCGAGGTTTTCCTCCACCAGCTTGAGGTCGGTGTTTTTCCAGACGTTGATGACGTCCTGAACTTTGAGACGGCATACCGGAACCGCCGCGCCGTAGCTGACAATGCCTACTTTTTTCACGTTCATTTTCCTCTTGATTCCATTCTTTTTGAGAAAACTGGGTCGTGCTTGCTCAGAAGCACCCTTGAAACATACGGAAAACAGTTTTTGCTGCCTGACTCTGGTCGGCACCGCGTAAACCCTCAGTCCAGAGGGGTTTTACCGCAGGCTCCAAAGAGGGGAAAAGCCACTCGAAAGCTGTTTTTCTTCACCTCGTCGTGCTATGATACGGAACGTTTCGTTTAATAATAATTTCAGACGATCCAGTCTCTTCAGAGAAAAGGCTTCAAGCCTCGAATTTGAGAGACTCTGAGTTACAAGGCCTGATCCGCTCAACCCTTACGAGAAATTTCAAGAACTAGATGGATCGGTGCAAGAATTTCATGATTCTTTCAAGAATGAAACGAAACGGACCGTTTCATTTCGATTCGAGGGAATCCTATACCCTGCGTTGCGTTTGTCAAGCGCCCTGCCTGGAGATTTTTTATTGTGGCTCGTACCCCATCTCGCAGCTCCATCGGCTCTTTGCGAAGTCCGCATACCCACAAAGCCATCCTCAGTTCCACCATCGAGATCCTCAAGGAATGCGGTTATTCCGGACTCAGCATCGAGTCGGTCGCGCGCCGGGCGGGTGCCAGCAAGCCGACGATTTATCGGTGGTGGTCGAACAAAGCGGCATTGATCGCGGAAGTCTATGAAAACGAGAGCGAGCAGGTAAGAAAGTTTCCTGATCTCGGCTCATTCAAGGCAGATCTCGACTTTTTACTGCGTAATCTCTGGAAAGTCTGGCGAGAAACCATTTGTGGCGAGGCGTTTCGCTGTGTGATTGCCGAAGCTCAGTTGGATCCAGCGACATTGACCCAACTCAAGGATCAGTTCATGGAGCGCAGAAGGGAGATGCCGAAAAAACTGGTGGAAAATGCCATCAGCAATGGTGAATTGCCCAAGGACACCAACCGTGAATTGCTGCTCGATATGATTTTCGGATTTTGCTGGTATCGGCTGCTGACCGAGCAGTTGACTGCGGAACAGGATATTGAGGAATTCACTGATTTACTGATCAACGGTGTCTGTTCTGGCGCGCAACGTTGATCCCTTGAGAGCATTGAGCCTGCACAGGATGCGGGCTCAATGACGGATGTTTCAGGCTGAAGCGGCAGCGAACTCCCGATACAGGTCCGGCAGAAAGCTGGCCAGATGATTGAACTCGCACATGTCGTGAACGGCGAACTCATAGGCCAGGGTTTCCAGCTCGGTTTCGCCGAAACCACTTTCCTGGAGCAGCGCCGATGCTTTTTCTGCCCCGGGAAAACGGTCCATCGAGGGGTGCGAGCCAACCCAGTAGCGGCTGGTCAGGTACATGCCGCCTGGCACCTCCTTGAACAGATGCACCATCAGTGACACCGGCACCTGCGGATGCTCGGCCAGGCTCATCAGGGCGCTGACGCTGCCATCGATTTTCGCTTCGCGATACAGGTCCGGGTCCAGGCCCAGGCTGGCCGGCTCCTTGAAATCGATGTGCAGGTGCATCAGGCGGTCGCCAACATATTCCGAGGCGCAGAAGGTGTTGCCGTACAAGCGCTCCTCGAAACTCAAGGACGCGTCACTCAGGCGCTGGTGATTCACGCATGGATTGCTGACATGGGCGTAGGGGAACCACAGGGTATAGCGCTGCGCTTCCGCCGGGTGCCACATGAACCACCACTTGAACATCTGCGCGGTGCAACCGGGGAAGAACTTGCGGCTCTGCACATAGGCCATCGGGCCCGGCAGCAGGGCGTAGCCGGACTCTTCGCTGACGAAGTCCGGGTCTAGCAGGCGATTGATGTCCTCCACACTCGGGGTCAGGGTGTCCTTGAGGTCCATCGGGCCTTGCTGGATCTTGCGCACGGCGGACAGCGGCACGCGCATTTCCGAGCGGAAATATTTGGCATACGGCTTGTTCCTGACCGCCGCCTGGTTGCGCAGGAACAGCTTCTGCATGGGCAAGGAGAAGTAGGTGAAGGGGGTCATGACGCGCGCTTCCATGCTGATATCCTTTGGCTTGAATAGACGAGAGGCCGGCATCTTCCTGTACTCCCTCAATCGTGGTTGCACGAGAAACTGGCGCTTTGTAGCTAAGCAGTGCATAAACAAAAGTCAAATTTGAATTTAACTTAGTGAGAAAGCCATGGCTCTTTCCGCTTCCCCGCAGACGCCTGCGGCCCGTGCACCGCGCCAGGATGGCCAGGCGACTCGCCAGCAGATTCTGGAAACCGCCGGCCAGCTCTTTGCCGAGCTGGGGTACGCCAATACCACCAGCAAGCAGATCTGCGAGAACTCCAGGGCCAACAATGCCTCGGTCAATTATCACTTCGAGAACAAGGACGGCCTGTATCGGGCGGTGTTGCGCGAGGCCCATGACCGTCTGCTGCGGATCGAGACCATGATCACCCTGAGCGAGAGCCAGGACCGCGCCGAGGACAAGCTGCGCGCGATCATCACCGTGCTGATCGAGGGGCTGGCCAACCAGCGCGAGGGCTGGGCGCTGAAGGTGCTGACCCGCGAGCTGCTGTCGCCCTCGTCGGTGTTGCCGGAGGTGCTGGAGGAGCAAGCCTTTCCCAAGGCCCAGATCGTGCGAAACATTCTCGGCCAGATCATGCAACTGCCGCCGGACGACCCGGCCACGCTGCGCAGTGCGGTCAGCGTGTTTGCGCCATGCCTGTTCCTGCTGATTGCCCATGAGCCGCTGACGCGCCATGTGTTGCCGGGGTTGGCGCTCGATCCGCCTGAGTTGATCGAGCACATGATGAGTTACGCCCTGGCCGGCCTGGCTGCCGTGTCTCGGGCTTCGACTCCCGTCTAGGCCGTTGTCCGGGCAAAAAAAACGCCGACCCTGAGGTCGGCGTTCCTGTTCGGCGATTCCCGGGCCGGTGCTTACTCCTGGGCGACGGCGTTCTTGGCCAGGATGGCGTTGGCCAGCTCCATGTCGGTGGCTTTGAGGCCAGGGTTGTCGGCGCGGACTTTCTGCATGGCGGCTTCCAGGTACGGGCCGCGGATGCTGCCTTCGCTGGCGACGAAGCTACCGGCGTCGTCCTGGGCGGCGACGATCAGTTTGTGGTCCTTGAAGGTCAGGTAAGTGGAGCCGGTGGTGGCGCCGGAGGAAATGACGTTACGCCAGAAGGTGTCGGCCATTGCCGAACCAACGGGAAGGGACAGCAAGGCAAGGGTGGCGACAGCTATTTTCAGACGCATGATGGGTGACTCCAACTGGGGGTTATCTGCACCGTTTGATTCTAGATACCCCAGCGGAGTTCCGTGACCCGTCAGTCAAGGTTTTCGACCAGCAGAATGGCGCCTTCCTGGCCAATCACCCGCACCCGGGCCCCCACCGGCGCGTCGGCGCCCTTGGCGATCCACACCCCGTCGGCGACCTTGATCCGGCCGCGGCCGTCAACGATCGCCTGATGCACCACGAAGGTCTTGCCGACCAGCTCCTGCCCCCGCAGGTTCAGGTTCGGCTGGTCGCTGGGGCGGACCACGTTGCGCTGACGTCGCCACCAGTACAGCGCCGTCAGCACCGACAGCAGGCCGAACAGGAAAAACTGCACTTCCCAGGACAGGCCGGGAACCAGGAAGGTCAGGGCCCCGACGAAAGCGGCGGCCAGCCCTATCCACAGCAGGTAGCCGCCAGCACCGAACACCTCGAAGATCAGCAGCAGGGTGCCCAGGGCGAGCCAGTCCCAGAACGACAGGGTTTGCAGGTATGCCAGCATGGTGCGTGCCTCAGCCTTTCTTGCCGTCGAACGTGGCTTTGACGATTTCGCCAATGCCGCCCACGGCGCCGATCACCTGGCTGGCCTCCAGCGGCATCAGGATCACCTTGCTGTTGTTGGCCGCCGCCAGCTTGCCCAGGGCATCGATGTACTTTTGCGCCACGAAGTAGTTGATCGCCTGAACGTTGCCGCTGGCGATCGCCTCGGACACCACCTGGGTCGCCCGGGCCTCGGCCTCGGCTTGACGCTCCCGGGCTTCGGATTCGAGGAACGCCGCCTGACGCTCGCCCTCGGCTTCCAGGATCTGCGCCTGTTTCTTGCCTTCGGCCGTGAGGATGGCCGCCGCCCGCAGGCCTTCGGCTTCGAGGATCTGTGCGCGCTTGACCCGTTCGGCCTTCATCTGCCCGGACATGGCCGCCATCAGGTCGGCCGGTGGGCTGATGTCCTTGATCTCGATCCGGGTGATCTTGATGCCCCAGGGCGCGGTGGCTTCGTCGACGGTGCGCAGGAGTTTCTCGTTGATGCCGTCACGCTGGCTGAGCATCGCGTCCAGCTCCATGGAGCCGAGCACGGTACGGATATTGGTCTGCAGCAGGTTGCGGATGGCGTGCTCCAGGTTGTTGACCTCGTAGGCGGCCTGGGCCGTGTTGACCACTTGAAAGAAGCACACGGCGTCGATCTGCACCGTGGCGTTGTCGGCGGTAATGACTTCCTGGGGGGGAATGTCCAGCACGCTTTCCATGACGTTGATCTTGCGACCGATGCGGTCCATCACCGGAATGATGATGTTCAGCCCCGGCTTGAGGGTGTTGGTGTAGCGGCCGAAACGCTCCACGGTCCATTGATAGCCTTGCGGCACGACCTTGAAGCCCATGAAGACCAGGGCCACCGCCAGGGCGACGAAAAGTAACAGTACGCTTCCTATCTGCATCACATTCACCTGCTCAGTCATTGCTCATGGGGACGGCGAGCACGAGTGTAGAGGGCTGCCGGTTCTGGCGTTGGGATACCTTGGCCCTTGCATCATCAGGACACACAACACCGCGCCGATCCGCTCAAAGCCGGAAGCGGGTGACCGACGTCTGCAAAGTGGCCACGGAGTTTTCCATCTGCTCCACCGTGAGGGTCAGGTCCCGCATGGCCTGGCTGTTGCGCCGCGCCACCTGGCTGATCATTTCCACCCGCTGGGCCACTTCGCTGCCGGCCTTGGACTGCTCACCGATGGTGTGGGAAATCTCTTCCACCATCAGCGCCGAGCGTTGCGCGCCCTGGCGAATCTCATTGATCGACGTCCCCGCCTGCTGGGCCATGTGCACCCCGTCGTTGACCCGGCTGACCCCGGTTTGCATGCTGCTCACCGCTTGTTCGGTGGTTTCGCGGATGCGCTGGATCATGCCGGTGATCTCCCGGGTGGATTGCGCGGTGCGCGCCGCGAGGTTGCGCACTTCGTCGGCGACCACGGCAAATCCGCGTCCGGCCTCACCGGCCCGGGCCGCCTCGATGGCGGCATTCAGGGCCAGCAGGTTGGTCTGCTCGGCAATGCCGTTGATCACCTGGATGATCGAATGGATCTCTTCCGAGGACTGTCCCAGGGCGGTGATGCTCTGGGACGAATTGTTCACCGCTTCGGCGATGTGGCTCATGCCGTCCACCACCCCGAGGATCACCTGGCCACCGCTGCCGGCCAGGGATTCGGACTGAGCGGCAATGCTCTGGGCATTGCGCGCGTGCTCGGCGACCTGGGCAATGTTGCTGATCATCTGTTCCATGGCGGCGGCCATGTTGGTGGCGCCGTCGGCCTGCTCGGTGGCGCCGTCGGCAATGCCCAGCGAGGTGTCGCTGAGGCTGTGGGAGCGTCCTCGCAACTCCTCGCTCTCGTGGCGGATGGTGGTGATCATCTGCCGCAGGTTGTCCTGCATTTCACCCAGGGCCTGCTGCAACTGCCCGGCTTCGTCCCGGCTGTCGATACTGATGACGGTGGTCAGGTTGCCCTGGGCGATGGCCCGGGCGGTGGCGACGGACTTTTCCAGGGGCTTGAGTACCCGGATGAGCAACTGACGGGTCAGCAGGCACAGGATCAGGGCGGCAATCAGGCTGCCGCCGATCAGCCAAGCGGCCGCCTGGCGCACGGCATGTTCACTGTCTTGGCGAGTTTGTGCCGAAATCGCTTCGATCTTGCTGCTCAGCGCCGTGTTGCGGGTTTCCACTTCGCTGAAGCGTTGGGAAAACTCCTGCATGTGCTGGCGTGCCGCCTGCGGATCCTTGAGCGCCTGTTCGGCGATGCTCTCGGCGGCATGAATGTAGTTCTCCAGGACCGGTTGCAGCTCGCTGATGGCATCGCGGATATCCGGCGCCAGGGGCAGTTTGGCGTTTTCCGCCAGCGCCTTGCGGAACCAGTCGCCGTGTTCGCGCAGGCTGCTACGCACCTCCTCGCCGGCCGCACTGTCGCCGGGCTCGCTGCTCAGCGCCTCCAGCACATCGGCGCGCAGGGCGTCGTGCATCATGTCGGCCTCCAGGTGGTTGCGCAGGGCGCTGGCATTGAGTTCATTGTCCTGCAGTGCGCCGGCCAGGCGCGATTGTCCCCACAGACCGAGGCCCGCCACCAGGGCAATGGCCAGTAGGCTGAGGACCCCGGAGGCGATCATGTTTTGCCGAATATTCATGCCTGGCTTCCTGCTCGTTTTGGCGGTAATTCAAGCGTAGTCCAGTGCCCGGGGTTCGCCGCCGGGCGAGTTCTCGGCTACCCGCCAGGGTTCTGCGGCGTGACCCGCAATACCTCCTCGAAACTGGTCAGGCCTTCGGCGAGTTTGCGTGCGGCGGCCTGGCGCAGGCTGTGCATGCCGTCCTCGGCGGCCTGGCGACGCAGGTCGGCGAGGTCGAGGTCGCTTTGGATCAGGGCCCGGAGCGCGGCGCTCAAGGGCATGACTTCGTAGACCGCCGTGCGTCCGTGATAGCCGGTGCCCCGGCACTCGGCGCAGCCCACGGCCCGCATGCCATGGCGCGGTGGCGGCGATTGCCGGGGATGGATCAGGTTGTGCCAGTCATCGCTGGCGAGTTCGGCGGGGGCCTTGCAGTGTCGGCACAGGGTGCGCACCAGGCGCTGGGCCATGACCCCGACCAGGGTGGCCCTGAGCAAATAGGGCGGCACGCCCAGTTCCAGCAGGCGGCTGATGGCGGCCGGGGCGTCGTTGGTGTGCAGGGTGGACAGCACCAGGTGCCCGGTGAGCGCGGCCTGGATGGCCATTTCCGCGGTTTCCAGATCGCGAATCTCGCCGATCATGATGATGTCCGGGTCCTGGCGCATCAGCGCCCGTACACCGCTGGAAAAACTCAGGTCGATGTTGGGCTGGACCTGCATCTGGTTGAAGGCCGGCTCGATCATCTCGATCGGATCCTCGATGGTGCACAGGTTGATTTCAGGCGTCGCCAGCTGCTTCAGGGTGGTGTAGAGGGTGCTGGTCTTGCCCGAACCGGTGGGCCCGGTGACCAGGATGATGCCGTGGGCCTGGGAGGTCATGGCCTGCCAGCGGCTCAGGTCGTCGGCGCCAAAGCCCAGTTGGTCGAAGTCCTTGAGCAGCACCTGGGGATCGAAGATGCGCATCACCAGTTTCTCGCCGAAGGCCGTGGGCAGGGTCGACAGGCGCAGCTCGATTTCGCTGCCTGCGGGAGGGCGGGTCTTGATCCGGCCGTCCTGGGGCCTGCGCTTTTCTGCGACGTTCATGCGTCCCAGGCTCTTGAGGCGGCTGACCATGGCCAGGGTGACCAGGGGCGGAAACTGATAGACGTTGTGCAGTACACCGTCGATGCGAAAGCGCAGGGTGCCGTGTTCGCGACGCGGTTCGATATGAATGTCGCTGGCCCGTTGCTGGAACGCGTACTGAAACAGCCAGTCGACAATGTTGACGATGTGGGCATCGTCGGCATCCGGTGCCTGATCGTTGGCGCCCAGCTTGAGCAGCTGTTCGAAGTTGCCCGGGCCGCGGGTCTTCTGTTCATTGCTGGCGCCGCTGACCGACTTGGCCAGGCGATAGAACTCCAGGGTCAGGCGCTGGATCTCCGCCGGGCTGGCCACGACCCGTCGGATCGGGCGCTTGAGCACCTGGGCCAGATCGGCCTCCCAGCCCCTGACATAGGGCTGGGCGCTGGCCACGGTAACGCTGTGGGCATCCACCGCTACGGCGAGGATCTTGTGCCGTTGGGCGAAGGCGAAGGACATCAAGGGGGTGATGCCGGCCACGTCGATCCGTAGCGGATCGATGCGCAGGTAGGGCTGGCCCGCCTGCCGCGCCAGCCAGGCGCTGAGGCTGTCCAGGTCCAGGTGGCGCCCTGGCTGCTGTCGGTCGGGTAACTGCTGGCTGGCGATGAGTTCAAGAGGATGCAGGTGCGGGTCGGCCCCTTGGCGCCGGGCGCTCATGGCCTGTTCGGCGGCGTCCTGGCTGATGCGCTCCTGGGCCAGCAGGTCACTCAGCAGCTCGCTGAGATCCAGCCAGCGGTCCGGGGACACCTGGGCTGCGGTCATGGGAACTCCTTGGGAGCGTGGTCCAGAGTCGGTTCTCTGGTCGTCGACTGCCAAGAATAGTCACATCGGACGGCGCCCCAGCGGGCCAAGGGTTGCAGGGTTTTACCGGGCTCAGCCGGTAGCCCGCAGGCGCGAGGCCTCGACCAATTGCAGCTCCACCGAGCTGACACTGATCAGGTTGCGCAACTTGTCGCCGATCACTCGGGCCCGGTGCCAGCTCAGGCCCGCGAGTTCCACTTCTATATGCAGCGTGTCGTCCTGCTGGATGACCGCGACCCGCTGCGGCACCAAGAGTTGCAGGGCGAAATGGTTGAGCACCCGGCACAGCACGTCGGCCTCGACATCGGCGAACAGCTGGTAGTGCACGTGGCACTGGGCATTGTCGTGGTTCCAGACATCGGCGCGGGTCGATGGGCTCGGGGCGGGGCTGTGCAGGGGCATGGCGATCTCCAGGTCAGTGGAGAAATTTTTACATTCGGTTTCGGGTTTTTCTTATCTAAGATGCAGTCAATTCGCCTGCTGGCGAATTGTCTGATTCGATTTTTAACGTTTTTGGGGGTTGGTTATGCAAAGCGAGCTGGATGCCTACGATCGCCGGATCCTTGCGTTGCTGCAAGACGACGCGTCGCTTTCCAGTGCCCAGATTGCCGAACAGGTGGGGTTGTCCCAGTCGCCTTGCTGGCGGCGGATTCAGCGCATGAAGGATGAAGGGGTGATTCGCGCCCAGGTGACCCTGCTCGACCGCAAGAAGATTGGCCTGAACACGCAGATCTTTGCCGAGGTCAAGCTCAACGCCCATGGACGCTCCAACTTCACCGAGTTCACCGAAGCCATTCGCGGTTTTCCCGAGGTGCTGGAGTGTTATGTGCTGATGGGCGCGGTGGACTTCCTGTTGCGCATCGTGACGGCGGATATCGAAGCCTACGAGCGGTTCTTCTTCGAGAAGCTGTCCATGGTGCCGGGCATTCAGGAGGTGAACTCGATCGTCGCCCTGTCGGAGATCAAGTCCACCACCAGCCTGCCAGTATTGCGTTGAGGGTGATCGATTACAGGCGCAGCAGGGTCTTCCAGGCGCGGTTCTGGAACACCGCGATGGCTTGCTGCTTGCGCGCATCGAGGGCTTCGTCGGTGATCGGCTCGTTGGCCAGTTGGGCCAGCTTGTTCAGTTCACCGTAGAGGCGATCCAGCTCCGCAATCTCCAGCGCGGCGCGGGCGTGGTGCAGCCAGGCCTGGATGCGTTCGATCCGCGGCAGTTGCTCGGCCAGGTCCTCGGGCTGCTGCTGGTAGCGCGGCAGTTGCAGGGAGCTGGCCTCTTCGGCCAGCAGGCGTGGCAGCCAGCTGCCCAGTTGCGCCGCGCCCTGGCGGTTGCCACGGGTGTTGCGCTCGGCGGTCCAGGCCCGGGCCAGCAGCCAGCGCGAAGTGTTCAGGGAGAACAGGCCCCAGCGCACGTCCTGCAGCTCTTCCATGAACTGCTCCGGCGCGGCCTTGCGCACGTCTTCGTCATCCAGGCCGGCCTGCACCAGCGGGCGCCAGTCTTCCAGCAGGGCATCCAGGGCGCTGCGCAGTTCCGCGGTGGACTGGCGCGGCGCGGCCTGGCCCAGGCTGCTGGCCAGGGCCCGCAGTTCGGCGAGGTTGTCGACCCAGTCCTGCAGCAGGCGCCAGTGGCCGTTGAAACGATACTGTTCGGCCAGGCGCTGGCTGCTGCCCAGCAGATGCCAGGCCAGGGCGGCGAAAGCGTCGTCCAGCGGGGTTTCGGCGCTCAGCTGTGGCGCCGGCAGGCTCAGGGAGTAGCTGCCGGCATCGAACAGGCGATAGCCGCGCTCGGCCTTGCTGATGTCGCAGGGCATCAACGGCAGGGTGAGGGCCAGTTCCGCGGCCAGTTCCAGCAGCGCGGCCGGCTCGCCTTCGCGCAGTTCCAGCTCCAGCTCGCAGATTTCTTCCTTGTGCTTGCCGGCGATCACCTGGCCCAGGTCCAGGGCGGCCTCGATCACCACCTTGGCCTTGCCCCGGCCCCAGGCGATTTCCGCGCGCTCGCGGACAAAGTCGGTGGTGAACAGCGGCTTGAGGGTCTTTTTGTCCAGCTCGGCGAGGGCTTCGGGCCAGCATTCGCCGTCGAGTTTCTTCAGGTCGAGCTTGGCCTTGGGCAGATGCCAGTCGTACTCGTTGCGTTCGGACAGGCCGGCGACGCTCTGGCCGCTGGTCTTGAGGGTCTGGATCACCGCGTCGCCGTCGCGGCGCAGGCGCAGGGCGACTTTGGCCCGGGCCAGGTCGCGCTCTGGGGTGTCGAAGTACTGGTTCATCAGCTCACGGCGTTCCCAGCCACTTTTGTTGCGTTTTTTCAGGAGCGGGTGCTCGCGCAGGGCGGCGAGGGTTTCGCGGCTGACGCGGAGTTTGATTTCGGTTTCTTTCTGCATGGCCGGAAAATCCAGGATCGGGAGTGCAGCCGGAGGAAGAGTTGGCTGCCAAGGCCGTGCAGTGTACAGGAGCGGGCGCGTGGAGGCGCCACGACGGTTCCTTCCTCTCGCCGGATGCCTCTATGATGCTGCTCATCTTGGGATTTCCGGAGCCAGCTCATGCCATTGCCGTCCTTGAAGGAGCAGTTCGCTGCACTGATCGCCGCGCCGTCGGTGAGCTGCACCCAGCCTGCGCTGGACCAGTCCAACCGAGCGGTGATCGACTTGCTGGCCGGCTGGCTCGGCGACCTCGGGTTTAGCTGCGATATCCAGTCGGTCAGCCCCGGCAAGTTCAACCTGCTGGCCAGCTACGGCAGTGGTCCTGGTGGGCTGGTGCTGGCCGGGCACAGCGACACCGTGCCATTCGACGCCGCGCTGTGGCAGACCGATCCGCTGAAGCTGACCGAGGTCGACGGCCGCTGGGTCGGTCTGGGCAGTTGCGACATGAAGGGCTTTTTCGCCCTGATCATCGAGGCGGTGCGGCCGTTGCTGGAGCAGCCGTTCAAGCAGCCGCTGCTGATCCTGGCCACTTGCGACGAAGAGAGCTCCATGGCCGGGGCGCGGGCCCTGGCGCAAGCCGGGCGGCCCCTGGGACGCGCCGCGGTGATCGGCGAACCCACGGGGCTCAAGCCGATCCGCCTGCACAAGGGGGTCATGATGGAGCGCATCGATATTCTCGGGCGCAGCGGTCACTCCTCCGACCCGAGCCTGGGCCGCAGTGCCCTGGAAGCGATGCACGACGCCATCGGCGAGCTGCGCGGGCTTCGGCTGCTGTGGCAACGCGAATACCGCAATCCGCAGTTCAGCGTGCCGCAGCCGACCCTGAACTTCGGCTGCATCCATGGTGGCGATAACCCCAATCGCATCTGTGGCCAATGTTCCCTGGAGTTCGACCTGCGCCCCTTGCCGGGCATGGACCCGCAGATGTTGCGCGAAGCCATTCGTCAGAAGCTGGTGCCGATCGCCCAGCGCCATGAAGTGCAAATCGACTATGCACCGCTGTTTCCCGCCGTGCCGCCGTTCGAGCAGCCCGAGGATGCCGAGCTGGTGCGGGTGGCGGAGCGGCTGACCGGGCATCGCGCCGAAGCAGTGGCGTTTGGCACCGAAGCGCCTTATCTTCAGCGCCTTGGCTGCGAGACGCTGGTGCTCGGTCCGGGGGATATCGCCTGTGCCCACCAGCCGGGGGAACACCTCGAAATGTCACGCTTGCAGCCTACCGTGCATCTATTACGAGAATTGATCGAACATTACTGCCTGACACCGGCCCCGATTTAAGTAAATTGCCGGCATTCCTGTCCGTACCCATTGAGGAGAGTAAGCGTGTTGCCAAGCCTGTTCCGACGATAACCATCAGCCCGCTGTGCGTTTTCCGTTTCGTCCTTTTATAGGCTGCTATTTATTTACAGGCTCAGGTTCATGCCCGAATACGTCAATTGGCTTCGCCACGCGTCTCCCTACATCAACGCTCACCGGGATTGCACCTTTGTGGTCATGCTCCCGGGCGACGGTGTTGAACACCCCAACTTCGGCAATATCGTTCACGACCTGGTGCTGCTGCACAGCCTGGGGGTGCGTCTGGTGCTGGTGCACGGTTCGCGCCCGCAGATCGAAGCGCGCCTGGCGGCTCGTGGCCTGACCCCGCATTATCATCACGGCCTGCGCATCACCGATGCGGCGACCCTGGAATGCGTGATCGACGCCGTCGGCCAGTTGCGCATCGCCATCGAGGCGCGCCTGTCCATGGACATGGCTTCCTCGCCAATGCAGGGCTCGCGCTTGCGGGTGGCCAGCGGCAACCTGGTGACGGCGCGTCCGATCGGCGTGCTGGAAGGCGTCGATTTCCACCACACCGGCGAAGTGCGCCGGGTCGACCGCAAGGGCATCAACCGCCTGCTGGATGAACGCTCCATCGTGCTGCTGTCGCCCCTGGGTTATTCGCCCACCGGCGAAACCTTCAACCTGGCCTGCGAGGACGTGGCGACCCGTGCCGCCATCGACCTGGGGGCCGACAAGCTGCTGCTGTTCGGTGCCGACCCCGGGTTGCTGGATGAAAACGGCAAGCTGGTGCGCGAGCTGCGTCCACAACAGGTGCCAGCCCACCTGCAGCGGCTGGGCGGCAATTACCAGGCCGAGCTTTTGGATGCCGCCGCCGAGGCTTGCCGTGGCGGGGTGGGGCGCAGCCATATCGTCAGCTATGCCGAAGATGGCGCGCTGTTGACCGAGCTGTTCACCCGCGATGGCGGCGGCACCCTGGTGGCCCAGGAGCAGTTCGAGCGGGTGCGCGAGGCGGCGATTGAAGACGTCGGCGGGTTGCTGGATCTGATCAGTCCGCTGGAAGAGCAAGGCATCCTGGTGCGGCGCTCCCGCGAGGTGCTGGAGCGCGAGATCGAACAGTTCAGCGTGGTCGAGCGCGAGGGCATGATCATTGCCTGCGCGGCCTTGTACCAGATTGCCGATTCCGATGCCGGTGAACTGGCTTGTCTGGCGGTGAACCCGGAATATCGCCATGGCAAACGTGGCGATGAACTGTTGGAAAGGATCGAAGCCCGGGCCCGGGCCCAGGGCCTGAAAACCTTGTTCGTTCTCACTACCCGCACCGCGCACTGGTTCCGTGAGCGGGGCTTTGTGCCCAGCAGCGTCGAGCGCCTGCCTTCGGCCAGGGCTTCG
>Ga0194135_10000211_pt1 | contig 33959 bp, 18 predicted proteins | sample LitLau_LLRF_2013_FD_134024 | JGI IMG/M metagenome (GOLD analysis project Ga0194135, IMG submission 134024) | Freshwater sediment microbial communities in response to fracking from North America - Little Laurel Run_MetaG_LLRF_2013 (version 2) | ecosystem: Environmental > Aquatic > Freshwater >... | reverse complement strand
AGAGGGAGAAAGAAGAATCTCCTTTCCGATTTATTTCACTTGAAGGGTTTTCTCCCCGAAATTCGCGAGGGGTTGTGTGTGGCACCGTGTTTGTATTTATTTAGTGATTGATTGACGAAGGAGGGTTCAGGTGGTGGTGGTGTCGATGGTGGTGGCGATGATGGTAATGGTGCCTTATGGAACAAGTTTGGAGAAAGGGATTTCACCTGAGGTGGAAAAATGAGAGCTTACGTGTCACAAAAATCCACTTGCCTCTAATCCCATTACACTTCTACTTCACACGGCTCTCGTACGGCTAATCGTGTTATCTCAAATCAATAAACTGCAGCACACACCGGCGATCATCTTCTCTCCCCCGTCGTATCTTCAAATCTGATCTTCATCGAAGCAGAAGTCACTTTCAGTCCATCCATTCTCCACGTGAATACTACTACTACTACTCCTGTTGGGTGGAACACCTTCTTCTGATCCTCTGCCATCACCAAATCTCTCTTTCTCTTATTTGAATGTGTGTCACACACACGTACCCATAAGTATATATAGGAACTAAACTCAAGAAGATTTTCCCATGAGTCGTGAGAAATGGTGGCGTTGATGCATAAGAGAAAGTTTGTGTAACTGCAGCAGCAGTAGCAGCAGCACCCACATATTCAGTTGAGAAGTTAGTCTATGTCGTTGATGATGACAAGGATGGAGTGAATGCATAATGTGAGAGGCCACCGACTTCATTTACTAGTGCAGAAGTGCAGAGAGATATATAGTTCAATCAATAGGTATATGTATAGGAAGGAGTCAGTGGACAAGAAGGATGTGGTATGAAGTAGTAGTGAGTCCTTTCAAATTGCTTTCTCTAAGAGGATTGTGATGCGAAATAAAAGTTTATTTTTGAGAAAAACCACCACCATCACAAATCATCTTTCTAAACGTCTCATACTACGAAAGAGAGAGAGAGACCTGGTCGGCCTGGCTAACAACGGAGATTCTCATGATGATTATGGTGTGTGAGAGAGAGAAAGCTACCAAGAAGAGAGAGTTCTAGTTCCGCTCTACTTGCGACAACGACTTTAATAGTACTCATGTCCAACGAACGAACAAACCCATACACACTCATTCATACAATTCTTCTATATATGTATATGCATTGACACATACACACATTCACTTCTGAGAACGGGCAGCAAACTTGGTGAGTATTAGTTAATAGTATAGTTTCCAATTTATGTGTCGCAAGTGCCAAAACTTGATCTGTTAGTATCTGGCTGCAAGGGAGAGCAGTATGTGTATACATAGTCAACATTTACTTTTTATCAGAGTATTAGGCTTGTTGGTGGTAAGAGTGACAGTGTAGGAAAAGCATTGGCTGCTGGTAAGTAAGGAGGCAATGTGAAAGTTGTTCAACTTTAGTTCTATTCAATTTCTGTAGGATGCAGACGAAGACTAATTAGGGTTGAAGTTGGACTCTGAGAGAGTGCGATATTTCATTGCGTTATCTCTCCGTGACTGGAGTGAAATGTCGAGCCCTCTGTCCAACACACACATCCACCACCCTCCGGACGACAATTATTAATCGTCTCTTCTCTCTCTCTCTGCCCGTCAGTCCACGTGTATATATATATATGTATAGTAAGACCTGCTTCTATCTCAAACTCTGTTTTCTCCTTCGTAGACTAGCTACGTGAAGTTCATGTACTGCTCAGTCAGTAAGAATTACTCAGACAAGAAGTGAAAGTATATGACAGAGAGAGAGAGAGAGAGAGAGAGTTGTGCAAAACCAGAAGAATTGAGTCTTTCTATTGATTCAGACTTTAAAATCATGTCTATAGCTTGTACTATGATGGGGTGTTGGTGGTGATGGTTTGTGAATGTTAGGATGATGATGGTGTTTCTGACTGTGTGACCTGATTTTGATTCACTTCTGACTGAATGGAAGATAGAGAAGGATGAGATTGAATAAGTTTTTAACGAAGCTGACAAGATGGGCTGGAGACCTGAAGACTTGTTTACTCGCAGAGTAAAAGTCAACAGAGTTGTCAAAAGTGAAAGCTTTTCCCATGTTTACTCCGGATTTCGAACCTTTATTGAATGTTTTGAGAGATAGAGATGCACGAAGGAAAGGTCACTTTTCAAGGATGAGGAAAGAAAGTTGAAGAAAGTGGATGGAATAAAGTGCGAATCTTGTGAGATTTGGGGGACCCATGTGGCTGCATTCATCTCCTTGCTGTGTGTGTGTGTGTATAGTAAATCTCCGCGAGTTCCTTAACGTAATTACTTATTCCCTCAATACACGTGGAGAGTGTGGGAGAAAAGGAGCTATTTAGGGTCAATTGAAGTCTGCTGTTTAGAACGAATGGACATTTAATGAGCCTCTTTGGGCCATTCATCTCCTCATTGATTGCTAATTTGGCAGAGTTAGGAGGACTGCTGGTGTTGACTCGCAGTTTATTAGTCGAATGGCTTGAGAAACATTTCGAGAATGACGATCAACTGTTTTCCTGTGTACAATTGGAGAATTGGGCCAAGGACGACGACGACGACGGAACCTACACTATAATATATATGAGGCAACTTATGGAATTCGGTGGTTGATAGAGAGACGGGATTTAGAGAATCAGGGAAACGAGAGAGAGAGAGTGGACTATTGTGAGAGAATTCGAAGCCAAGTGGTCCACCGTGTGACTAGAGGGCTCCTTATTGTGCGGAAGTGAAGGTGGAAAGCAAGGCCCGGTGACAGAGTGGGTAGTGTGTCAAGTCATCCATCGCTGCCATGGGATGGCCCACTTGGTGAGTGTTCTTTGGCTTCCTTGAGCGCTGCTTGGTTTGCAGAACACGGAGGATGTTCCAACGTGCTCCGAATAGACAGCCCTCCCGTATTCTTCATCTACTTGTGTGTGTGTCTATTAAGCTGTGACTCAGAAGGGCCCATACCACTCTTCGTGAAGGAGCAGGTTCATTGAGGAATGAATCGATATATGCGAGGAAGTCTGGAGAAGGAGCAGCAGAGACAAACGGAGAAGTTACTAAGCTAATGGCATCCTCATGTGTGTGTATGTGTGAGACAGCATATGGATGAACCTTAAGAGTTTCTTGAGCCATTTTGCGAAATGCAAAACCACTTTATCACACAAAGCATCTGAGAGGAAATGAGGCCTCCACCGAAGAATAATGTGCAGACAGAGAGTCCTTAAATATTTAGGCAAATGTCGAGGGAATCCTCGAGCTCTCTGTCTTCGACGGAGAACATTAGGCTTTCCCTACTCTACAACCACCACCAGAGAGAGAGAGAGAGAGAGGTTTCAATGCTGACTTTGAGTTGTGTTCCTTCCTTCTTCTTATTAAGACTGTATGGATTTCACATTTCTTCTCGCAACAACATCTGTTCCTCAGGAGAAAGTCTCGAAAGGAATCTCTCGTGCAATCCAAAGATGGATATGAGAATACACATTTTTGTATTGGCGAGATTTGCTTGGAAGAATATATGAATAGTCGGAGCAGGCTGCGGTGGTTGGTGGTGGTGATTGAGGTGTCTCTTTGAATTCAAAATGATCGTTTATTGAATTGGAATGAAGTTCCTCACTTGACAAATCCACAAGTGCTGAGACAGACTTAAAGTTGACAGCTGACTCCATTATTATTATGCCCAGTAGAGGAGTGCACAACAAGGAGACAGCCTTCATCCATAAATCTACCTTCGGAGAAGAAGAAGAACCACACGATTCTCTCAAGGATCCTCACGGACTTTTTTCACGAACGCTCTAGCTGAATCCACTGTGGCATCGGGCCCTGTGCCAGCAATCCTGCTTCTTCCCTACTTTCTAGCTCTCTCTCTCTCTCGCTGATTGAATTAAACGGGATTTTTGTGCATTTCGAATGAACGCATTCTGCACCAAAAACAGACATACATACCCTACATGGATTAGACACATACTTGGGCCAAATCCAGTCATTTCTTACAACATAAATGGATCCGTGGACGTGTACGATTAGATCATTCTCTTCGGAGTCTCAACTTTCCTCATCTAGCTGATGACTGGTGACACTTACACGCCTCATCAAATCAACCGTCAGATACAGCTTTCTCCAGCAATGAACGAGACTTGAAGTTAATAAAAACATAGAAGTGGAGTATGAGAGAGCACAAAAAGCAGTACTTGTACAAAGGAGAAAGGAAAATCGGTCAGGAATTATTATCAAGGGACCTGAACGCGTAACTTTGAAACGTCCTCTAACAAACAGGAGCTCACAGGTCATTTTGATTTGCACGCAGCTGAAAGGAATACAAATAAGGATATTCGTGTATTCCATCAACATAATAATCAACTTTCACCTTCAAACAAACTTCCTTCAACTTGCTCTGTATACTGCTGTGTACTTTATAAGAGAAATTATTCGTAGTTCTAAGAAAAAAAGTAGCAAGGGATTTATAGTGGAAGGCCGAATAAATTTATGCATGCAATGCTCTTCTTACACAAGCACATGGGAGGAGGTTGCATGTAAGTCCACAAAGGAGGAGAGTTGTAGTTTTGAAGTATTTACACGGAAAGAGAGAGAGAGAGATGGAATATGGAAAGGAATCAGTCTAGTGGAAGGAATTGATGAATCCTGTGTGTATACTAGGAGATTCACTTTCTCTCTCAGTTGCATGTGGTCGAGACTTGAATGTCCACAATGTTATACATTTGTTCGTTAGATATGAAATAATATTATTTTTGACAAAACTCTTGTCCACCCAAAACCACAGAGTTCAATTATTACTTGTCTCTCTCTCGCTCCCTTTGTACACCATATATTGTAGTATATGTACATCATTGTACATATCAATAAGTATGTATATCTTGTGCAATAAGTGATTCAACATCCGAAGCAGAATTGCTATATATGTGAGTTTAGGATGTAATCAAATTCAATGGATATTCTTCTGTGCATTCCAATTTTCAACTTTCAACTACGAGAAGGACAGAAGAATGAGCACAACCAAATCATACACATTTATTATACTCAACGAAATATAATAAATGTGTATACATACTTTTATACTGCGACTTCATAAAATTATTCAAAATTCTTTTATGCATGAACTAATGAAAGGATCCCTTGTAAATTCTCTGGAAAATTGCATCATATGTATTTTATTCTTTCTTCTGCAACTTCTTTCTCGTGGCATTATGAATAAATCTTGTTCATCATTTGTCTTCTTTTAGTTTTAGTCGAGCCTCTCTCAGTATTAAAGTAATTAAACAAAGTGTCCCTCAGGATATCAGACGTTATCCACACGTATATATGCATCCATTCAAGATGTATACATAACATTATATAACGTTCACTTTTTCCTTGTAGGTATATTCGGCTAATAGACTCTGTTCTAAGTTCGTTTAATTAGCTACCACGGTACAAAAAGTAAACTTAGCTAGTTGAAAAGTTTTTTTGATTTATTTCTATATGAAGAAAATGAAAAATATGTCAGTGGTGGTGATGCTCAAGTGAAAAATGGGGAGTCAAGGAATATAAACCACGGAGTCTGGAACTGATATAATGGTGGTCTTTGGTTCAGTGGAAATCTGGAAACTCATCTAGAGTGTACAAAGCATATAACGTACATATATAAGGTTTCTCTGATGTAAATGAATGAATTTGAGTTGGAGTATTTTATGGATGGGTGGGTGATGAAGTTGGCTGAATTGGACTGGACATGCAGTCTTGCTATATATACCTACGACAGTATATAGTACAACTGCTGTAGTCTCGTCTATTACTCCATTGCTTTTTAGCTGTATTTAGTGTGTTTCTCCATTTGGAATTTCGTTAATTAGATTGCGAATGAAGAGACTAATTAACCGTGTGCTAATTTCTTTCATTCTCCTTCATTAAAAATAATTTTATTTGGCTTGCTTCGATGAATTGCTCTCTCTCATTAAAAGACAAGGGGTGTATAGTTTTGTGTTGTGGGAAAATATTCGTGTTAGTCCTGATGATGGAAGTTAGTCTGCCAATGGATTTTAGTGGTTGTAAAATAAGTTGCGTTCTCGAGTGAGGGAAAGTGAAAGCACCACCAGGAGATCTAGTGCTTGATGGATGGCTGGTATTAAAGCATGTGGCTTGTGTGTGTGGTGTGTCCAGAAAGTCTCGACTTCATGGGTGTTCTCTGTCTATATCGGTTTGTATGTTTGGAATTATGAGAAAGTTTGAACTGACTGTGTGTGTGTGTGTGGTGGTGGCACTCACTGTGGACAAGAAGGCAATAACGGCAGTTAGTGAAGTTTATCGAAAGTCGGTAAAAAGGAAGAGAGAGAGAGAGAAAGATAAAAATTGGTTGCAGACGGTTTCTTCTTTGCCATTGCATTTGTATATTTTTGTGAAGTCAGCCTTTGGTGGTGGTGACATGGACTGGACTTTATTACCACGCCATGACAATTTCTTTTTCTCTCTCGGCAGTTGGCGGTACGAGGGGAAATATTACCGGAAAAAAGAAACTTTGAACAGACTGCATTAAGGAAGAGGTTATAATATGAAACTGTGTGTGTGTGTGTGTGTGGTTCGAAATCGAGGGTCTGTCCAGGGGCAGAGAGAAAGTAGAATTTAGAAGAAGATGATGGTTGAAAGAAAGGTATACGGAGAAAGTAGTAGGATGAGAAGGGAGGATGATGGGAGAGAGTAAATAAAAGTGAGAAGAAAGCGTATTAAGTTGAAAAAAGGGCAGCGTAACGAGATCAAATGCAGCTTACAGAATGGATTTAACCCGAAGTAACAATAACGATAAGTCAGTATGAGAATGGGGATTATTTGGGGAGTCTTTGGGAGAGATGAGATGCACCCGAAAGAAAGAATAAGCCTACGACGACGACGACCACCACCACCACTGCCACTAGAATGAGCAGAGAGATCCTATGAAACTCTTTATGCATTGTGTAGTAGTTGAGCTAAAAAACGGAAGAATAAGATGGACATGGAAAGTTTGTGACTTGGATCAGAACTGGGAGGAGAGAGAGAAAGGCCAACTTTCCACAATGACGAAGACTCTTACAGTCGTCGTAGTCGTTCTTCAACCTCACTCTCTGCTTTGTGACGACTCGGGAAATAAAAGTTTGACGGGGAATTTTTCTTTTTCAGGAAACTTTCTCTACATTTCTCAACTGTCCGAGAGGGAAGCTGAGGGGCTGGAACAAGACTACGACTACACTTTCTTTATAAGACATCACAGAAAGACCATTTTTTACTCAAGGACGAATTTATTTATAAAAAGACCAATTCATTCTCTCCGTTGATGGGAACAGACGGCTACCAGCCATGGGATTAACCAGAGGTCAATCACAGTTTTTTGTCAACATCAAGTCAAAAATGCATCCGAGGCTCAGACTTTTATACTATCAGCTTTTATAACTTTCTACTTACACGCATCATTTCTTTCCCATACTCTTTTGAACTCGTGGGATTTAGCTTAGACTCTCTATATTTCCTTTGACTTCGAAACGCTAACAAATAACAGAGTGTTGCAACTTTTACAAAGCATCCAAAATTGCAATGGTTAGCAGATGCTCGAGAAAGGAATGATATCCACTTTTATTGTAGTAATGAAGAGAAAATCAAATGCAAAGTAACTAAACGGCAATCTCGTTCATCATTGATAGTTTTCATATGCTCCTACTTACAGTGTCTGATTTCTAAACTAAAAAGTAAGTTGTAAGTTTGAGAGATGAGGCGAACAATTATAAGCAAGTTGAATAACAGTTTGGATTTTTACATACAATGGTACAATGTAGGTCAGCGTGGGCTGTTTTCGGTAAACTTCATGCAGAGACCATATACAATCTACATGTTCACTTATTGTCATTAATGGTTAAATCTCCAGAGACCAATTAAAATTGCATTCTTCGTTTGCAACTGCGAGTATTTTTAATTCTAATAAATCGCACAATGATTGAGGAGTGGCAGTAACAAATTAGACAAGGACTATTTGGAGGGAGTAACAGAAGGTTTACATTTATGCGTACTTTCTAATGCTAAGGACCCATTTCGGAGCCAGTGACTGGTGAGTGGTGTGCTTCTTTCGAACAATTAACTTTTGAGTTCGGTCGTACAATAATAATAAGTGTGGAGCTGGAGAGAAACTCTGGCAAGTTTTGTTCTTTATGCAATCACGGATTCGTCGTCCCATGGGGCCTGCCTTATAAATTGAAAGAAAAGAGTAATGAGGGCTGTTCCGAAACCTCTAAGAGGGGTTATAACTAACTTTGTAATTTTTATGAAGACTCATTAGCGTCACAAAACTTTTGCTCCCTTCTAACTCACCAGCTTAAGCTTAACTAATGTTCCGCAAACGAAATAAAATACTTAAGAAAGAAGAAGAAGAGGAAGGTATGCACAGAGTGTCTTTTTGCCAGTTGTCAGTCTTCTCAGGGTATGTCAAGCTCAACCCATCACACACACACAACCATGTACGTATACTTTCATCCCGGAAGACACCGCTTTACTGTCAGAGATAACCTCTGTAGGCAATAAATGAAAAGGACCAAAGAAAAACCGTAATTTCATTCCTTTTCTTTTAAGTAACGAATCTCTCCACTTTTCCGTCTTCTTTTAACAATGAAGTCATTAGTTCAAGAAGACTTTCTCATGATGAACAATTATCCTTTTGTCCAAGGATCTCTTGGCGCATGTGTCTGCCTGCTTGTATGTGTGTGAAAACGGTCTTGACAATCGCTATCGTCTTCAGTTTATATTCCTATTACAAATGAAAGCACAAGCGGATCTATTAAACCCAATGAAAGTCAATGGACGAGTACATTATCAATGCTTCTTAGGATGCGGACTCATCACAGAAATCATTTATATGGTACACTTTTCTTCTGAAGACTCGAGAAAGAATGGAGAAAGTAATTTCTTTATTCCGACGATGAGAGAAAAGTGACGATTGTTATGTTAGAAAAAGAAAGACTGGAGAAGATGTGGGTTGGCATGAGGAAGAGTGCGTGTGTGTGCATCTTGAGAGAATAAGTGGAGAGGAAAAAAGATAAAAAAGCAGTTGGACTCTCTCTCTCTCTCGTACACTTGAGTGTATATGCATTTAACAGCATCAGTTGCATCAATATTTCATTCTGAAACTAACTAAAATACATCTTTGACACACACTTAACAATAAAAGGGAAAATCGAAGTGGAATAAATAACCGAGTCGCCCACACCACCACTCATTCTGGAGTCATAAAATAAACCTGGTTAAGGGTAGAGCTATACGCTCGTGTGTGTGTGTGTGGTAGCGTGAAGAAGATTCTATTCTGTCTGTATCTTGTTGTATATATGTAACCCACACCGCTTACAAATATAATTTCTTTTCTCACTTTCTCTACAAGTTATTACTATTATGATTATGAAGAGTAACGACGGTAAGTTGTAGTAATAATGTGGAGGAATCTACGAGTTTCTTTTGAAAAAGCAATTTCACGGTTCGGACTAACGATTGCGCAAGGAAGAGGAATATTATTAAAGCGTGGGACACACAACCACTTTTGCAACTATCCCCGTACACATATATATTTCTTCAAAACGGTTTGTTGACTCATCTTGTGTAGCTCCTTTTATATCTCTCCATGCAATTGGACATATTATAAGTCTGCAATTGTTTTATCTAGTCTAGTGAGCAATTACACTCGATCTGTATCTGTATTGGTCAATTTTATTTAGAAAAATGCATTCACCAATATATTACATATATTAAATGAAAGAAGACACTTTGTGATTAATCCAAAAGTAATCCGCTTTATGGCTTTCATGGATTAAGTTGAAGATTATGGAGTTAAGTCGTAGTAAGCCTCTCATCTCCTCAGCTTCTTTCCCATTTGCTTTCGGCGCATCCTCCTTAAAGTCCATTCATTGTTGAAAGTGTATTGGTAAAGAAGACGACTTTGTATGAACCTAACATATTATTATGCAATGTGTACACACACACGTAGTAGTGAGGAGGTAGGTGCCTCTGAACGTATATAGAAAGAGTATTTTATTGCGTGTGTGTTTTTGTCTGCATGATTCAACTTTTCTTATGTTTCCTGGAAATTGTTGTGAAGGATCAGTGAAGGTTGTTAGCGTTGAGCTTTTTCTGGTAGTTTTTTCTTGAACTTTTAAGTGAAAGCAGGAAAAGTAGAAGGTCGAGGATAGTATATATAACGAGGCACTACGTGCGGTTTCCTATATGTCAGGAAACAGGTAAATGTCAAGTTTGCATCTGGTCTCTTATCTCTCTATCAATCTCTCTCTCCCTTTCTGACAGGATAAAAAACCTACAAGGTTTGAAAAATGCATCGCAACTTTTGATAACCACAAACGAGCAGGGTTGTATGTTTTTATGTATTGTTATTTAGTCGTTGTGCAAGTTCTTTTTCATGTGGGATCAGGAACTGAATATTATATCAATACTTTATTTTTTTAGTAGAATGCTCCTAAACTTTCTAGTGGTAGTTTTTTCTGTGAAGATGGGGGAATTGGGAATCGTGTGCATTTTAGACCTGACAAGTAAAGGAATAGAAAAGGGAATGAATGGCAGGGAACAAACTCTCTCCAGCCATAGAGTACAGTTTCATTAAGTATCTTCTTTGTTTGACTTTACTCAGCGTGCATACAAATAGGAACAAATTTCCCAATGTGAAAGTTACGGTCATCAGTCAATGTGACTTGAAACAAATGACTTGAGCCGTGCAGAAATGTTCGAATTTAAGAAACAATTTACAAATAGTGTGTAGACCTGTTTTTTTCTCAAAATTTCGAAAGAAAAGATGTACTGGTAAAAGTGTAAATGAATTTGGTTTGCTTCAAGTGTTCTCTGAAGATACTTTCACTCCCAAACTTCAGCTCAGTGAACCATCAAAATGAAGAAAGGAAAGTCTTTCGACAGGGAGTCTGTCGGTTATTCCGGGAGTCGTAAGAGCGAGAGATATACACAGACGTTCAGAGAAAGAGAGAAAGTATAAATCGCTTTCACTTTCCTTTGATTTCTGTTATATTCTCTGTGAGTAATTTATAATGCGTATTTATATAGAGCCACAGTTTGTGTGTGTGTGTATTTCTTCGGTCATGCATACTTGTGGATATATGTGGACTTGGTTCCCGTGTGTGTGTGTGTGTGTCCGTAGTATTAAACATCAGATAGACGTTATGGTGGCTTACTCTCTAGTTTGCTGTGAAACTTCCTAGTAAAAATAGTGCGAATGTGGGATTTCCGCTGTAGAAGAGAATGCGTAGATGCGGGATGTGTAGAAATTCGTTTGTGAAGAATATTGAAGAGAGACAAGGCTTGTTGATGGTGGCAGATCTCTGGGGTCTTTTCTCTTTTGTTCGAATTCAGCTATATATACTCTCGAGTTGTGTCTTGTGTATCCGACGAGCTCATACAAACAGGAGAAAGTGGGAAAGAAAGAAAGAGACTCACCTTTGTAGTTAGAAGACTATCAAGTCTTTCCAATAAAGTCAAATCGTAGAGAGGATGAGGACGAGTCTGGGCTGCTGGAAATAATGAAAGACGACTGCTCTCGCGAATGGAGACACGGATCTCAGTTTGCTTCGGCTTTGCATTATTAGGAGTGCATGAGAAAGATCTGCAACAAACACAAATGTATGGAGAATTTAATGATCATGTGAGAGAACCGTTTAGAGGAAGGGGAAGGAAGAATTGTCGTTAGGTTTAATTGGCATTTTGTGCAGTGAGGGTGGACTTCTTAGACGCAGAGAGGCCTGAATACATAATGTATATATGTACAAAAGTGGGAGGCAGGATTCAGAACAGTGTGAAGGTACTTTCTCCGATGAGCAGTAAGTACCCAGGATGTGTGTGTGTGTGCCTGCCCACTAAGTAGAGACTATATTTGGATTGCAGAACAAGGAGAAAGCAAAAGGAGCGGAACTTCACAAAGGGAAATCGATAAGCCAAGACGTTTCTGGAGTCTACTGCGGCACTTTTTGCATTTGAAATCGATATATAGAGAGCCTAAGAGTAGCAGTAGCAGTAATGGTGAGGAATAAGGATGGAGTTAGCAAGTGAGTAGTACACTTTTATTTATTTTTCCTTCCTCGGATCCTGCAAATGAAGTCAAAGTAAACAATAAATAAGGCAAGGAAGAAGTAATTTGTGAGAGCTATCCATCCCCAGCCATAGACACAAGGAGTATATATATCGTCTTACATTATTCTTCTACTCTGATTGCCCATCCGCCACTAATCTCTCTTGTTGCGAACAAGTGTACACACATATATATATATATACATACACACACTCCCAGATTGAAGTAAGGAACTATGCGCCATCGCCAACACCACCATCACGACTTTTACAGTATATCTAAGATTCCTCCTTCCTCCTAAGAAGAAGGAGGAAGGAAAGGAAAAACGCTTTGATTATCTCTTTCCCGGTGATTTGGACAGTCTTTGTTTTCCTACGGAGAAAGCTCTTCGGAAATCATCAGCGACTTGAGCAACACATAAGATGTGAGACACCCACTTTCTCCATCTCCGGTGAAAGTCTTTCGCTCTTGAGTTTGATTGAAAGACGAGAAGAGAGAAAAGTCTTGTGGGCAGTTGGAGGAAAGTGGTGTAATGTTATGCATAATTGGCTTCGAAATGTTCGAGAAATACTTCCATGCAAAAGTTGGGCAGCTTGGGTAAAAAAAGAAGATTGAATCGGAGATTGCGAAAAGGTCCGCCGCCGCGTTCTTTTCTTGGCCTCGTTTTTTTGAGTGTGCCATCATGTCATAACTTTTATGGCGATTTGAATTGGAAGAGTAGAACATTAGACGGAGTTTGCATTTAGTGGAAATTGAAATGGTCATAAAATATTTATGTGCATTTATGACTATCTGGTCTGCTGCTAAGCTTACGTTCTTCCTCAAACTAGGAACCAGCTTTCCACACTCACACACACACTCATGCACATACAGGGAGAAAGAGAGAGGAAGATATCGTGTGTGCCTGTGGATCACATGTATAATATGTATGCATGCACACACAGTGGAAGAATTAGTTTGGGGCTGAGCCAAAATGCTTGTGAGACGAAATGGAGAAATTCAATAAAGACCTTGTCGTCTTTATAAGTTGGATTTGCCTACAAGTTTGCCTCCATCTCTCTCTCTCTCTCTTTGCTCCTCTTCCAAAACTGCTTTTTAAAGAAACAAATTTACATTTCCGAAAACCCGCTGTGCTCACTCCGAAGGGGGTGAAGGTAGTTTGGACAGAGACATTTTTCCTTCGCTTTCTCTGTGGCATTTCAAAATTGAGATGGATGGAAGAGATCTCTCTGCGTGCGGCTATATGAGAATTGTGCAAACAGTTTGATTTCACGAGTAGATGGATGTGCTCCAGTTAATTTCTTACACTGATCAAACATTGTTGTGCTGATGATGCAGCCAATGGAACTCCTCTAAACTCTTAGGATACAACACATAGTAAACATGCTGAGGTTGTGGTTTGTTAGAATTATCGCAAAGAGACGGATAGATCTGCCTTGTACAAGAAGAACGACCATCTCTTCACAACCCACACGATCTCTCTCTCTCTCTTTCTCTCTCTGTTGTGGTGTCTCTCTCATAACCTATGTGTACTTACAATAAGCACCTCTCTCTTCTGTTCAAAACTGCTCATCGTGTGCGTAAGATGGGTTAAAAAATGAGACTATACAACCTAATAACAATGGGAGAGAGCAGCTGATATGATAAGACTGGGAAGCAACACAAAAGCATGGAGGTTTAAAGTGTAGACCTGCTTGTCTGCGTGTTGTGTGATCTCCTTGGGTCTCACATGAGGAATCCTGACGAGTGTTATTGGATTGAAGAGTTTAATGCAATGTGGCAGCTCATCATTCGTGTACAATTCATCATCCACCGTAGTAAACCACAACCACACTGACACACTTTCACTCTCTTCGTCCACAATCCTCATGGAATCCTACCCCCACTTCCCATATGGACTCCAAATAAAACCATTTTTCTTTCACACCTGCACACTCTCTCCTATAAAGACCTATATTACATCATGCCTCATGTGTATCTCTAGAGTCTAGAGATAGTGAAAAATGTACCAGTTATACAAGCGAGTGATATGTTATTGCATGTAGCCACAATCCTTCAGTGTACAGTTGGTTTTGCCCTTGTACTGTATGGGGTAACATTATATTATGTGAAAGTTCATTTCAGACGTGTGTGTGAGTTTTTATTTATAAACGTGATTGTTTCTGGCGTAGATGTCTGTCTAAGTGAAATAGATGCCACACAGAATTAATCAAAATCGCGTTTTATAAAGTTCCAGGAGTTTCATAGGAGGACGTTTGGTTCGGATGGGGTGGCAATAAACTATTAAGTGAGGAGAAAGGTAGTATAAGGAAGGAGGATGAGTTCGTGCGACAAAGAAAAAGTGAATGGATGAATAGGCGAATGTCTTCACAGGGTCTATGTGTGTGTTATTGTTTGAGTGTGGAAAGTATCCTATGGGATTGGGGAATGGAATCCTTTGAGGATTTGATTGCGAGGTTCCTGATGTATAAAAAAGAGTTTCTTCTCACATTGATAAAGGCAGTTTTGATTGAAGAGAATAAAAAGCGAGGATGATAGGAGCGTGTTGAATGGATAGATAAATGAGTGGTGGTGTATCAATCGTGAAGGAGGTCATCATGATGATCGAAGAGAGACAGAAAAAGAAAGATAACGATGCAAAGATCAAAGGAGTGAAATTCAATCTCACATTCTTTTGATTCCTTTGCAAAATCCAAACATTTCCCTTCTGGCTATTCATGTGTGTATGTGTGTGTTATATTGGCGTGTGTGTCCCCGTCTCTGCATTTGTCATCTCTCGCTCTAATTCAAAAGAATTCAAACAAGTTCGCGTTCTTTACTTTTCTAAACTCCTATTGTTACAAATATGTATTTTAAGTGGAACTGCACGAAACTTCTGGGGAGAAAGTGTATACCGTGTGTGTAGTTGGCGGTTTTCTAACTAGGATCATGATGATGATGATCTTCACATCTTCACAGAGAGATCACCAGTGTGGTTTTTTTATTGGAACGTATAAGTCTATTTAGTCTCTACATATATATATATATATAGATCGGGTGAGTGAAATCTCAAGGACTTGTCTGTCAGATGTTTAGCAATGGTGGGGGAAGTAGCAACAGCCAAGCTTAATTCTGTCACGAACAGCAAACACAATTGGAGGAAGAACCTTGTCACGAAAAAATAAGTGTGGAATTGGTAAGAAATTTGTGTTGTTTAGGGGATTCTCATTTTATTGACTGCGGCTGAGGAGGATTTTTGATGGAAAAGATTGATGACGGCTAGTGTAGCGCAATGATAAGTTATAATATATCTATAACATTATTTAAGCGACATAAATATACGTAATAGTACGCTGCGACGTTGTTAGGCAGAAATGCGGAAAGAGACACGCTTTTAGGACACTTGTAGTGGAAAGGAGTTGAGCGTCTATGTAAACCTGGTGGTGTATATGTGCATGTGTGGTGAGAGTTGAAGAGAGATAAACAGAACGCTGAGAGTGTGGATTTTCACCTTCTGATAAAACAAGATTTCCATTTCTCCCATGCCTCCACTTACAAAAATAGGATTAAGTGTTTCTTCAGCTTTCACTTCTCGGCTAAAGAGGATTGCACAAGTGGAAAATGTCCCTGAAAGAATGTGAGCCTCGCTGCTGAGGTTCCTCCTCAGGCTTATGGACTGAGGAGAAAGAACAATCTCCGCCATCCATCGTGTCATTGTGAAGGAAAAGATAGAGGAAGCAGTCAAGAACGAATTCGGATTATTGGTCGGTTCACTGATGTATAAAGATGAAGGGTATACGTCTACTGGGGCGGTAACCACGTCGCTATATACATACAAGTGTGTACGTACGTACATATATATTTATGTATGCGGGACATATTCACTACGTAAGATTTAGGAGAAAGGATAAAGTGTGTATGTGTGTATGTATATAATAAGAGACAACAGATGAGGACTTTCAGAAAGGAGTTTGGGAGTGTAAAACACGAAATGAATTTGTTGAGAAGGTGTAGGGAAAAGAAATATGGGAGAGTTATGAATTGTGTGTGTGTGTGTGAGAGAGAGAGAAAAGATTTAAAAGGGATTTTAATGCCATCAAATGGATGCGAGGACACGTTAAACTGAAATTTGGAATTCCTCTATTTCTCTTGTGGTGTCTTGTGGACTTATCAGAAACAAGGGATAAGCCTTTTTCTACAGAGTGACATAATAGGTTCTGTGCCAGTTCCTCTTTTGACAGAGGTTCGCGTTGGTTCTAAAGAAGGAAGTGTACAGATGATGATGATGATGATGATGACTAGGATATGAGGGACGACCAATGTGTGTATATGTTCGTGTAGAAGAGAGAAAGTATGTGGCTGAGGGAAGAATCCGCCACTGACCCAAATAAAATATTTACTGTCTTCCTCTCTAAGAACCTTATCTGGCGAAAGAGTGGGAGAGAGAGAGGGTTATCTTGTCCTTGCCTCCCTTCGTTTTCTATGGTCTCTGTCGATAAGTACTCTACTCTTGTAATTTATGACTCTTTAATTTTCAAAATGACAATAACTTTGGCACAAATTATTCATCCTCCACGAGTTATGCTCTACTCGGATTATTGATGGTCCTATCTCTCGCATACAAAGCGTAGATATATATACTTCCCAGTTTACACACATACGCATATCATCATAAGACTCCGCCGAGTTCTCACTACTCACTTTCTTATTTTTGGCTCTAGAAGACTTTCATTTTGTTCGATACTTGATACTCTGCAGGGAGACAAGAGATACTCTGTCGGCGGAAGTATAAAAGAACGCAGCTTTGTTCATACATATCTATAAATGTGTTTGTACGTGGAAAGCAAAATTCCTCCCCTCAAAAAACTTTGGTGTTGGAAAGAATGTGAGATTGTGTGGAGAAAGTAAAAGTGCCGATGGTAGTGGTGGTGGTGGTATCAAATGTAAGTGCGTGCATTTATTTTTTTGCATACTTCTTCGCTTGAACGGTTGACATTGGTGAATTTAGCATAACCACAAAGAGACACTGAATTATTTTGTTTTATAACGTTATAAAATATTTTATTTCGAGCGACCTCGAACATATTTGGCTTTAGGAAGAGAACATAACAACTGGAGGCAAACAATATCTCTATGTAAGGAACTGCAGCAGTGTAGATAGAGAGAAGAAGTTGAAACTGGTTATTTGTTTGGTCTTTTGTTTTAGAGAAGGCAGCAAGACGAGAGGAGAAACAGAAAGATGAATATTTTTGTGCTGGAAGAGAAATGAAGAATGAGGAGAAAGCCAGAGGGAAAGCAGAGAAAACTTTTTGTTCTGCACAAGTAGTATAGTAGTAGTAGGAAGGACCGAGAAAGAATTTTGGCAATGATGATGAACCACAACGTATCTCTCGTTCCAATCTTGTACTTGGAATTTGTCATTCCAAGCTCAAACTCATATATATATATATATATATATATACTACGTGGAGGAGTATATATACTACAAACTCCCTTTTTACTTTCTTCCCATGCAACCACATTTATCCATATGGCCACTTGTACTTCTCAACTACTAAGTAAGAAGCAAGTTTTCTTGCTCAACATAAACTAACAGATTATATGGTAGAAATATAACTGGAGAACACGTATATAGACTAGTATAGTAAAATACTTACTACGGGAAGGTATACAGCGGAAGGAATATACAGCTAATAAAAAAGGAGGAATTTTTATTCCTTCCATAACTCAGAGAGCCGAGAGAGAGAGAGAGTCTATTGGAGTCCCAGAGTAAATCAATTTAGATACGAGTCGAGTGATGATCCCGATGATTACTTGGAGAGAAGAAGTACCACCACACCATCATCGTCCGACTTCTTTCTATGGTAGCCCTCAACACTCATTAATATTCACAATCGATGTGAACCTAATTGTCCGTAAGTCCTGACCAAATGGTCCCTATAAACTCAGAGACCGTGACGACAGAATGACGACGGAAGTGGAGCCCCAGGAAAGTTCTATACTTACTTACATAGTAGTGTTCCAATATATTCATCGTAGTTTCTCCACGCCGGAATCCAAGAACTAACCTTTACTTATGAAACCAAATTGTTCATTTCTCCCTACACGTTTGTTCTAACTTATTGCATAATATCGTGAACATTAGTGGTAAATGCGTATAGTCAGTTCATTAGTGAAAACATTCACTCAATGACGACAACTTGTAGGGCTGAGAAATATATATTTCTGAGTGCACGTACTCTATAAACTCCTTAATAAAGTAATTTTTATAATTAACCTACATCTTCATTCGAGTTAGCCTATAATTAATTAGTTTTGGTCGGAGGTGGTACATTTTCCCACAGCAAAGTCTATATACACGAAACTAATATGTTCATAATATATCTCTTATCCTCAAGAGATCATCTTCAATCTTGACTGAGTTCGTGGAAAATTTTAATTACCACCACGAAAATTAGCGGTACATTCATTACTCGGTTATCATGAGAGTTGGAGTGTTAAAGGGCACACGTCTCTACGGTTGTCTTTAGAATTTATACGCCTGAAGCCAGAGTCAGAATCAGTATATATATTATATAATGAGTGGGTACATTGCGGGGAAAGTAGAGCAACATTACATGGAAGAAAGTACAAAAGGCAGTATATATATATATATACATATGTGTGTGTGTGTGCGAGTCTCGGTGTAGAAATTATGATGATGGGGTATGATTATTGGAAGGAAATGAAAAGAGAAAGGTCTTTTGGTGTTTGTGTAATAATAATAGTGGGGATAGGGTGCATCGGATGGTGCAGCGTAGTGTGACAGGCCGAGATTTATTGCGGAGGAAATGTGGATAATTTAGTACAACTGGTGGACTCTCTCCTTCTCTCGGACTCCGATTATTACACACGTGCCACATGCTTCTGTTAACCGCGCATACAATAACTTATCTCACACACATTTTCATGATAATAAGAAGTATCATTGGCCCAACTATTCCCGTGTATAGTGAATAGGTGTGTTTTATCTTACAGGGTATATGGGTGTATAGTGTATGTGTCTACAGAGATAGAAGTCAGAGCATAGAAACACAGAATTTTTATAGCACAGAGAGGTGTTAATATTGGAGAATTTATTGTTGCGCAATACGTAATATATAATATTATGGTAGCTGACGAAAGAGAAATGAGTTTGAGTGGGTTTGTGCTGGGGACTCTTGGTGTAATTTCAAGGGAGGATTTAATGTGTAAACGTAGATGTGTGTAACGGTAAGAGTAGTAGATATAAATGAAAACGTAGATCTATCTATAAGTAGGTATACAGAGAAATGAATGAGAATTGGTGATGGTGGTGGTGGTGGAAGGAGTGAAAGGAACTAATGGATGGATGTAGGAAGAATAATTGAAGGGAAGGAAGTGCTACTCACTTCCTAATCTTTCTCTCACTTAAGAAGGAATACAAGAATAAGAGAGAGAGAGAGAGAGAGTAGTGACTTTGGTTGCAGTGTGGCTGTTCCATTACTTATTTCTCCCTTTCTGACCAGCCAATTAGAGCGACAATATCGATTAGACTTTTGAGGAGACAATGGGACAGAGTGGGAGATATATACCAAGTGGAAATGCATTTAATGAGAGGATCGGATTTAAGAGTTAGAGTGGCTGGTTCTAACGGCGGCCATCTGAATAGAGAAATGATAGAAGGAGAAAGTAGGAGAGAGTGATAATGGCTCTTGCGAGGCAGACCCACACTCAATTATTTCTATTAAAATAATAATAATAAAAGCTATATGACATTCCCTGTTTTAATGACATTTCCTGGGAAAAGTCACCCCGCTTACAGGACTACCAGCAGCAGCATCATCATCATCGCCACCACCACCACCACCACTTCTTCTCCGTTTTGAGTATATTTTACTTCCTCTCTTGTCTTCCCTAATGGTTCATTTTGTATTCCTCTTTGACTCTTATACAACAGCAACTGTGTGTAAGTAGTAAGTTTTGACAGTAAAAAGTACTCTTGAAAAAATTATATTTTCCCGAGACCTGAGGTGGAAAAAACGCTGAATAAGCACGTACCAATACACTTTTGCCCAAGCAGGCAACCCAACTTTTACTCGTGAGCGAAAAATTGTGTACAAATGTGAGTGTTGTTGTGTACTGCTCTTTAAAAGAGAAGTTTCGAGCTTACTATTATTCCTTGTATTGTATGTATGTGTGTGCATTCAGAATGGAGGAAGAGACAGGATATGGGATGAGATGTTAAAAAAGACATAATGTTTAACGGGAGCTTTAGGAAAAAGATTATTTGCTTCAGCAGTCATTTGGAGGTTCTTCTTCGGGCATGGATTACACGTGTAGGATGTCTATGGGAATAAGCCACGGAGAGATACAGAGTATATTATGTATCTTTATAGTAAGCCATGACGTGTGGAACTCTGTGGGAATAAATATGTGTGTGTGTGAGGATTTCTGTTTGCATCTCTGCGGTGGTTGCATCCATTCGTAGAAATCTCAAGATGATTCTTCTAACATAAAATGCGATGTTAATGCAGTGCTACTTATTACTCAACATAGGAGAAAGTACTCCACAGGGAAACAATTCCATGTCGTCCAACTCTTGAGCAAAGAGAGAGAGAGAGAGAGAGAAAGGCTCTCAACAGTTGAAAGAAGAAGGTTTACGTGTGGTGTGAGTCTATATATACATAGATATAGAAAGACCTTGTGGATGCACTCGAGGAAAGGCCCTTAGAGAAATGATGGAAAGTGCGTGTGTGCCATTTCCATTTCTCAGAGTGGCTAGAAACGAGTGTAGTCAAAGACAATCGCTACTCATCTTTGATTGTTTGGCGTGCAAATGAAATTAGACTAAAGTGGGATGAAGAGAGGAGAGCGAGTCTAATTAGCTCTCTTCTATTAGCTCATTAAAAGACATCTAAGCAGAGAAGTATCATTGTGATCATCATGCAACCTTAACGTTATTCTTTACGAGAGTATCCATTTACTACTTCCCTTCGCTGTTACACACAATCAGCATAAGGAAGAAAGGATGCACAATATGTAATGGCTTCTATATATTTGTAGTTAGTATCTTCCCGTGTCTCTCAAAATGTTACCTATATCTCTCATCATCAGACAATTTTCTTGTGTTTGAATCGTGTTTTGTGGGTGAGGATGAATCAATTTCTAATACAAATTTGTTCTCGGTGGGAAAGTTTCTTTCCTCATTGGAATTCAACGTATTCAGCCTTATTCGTAAGTTGTGACGATCGAATGTTTTATTCACACATGAGATGGACAGAGAGACGGGAGTCTGAAAAGTGAGAGAAAGAGAGGAGATCACATTCTCAACATTAAATCCCTCTCGTTGAATTGTTAAAGTAAACTGAGCTTGATTAGTTTCTCTCGGGTGTATCTAAGTTTCTACTTTTCTCGTGTGTGTGTTTCTGGCCGCGATACTTTCACTTCGTCACAAACCAAGCAATGAGAAACCACCACACATAGGTTAAACACACACACACACACAATATCCACTTCTTCGAAAACTACACACACATAGATATCAAACTATTTACTCCAAACTTGAAGTGGACTGCAAATATTCGTACATAGAAGATTGCTAATCTCCCATGTTGGTTAGTTGGTGTAGGCGAATCCTACACAAAGTTTTTTTTCTCCTCTCCTCTCCTCTCCCGGCTCTCCCTCTTCGTCTTTTACTTAGTAGTCATTTCTTTGTGGCTCATCTTCTTGAATAAAAGATGAAGTCCGGTCTCTCCTTCTCTTGTACACGTGTGAGTGTGCATCACTGCATGTATATAACCATCTCACCCGCAATCTATCTATATACACACACAATCTATACCCACAATCCAGTCCCGTACTTGCACCCAACAAAACGGTGCTGTGTTTAGAAGGGGTCTCTTTGCAATATGCAAGTCTCCGTTGGCTTTCTCCTCGACTTTCTCTCCAAATCATTGCACACTCATTCGGAAAGGAAAATAATCGCAGTGGTCACGGAAATGGAGCCATGCATCTATTATGTCGAGAAACCTGTTTCTCTTCTCGTGCTCCGCTTCCTCACCTTTACTACTTCAACTTAAATGACCTATGCACACAGAGGGAGCAAAGGAAGTAATGTTCTGTATGTTTGGTATGTGTGCAATGAAGTACGAAATGGGAGGATGTACAATAAGAGTTCTGTGATAGTTGTTTTCATTCCCACACGGAGACAGTTGTACTACTAGTTTTCAGAATGATGTGGTCACCAAACGGCAGAGGAGAAAGTGTTTGTATGTGTGAGGAGTAACGTTAGTTTGGGAGAGACTGCATAAATATAATGTGTGTGTGACATTTGAATGCAGAAGAGATTGTGACCCACTTGGTTTTGTTCAGACACAAACTTTTGCCTCAGTGGACGGAGGGGAGGGCACTCTTGAGGGCTGTCTCTAAATGAAGAAGGCCACCTCTGTGTGGTGGTAGTTTTCTTGTATGTACGCTCACGGATCAAGAAGGACCCGCATTAAGTCCATAAAATTATATAGAGACTCGTTCGTCTTTGTGTGCTAAATAGAAAAGGACCCTTGTGTGATAATAGTAGTAGAGTAAAGTACCAACGACGGCTCTATCATTGTTGCTAGTTCATCCATCGTCTTCCTCGTCTTAGCAAAAGAGAAGAAGGAAGGCCAACCGAAAAGGATTTTGGATTCGGATTTAAACCCGTTGTACTTCATGTCTTGAATTTCTAATCAAGTGTATAGAACGACCGTGTCTATCTGTTCACTTGTCTGGGTGTGCCACTTTGCTCTTTCGAATGCATGGCTATACATTCACCTATCCACTCTCCAATAAAGATTATAGGTACTTAAGTAACACGGTCTTTCTTTGCTCTGGTTGTCCAACAACTGAGCAAAATACAAAGAGTGGGGGAGACTCGAACACTTGTACTAAAGATTCAGTCCTGAGTCAACTTCTTCTTTGTACATTTCTTCGCGAGTCCCTAAAGAGATTCACGGCCACGACTCTTCTTCTAGCCATCAAAGGTGTGGATAAATTAGACTTGGTTTACAAGAGAACGCTCGTGGGGATGCATGTGCATATAGTGAGTCAGTGAAGATTGAAGGAAGCCCAATTAAGGTCAGTTTTTAGCCTGTGAGTTTAAGGGAGAAATTAAGGTCGGAAGAACGGCTCTCACGTACAAGTTGGAGGCGTGCAGAGAAGACTATTTGGATGAGACGAGCCCGAACGTGACGAAATGGATGGAGGAAGCAGCAGCAGTAGCAACCAGTCCGTCCAGGAAGAAGAAGTGAAGAGAACACTTAGGAGGAAGACTCCAATGAAATGCGAGTAGATTGAGTGTAAGAATAAATGGATAAAACTTTTCCCCGTCTGTTCTGCAAGTAAAATGGGAAATTTTTCAAACCCTCTTCCTCTCGACGACGACGGTGTGTTGAACAAACCTCATTTCCATTCTCGATTGCTTTGCCTTCACTTTCTCCAGCTTGTCTTTTGCTACTTTTCAAGGGAGCTCTCTCTCTCCATTTCTTCCGTTCCATAAAGGCACCTTTGATTTTTATTATTCTCTCTGCCCTATGTGCTCAGTTTGAGAAATTATGCGTGGAATTCATCATGCTTTCCTGAGATTGAAAGTGAGAGTGACTACTACTACTACAACGACTATTTTATTTACACCGGTGACGGGGGAGGGGGGTGTCCGAATTAAATATCGGATGGCTGGACTTGACACAGTGGCCACACAAGTACACAGTGATAATTCTAATTGGAGGAAAAGAGCCGCATGGACGAAGAAGCGAAATATCGATCTGTCCCTTTTCCTACACCACCACCGGTAGCAGCAAAGATGCTTTCACTCTCTTTTACTGTGTGACTGCGTTGTACTCACTTGGTCCTGGCAGCAGCAGCAGTGGTGGCTTTGTGTGTGTGTGTGTGTGTTATATATGTCTGTATGTGTTTATACAAGAAGAAGGCAGGAGAGGTAGTAGGAGTTAGCAAGTTAAGTGCAACAGAATGCCCTTCTACGATCTCCGCATTCAGAGAAAGTTAGGAGAGAGACGCTTCCGACTTATTCACTCAGCTTCTGCTGATGTTTTTGTTTGAGAATAAAAATCCCATTAATTTGGTCGTGGAGACTGGTAAACATGCAAAAGAAGTGTATTGTGTGTGAAGAAATGTGATTGGGAGAAAGCGACTAATCCGAAAAGCAGACAGCCGTCATCATCTCCTTGTCCTCTTTTCTTAATTGACTCATTTACAACAAGAAAAGGCTTTTCATCTCATTAAAAAATAATTTTTGGTTTCAACACACTTCCTTTAAACTCTGTTTACCCACACGGAACGGAGATTTCAGATCTCCTTGTGGCGACTTTGCTTGCTCTTCTGATATTCTCTCCTTTGATGATACAAATTCGTCTTTTCTTCCCCTTCCTTTCACAAGAGTAAATAGCAGCCGAAATTATCAAAAGCACGACACATGCATTCACAGACGTCTTGAATGCTTCTGCTCTGCTTGTACAACCATTTCCTAATGAATATATGCCTACATCTTTACACACTCCTTGCTTTCTTAGGAAGGCACTGACAAACGTATCGATCAAACAGCGTACGAGAAATGGTTATACACATACACATAGTCTCTTATAACTTGTGAGCGCACGTGCTTAGCTGGATGTCGCTGGTGAAGGACCATAAGACGAAGTCACATTGCTTGGTCCATGTGTGCATACGCATACAGAAGATTTCTGGGAGTCACTCAGAGAAGTCTAAAACTAGAAAGAGAGCCAACTTTGTTCGACAATAATCAGTTGCTAAATAAGACTTCCTTGAAGAAGGAACAAAAAGAAAAGTTCGGTAGTATGAATTAAGAGTCTTCACTTCCTATGAACCTACACTACTTGCGAACTCGTATGAAACATTTAGTGAATTCGTCATATATAGCAAACTGGCTGCTGGATGTTATGCATACAACATATTATAGGGACTGCAGTAGGAACAAATCTTGTGCAAAATCTCCTTTTTGTGCAGTTCGTAGTTGTATCAGAGCGCAATAATGATATGATCATGGCAGTAGTGGCCTACGTGGATATGATATGTAAATATTTATGAGGAGCCAAGTCACAGGATGGAGATGTAAGTTGTCCACAGGGACAAATTCTCTGACAACGACTACATATCATTCCATCTCGCAGAACAAGGAGAAAAAGAAATATACCATTTTTCATAAAGGTTATCAGTTTACTTATCACGTCACATATGATGTGAGACATACATATACACGAGTTTTCACGAGTGAACAAAAGACTTTTGAATTGTATAGATTGGAAACTGTTGCACAGAATGGAAATTTAAAGTCCATTTAGATTTCTTGCATGATCAAGAATATCAACTGAAAAACCTTGGCCAACGTTTATTGAAGTCGCGACTATATACCAATCCAAGCTTGTAGTTGTATAACAGTATAAATGTTTCACTAAAAGATAGAGAGGCAAATGTGTAAAGGGAATTTCGGAATCTCTTGATGGGCAAGTTTGTGTCTAGGCCATCGAGGATGCAGACACTACAAAGTGCCTCAGTGCAAAGAACACACTGCACAGCACACACATGCAATATTATGGTCTGCCGAATTCCTTCCAGTGAAAATTGGTTGGGAATGCTGTAGAATGTTAGCACAGGACCACGCGTCCATTGAGAGACTTTTTATGGACAATTGGAAATAAAAGGTAAAATGTCATCAATCTTAAAGAACCCGGGTGACACACGTACGGAAGAGGACTAAAGCCTACTCAACTTTCTCCGGCCTTAAGCCTCACCTCATTTACAATGTCCTGCAGACTAATCCACTTCTGTCGAATCATCCACTCTCTCTCTGTCTCCCTACCTGCTCGTTATTCTTCCTACCTCATACATAACTTACTATTAGAGAAGAGGGAGTAGTAAGTAGGTATCGCACACAGTTATTTTTAATTATTGACCCGTAGTACTTACTTACAACGAGGACGTCGAAGGGACTGTTATACATATAGCTAGCAGGTAAGTATACCATATATGCGAGGACTGGTGAAAGCTTGCATATACATACGAGTGTGATGGATTTGCTTCGTGTTATGAATGTCCACTTCTTTCTTCTTCACAGCAACCCTTTGCCAATTTCCTTAAAAGCACTACCACCACCACCTTCTCACTCACTCACATGGTGTTCTTTGGAGGATAGGGAGGTCAGCCAGACGAAGAATTGAAGATGGGGAAAGCGAGCGTGACTGCAAGTGTATTATGGATTAGGAAGAGTCACGACACCCGAGCTCACACATAAATTCACCCTCCTGATAAGCTAAAAGGATGATAAGCCAAGTTTAGCGATGTCACGTCAAGACAGGAACGTTCTTAGCTCACTTCCAGCTCCAGCCCCACTGATGCTGGAACTTGTATTATTAGCCAGCAATAGGAATAGAAGGAGCAGGGAGCAGTAGTAGTGTACACGGTGGTGGAAGAAAGGATGGAACTGACTTTACACACATACACACACAAAAGTCTCGTTGGTTTCACAACTTTTGCATTTCATTTTTCGTTCCAACTCTCCAGTGGAGGCAGTAAGTCTTCCTTCATGTGGAAAAATCCTACTCTGCTGCTCCTGAGGACTATCTTTTCACATCTCACTTTTATAAATTATGCCACTCCTTTCCTTCCAAGGCCTTCCAAGACTTCCACTAACTCTAATTAATTCACTCACCAAAACTATCGACTTTTACTTTTTGTCTCTCTCCAGTATAGTTGCACTTCACTGCACAACTAACTGGTGAACTGTAGTAGTGTAATAGAAGATGCCGTCACTAACACTAACTAAAGAAGAAGAATCAAATGAAGAGTGTAGCAGAAACAGAAGTTCACTGCGGGACACGATTGAAACAGAACCCGAAATAGACTCTCAATCGTTCTCTTCCGTTTGTCGTCTCAAGATGCAATTTTTTACGAACATACGCATGGATAAAAAGATATGCAAGTCAAAATACGAATAAATTATAGGTGATTTTTTGTAACAAAGTTTTCATGCTGTGATTCCAGCTTAAGTTTATATAGCTATAGCATTCCAGCCCAAACCAAACTCTCTCTAGCTCTCTCTCTCTCTCTCTCTTACAGCAGTCGTAGAAGAACATTCAACATTTCTGGCTCTGTCACCATTTTGTACATACAATAAGTTACAAGTTTCTTGGTCGTTTATTGTTGTTTTGTTGTTGTGTGGCAAGACAACTTGGTAACTTCAAATGATACTCTTATGGTCTTGTTTAATTACGCCTATTTCTCGTAAGTCGTTAAAGCAGTTAGTCAGACGTAATGACTCCCATTGACATGGTGCTCGGAGTTTATACTCTCTGTGTGAAGTTCCTATATCCTTACAATACGACATGTGAGTTACCACTAATGATAAAAGTAGCAGTAGTTTAGTTGTAGCAGTACACACTCACACATGAAAGTGTTATTGGGACCTTTCTCCCCTGAACCAACTAATACGAACACGCATTCCATAGGGAAGAAAAAATGAACCAGAACAATCCTAAGGAGTTTTGGAGACGAGAGAATGAGCTAAACAAGTCTCATCCGTGTAAAAATACCTTTCCTTGCAGAAAAAGCATCGCTTCACGTCTACTCCAGTCAGCGCGTATATAAACTGTTCCTGCTCCTACTTCCTATATGTGAAGTCTTTACTGAGTGCGGTGGTGAGCCGGTTGGGTGCATCATCGTAAAGCGTAAAAACAACGAGAACAAATGACAATGACTTGAGTAGTTCGTGCGTGTGTGTGTGGGGATGTCTTTTTTCTTTGCAAGACAAACTAGCAGGACTTTTTGACTTCTTGGCATTCCTTTCGAATTGCAAGAGAGTAAAGAGTTCTCTCATTAATACAAATTGTTCTGCGTGCGTCTATATCTGTGCTCTGTCTGAAAACCATACTCTCTCTCTGTACTCCGTATAGTTCTTGGTACAGGCGTAGATTTTACAAGGGTTGTAAAGTTGATAGCTACGAAGGTGCGGGACAAAGAAGGCATGCTTACTACGTAGTATTTATAAATGACTGGCGCGTGGAGGAGGCAAAGAAGAAGGTTGAAACTATATATACACGTTTGTATGTAGGAGAAAGTCCAGAGCGATGAAGTTTTGTTGACAAAGTTGAAGGTTAATTAGAAGATGGAATGAATTTGCCATTCAACTTGGCTGAGACTCAAGAAGATTGTGGAGCAGTCTTTGAACTAATAAGATTCTGATGATGGTAGGTACATTGGTGAAGAAAGTTGGAGTGAGAGTGAAAGCAGGAGTTGCAGGAGCAGCAGCAGCAGGGCTCGTGGGGACTTGAAGAAAGAAGAATAGAAGCCACCATTTCATCACCACAGACCGCCACGACATTCGACGAGGAAGATGATGAGGGAGAGTTGCTTAAGCTCTCGTAGCGTTTTGCCAAGCTTATACAGTGTAGTAGCAAATAAATTATCCAACCGTGTGTCACACAACGCAAACCAAATGAAAGATTTATTTGCGATCGTAAATAAATCGTGGCTCTCTAGAAGAAGATTATGTCTCTTTTGGAATTCATAATTTATTGGCATTTGGTGGTGGCTTAATGGGGTTTTAAAATCTTCACTCATTCCAACAAACTAAGTTGTGAGCACACGAGGAGTGTAGGCTTAAGTTCATCCATCGACAAGTAAGTAGTCGTCGCACTCTGACTCTCACATGCCAACCACAGTGAAAAGAATATAAATATATATGGTAGGTACATATAGAACAAGCATATATATACACGCTATGTCACGCTTCCTTACCTTCTCAAAAGCCGAGTAAAGATTAAAGAAATCTTTCCTTCCCAAGAACAAGTCTCCTTTCACTCGATTTGGCAGAACGAGCACGGCAATAGGGCTTAGGAATCCTCCGAGTATCTGCAGAAATCAGCACAAAACTCTCAGACAATTCTTATTGAAACTACATAGCTATAGTGTATAGACCTACATATATATGCTTTCACTAAACTATATACGTAATAGTGTATGCCTTTTGTTACTCAAAACATCTAACTTTCAACGGATACACAACCACTTGGGAAAGTCAAGAATGACCTTCTCATTAAACTTGCAGAGTTTGTCAGTCCTCGCATGTGTGATGATGACTTTTCCTGAACTTTGGATAGTACATACAGTGAGATTGTAAGCTGGAATAAGTTTGATTAGGACTTTTGGTGTGGCCTCCATCGCACACACACACACACACACACACGAGGCTAAATGAAGAGACTTTTAACTTTGTAAGTGAATTATGAATGGAGGGAGGAGGGAGGAAATGATGGCCCTCTGGGCTGGAAAGAAAGTTGGTGGCTGTATCTTTGGAGCAGAAGAAGGTAAGGCTCAGCTAATCTGGTATGTCACTCAGAGCCTATTACTCACTTTTCATTCAACTTTCATATCGAATTATATCACCCGGCCCAGTAAAACTTTCGCCTCTCATAATTTATTAGGAAGAATGTGGATTTTTCCTCTCGCTGGAAAAACTAACATGAAATGGAAATTGAAGGAGAGCTGTGTGAGACTCTGAAAGACAGAAACTTCGTTCCACACTGGATCACCCATTTTTCTTCTAACAGAAATCTAGCAACTTTCTCTTCTTTACTACATTCGAGAACGTAACACGTAACACGCGAAAAAGAATCATCATCACTATCGCTATTATTGAGCATCATCATCGAGCAGAACGACATGTCGTTTAACTAGATCTCAAGATATTATATGTATCGCTTTAACATCAAACGTAGTTTAGGTACCGGTGTGTGTATATGTGTGCTCGAAAACAAGTCAAAGGAATAATTTTACGTGTCTTTAATGTAGAAAATTTCACCAACAGACTAGAGAGAGATTGAAAGGAATTGTGAATGGACATCATTCACTGTCGTTATTGAGGAATAAAAGGAATGGAAAGAAAAGAGTCTTTATCCGTGAGTATAATATCAAAGAACAGGTAGGTTTTTTACTGGGACAAAAAGGGGCTGAAAAGCGTGGAGAGCGTTCCCAAAAAGTGTAATGATGGTTTCGTGAAGGTTGGGAAGGTCTGGTCTGATTGAAATGGACAAGTGTTCCATTGATACTGTGTACGTGTGCCTATGTACATGTATATATGAGTAACAAGCGACAAGACGAAGTAATTTGAGAAAGTGCTCATTTTATGTAGCATGGAAGTTGCACTTTGTGTGTGTGTATGTGTGTACATGACTTTTACCGCAGTCATTCATAACAAAGTCTTCTAAAATCCTTTTCGCTGTTGGGGGACGACTCTTTTAGAGCTCTTTGTGCTTTTAATTCTTTGTAGTTTAGCAGATGTGTAGATGGGGAAAGTAAAGAGTGTCTTTTTCAATGGAAATGCTGCAATGATGATGACCAGTTTGAGTGTTCTTTTGAGCAGTGTATATAGCCAAGACTTTGATCTTTTATTCGGGTGTGCAGTGAGGCGGAAACTTTCGCTGGGAGAAGCAAGACTGCCACATACGTACACCTGAGAAAGTCGAATAGGAATTGTGTATACAATATATGCACGCGCGTATTCTGTCTGTGTGTAGCATCACCAACTTCTACACAGCTAACCGAGTCTCGTCTAGATTAACAAAGTGTATATCACCATAATAAGGAATAAAATGTCACCGGTTCTTGGGAAACAGGTTAATCAAGCGTTCAACTGTTATTATGTGTACATACATATGCGGTAATTCCCACACGGTAAAAGTCTTGGTTGAAGAGATTCAAGAGAAAAAAAATAGGGAACTTCTTGAGAACTCGTGGAATATTTAGTGCAGTGAAGGGTTGACGAACACTGTCTGAATTTATTATAACCTACTTGCATTTACTTCAGAAGATGACAGCAATATGGAAAAGTTTATTTTACTTTTCTTGTCAAGATAGACCCAATGAGGATACTGAGGATGAGAGTACGTACACTCCGTCAGTAGGAAATTCTACACAAAAGAAAGTCCGAATCCACAGGAATTCGGTTAAATCTTCTCAAATAAAACTTTCTCCCGAGAGTGTGTGTGTGTATGGATATTTGTATAATATACTGTGGTTTTGAGCCCGTACGTGTAGTAGTGGTGAGAATCGCAAGTGGCCACCACCACACCCTCTTCTCTATCCTTAGATGATCCACATTCCATATATATGCATGTCAAACACTACAAACAAGTATGCAAATATAGCTGAAATGTTACGAGATTTAGACAGAATCGCAGCTAATTGTGATGAATAATTGAAGGAGAAAGCCTTTTCACAAGAATATATATAGTCTTAACAATGCCTAGTGAATATTTACTCCACGCATTATTAATTTACACCAAGAGACGCAAAAGTAGAATGCTTGTAAAATGATACTCGTAAATGACGTGCTCATGTGTGTCATGGCCATATACACTTATTTTAGCACTTAAACAAGTATATAATAGCTGCATTCGCAATCTCATTCGTTAGACTACAAAAGCTCCATGTATCTTGTGTATTCATTTATATTTCTCTTGAGAAACCGAGTGGTATGAAATGGCATAGAACGTAAGAAAGTTGAGGCCTTGGATTTCTACTAGAAACTTTGTGCATAATTTTATAATTTATGATCAAATGCAGCAAAAGAAACTTTTCGCAAGATAACCACAATAAGGAATGTCTTTTAATTTTTTAATTGGGATGGACATTTTAAGTTTGAAGTTCAAAGCGGTATATAACAGTTATCTATGTAATTTGCAATTGTAAGTTGAATGTGTGTTTTAGTTTTATGTTTAGGTTGTTTCATAACCGAGGTTTTTCAAATGGAAATCCTGACAGTGACAGAACTAAAATGTATTTATAGCTAAAAATTGTCTCAATGTAATTGGATCTGTCCTCTGTAGTTTACCATACAAGGCAGCCGCAGAGACTTGCGAGAATCTTTGAGACAAAAGTGACTTTGTTTGTCACCAAAATCTAAAAAGTGTATGATACTTAATGTGCGTATATATGAGTACGAGAGTTGAGATGTGAGTATGTGAGAGAGTCTATATATAACTACAACTGAAGAGAAAGTAGGAATAGTCATAGTACATATTGAATGGAAGAATCGAGAGAGGAAATAATTTTTAATATTTCCTGTTCTATGAGCAGATGAGAATCAAGGATAGTTGGTGATAGTGGTGGGGAAAGGAATGGAAGAGCAAGGAGAAAGAGAAAGCGTAAGTAATGAAGCCGTCTACTTGTGGTTTCGAACTCAGTAAAGAAAGTAAACTAAGCATGTCGTGAGCTGTCCTGAGGGGTAATGAAACACAGCCCAAGATGGAATTTGTATCTTCATTACGACCATTTCTTACACACATATATATCCAGTGCTGGTAGAGAGTCACTGGGCGATCCACACACTACTACAAATAACGTTAACTAAACTTCCAGTTAGTGGATATGCAGACACTCACATATACACACTTGGTACTCGCTTTCTCTCCTCCACAACTCTCCGGAGAAAAATTAAGCATAGCCACAAAATAGAAACAACTTTCGTGTGCCAGTCTTTTGTCTTGAGGGGGGTTTGAATTTGCAGAAGCCGCAATCTCTTAAGGGAATTGTTCTTGTGACTCTTTCTTATCGTCGGAGCTCATGTATGGCCCCTTCAAGTGTTTATAGTTTCAGCTGAATATTTCACAACTTCTGCATAAGGGGCGAATACAAAACTACACACACACACAGTTCAGATTCTCGTGCCAGTAATATGTCTTGGGTTATCTCCACTCCTTCTGGCTATTACAATGTAAACTTTGTTCGTAAATGACATCGGAGAAAGAAATTGCATCTTGAATCATATTCAGCACTTTGGCAAGAAGTGAGAGAGAGAGAGAGCGAAGTTCATTCATAAGTGATTGGGAATCTTAATTGTGGACTGTACATATGGATGCTCCTTGAATACTATATTATACATGTTACTGCTGCTGCAGCATTGAAGGTGTAAGCAGGCGACTACTCCTTGTGATCATCTCCTTGAGAAAGAAAAGAGACAAAGGAGACGAATTGGTGAGAGCAATTGTGGTGAAGAAGTATTTCTCTGGAAAAGATTGTTGGCTTCGTTGTGAAGAATAAATAATTCCATGGACTTCATGTACTCATCTGCTATAAGACTACTGACGAGCGAAATGGTTAAAGGAAGAAAATGTATAAAGGGACGCAAGTGCATTCGCAAGCAAACCTACCACAAACCAACGAAGACGGTGTATGTGTGGGTGATTGGAGGAAGGAATGCATGAAATAGAAGAGAGAAATTCCCACCGACAAAATTATTTACTTGTCTAGCAGATGTGAATGGATCTGCGATTATACTTGTTCCTGAGAGAGTGCATTCGCGTGGCAAGTAATCTCCTAGTTCTCTCTCTCATTTCCGTCTCACAAAGGAAATAATCCACAGCGAAGGAAATGCGCTTTTCAATCTGTAAAACGTATGAGAAAGCATCTTTATCATATCTTTCATCTTGACGAGTCTCTTTTCCTGTAGGTTTTGTAGTGTCACAAGGAGGATGTCAAACTTTTGCAAAGTGCCTGTGTGTTGTTCAGAATGTTTTTGAATGGGCAAAAATTGGTGCAATTTTGTCTAATAAATTCAATTCTCTTGTGAATAATTTCCAAGAGATATGAGACTACATATGTAGTAGATTGCATTAGCCTGCATGTGTGAGGTAGCTCTCAACGAAGTGTATAAGAGAAGAAGCCGCATGAGCTGCACACAAAGTATTTTGTCTAAAGGGAAATGCAACGAAATGCGTATGAGGTCAGTATATGTGTCCCAGGTGTGTAGCAAAAATGTCACACGGATGGAGACTCGTGTAATTCGACTAACAACAAGTACCACTTGGAGTGAGTTAGGAAAGTCAACCTCCAAGTGGATCGTAAACATGGAAAGACTGCTCTTGTGTGTGTGTGT